>Ga0256847_1001065_pt1 | contig 15036 bp, 10 predicted proteins | sample TeddybearmetaG_FD_189099 | JGI IMG/M metagenome (GOLD analysis project Ga0256847, IMG submission 189099) | Hydrothermal vent microbial communities from East Pacific Rise, Pacific Ocean - Teddybear | ecosystem: Environmental > Aquatic > Marine > Hydrothermal vents | place: Pacific Ocean: East... | reverse complement strand
CTGGATCACCCCACAGCGACAGGAATTGGTGGAACGCCTGCAAAATGATTGGTTGCCACCCGAGTTGTCACGCATTCACCTCACTTGTGGTGGTTCCGAGGCCGTTGAAACGGCAATGAAGATTGCTCTGCAATATCATTGTGCCAGGGGTGAGGAACAACGCATCAATATCATTGGTAGAAACCTCTCCTACCATGGAACAACCCTGGCCACTACAGCCGTTGGTGGCCATGAGCAACGTAAAGCAGGTCTCGCACATGTACTGACACACCACCCAAGAGTGCAAACACCCTACCCCTTACGATGTCCGTTAGGGTCATTCCATACAGATTCCACACAATACTATTTGGATGAGTTTGCTGAATGTATTAACAAGTTGGGCGCACACACCATCGCTGCCTATCTTGCCGAACCCATAATCGGTAGTAGTGGAGGCGCTATTGTTCCTCCAGATGGTTACTGGCAGGGAATTCGCGAAATCTGTAATCATCACGGTATTCTGCTGTTACTCGACGAAGTAATGACAGGTTTTGGCCGTACCGGGCTTGAGTTTGGTTACCAGCACTGGCCGATTACACCTGACGTTCTCGTGTCAGGTAAAGGCCTTGCAGGAGGGTATGCCCCAATTGCAGGTGTATTTTCAAATGACCATATCGCAAACACTCTGAGTGATGCACACCTTAATGTGATGTTTCATACTTACGCAGCACACCCTGCTGCATGCGCTGCCGCTGTGGAAGTACTGGACATACTGAAAGAGGAAAACCTGGTAAAACGAGCCCACGAAATGGGTTTGTTATTAAACGCACGCCTGCATGACGCCTTTTCCAACCATCCACATGTTGCCGAAATTCGTGGCAAAGGTCTGTTACAGGCAATCGAGATTGTGCAAAACCGGGATAGCCTGCAAGCATTTCCCGCGAAGCGAAATATAGGTGAAAGAATCGTGAATGAGGCCTTGCGCAGAAAAGTATTTTTCTATGGCGGCGGCAATGGCGAAACACGCGACATAATATGCATGGGTCCTCCTTTTATCATTACAGAAAAGCAAGTGGACACCATGGTAAGTGTACTATTGGACTCGGTTGATGCGGTTTGCCAGGATTTGGAAAGCTCGTGAACCCGGAAACCAAAGCTGAACTCCTGAATTTAAACATTGTGTAACTCTGGACAACTATGCAAAAAATTACTCAATTTTCATTATTTTTACTCGCGTCTATTCTTGTTCATTCGGTTTTTGGACAAGAGACTAATCCAGACCCCGCCCGCTTCGCGCAGGAAATTCAGGCATTTTCCCAGTGGGATAAAAAGAATGCGACGCCGCAAAAACCCGTGGTGTTCGTAGGCAGCTCCAGTATCCGATTCTGGAATACAGGAGAACGCTTCCCCGACTTGCCGGTGATAAATCGGGGCTTTGGCGGCTCACACATCTCGGATGTTATCGCCTACATTGATGAAACAGTTCTTCGCTACAAGCCAAAGGTGGTGATTTTTTACGCTGGCGACAACGATATTTACGATGGTAAAAGCAATGCTCAAGTGCTGGAAGACTATACCCAATTTGTGGATTTGGTCCACGCCTCCAATCCAGCCGCAGTTATTGTCTTCATCCCGATTAAACCAAGTCTTGCACGATGGGCACTGTGGCCTCAGATGAATGCGGCAAACGCTCTGGTTCATCAATACAGCAAAAAATCCAGTCTGCTTCAGTACGTTGATCTTGCTTCAATCGTGCTCGGAACAGATGGACACCCCCGACCAGAATTCTTCGTTGAAGATGGGCTCCATCTAAACAGCACAGGTTATGACGCGTGGTCTAGTGCTCTGAAAATTTTTCTGGAAACGCCTAAATAAGTTCTGGCCCGTATTATCACATCGGGTCCCAGCTAAACACCGAGTTAGTGGCCCCAGGTAAGGGTGTTAAGTACTGAAAGCCGCCAGTTCTGCAGAATATTTGCTGCGCGTTTCCTGGTAAACCGCATAACGATAAGCCCGCTCCAGGCTTTTTCTGGCTTGTTCAACATTACCCAGCTCGCTGTACGTCAGGCTTTTAAGATAGTGAAACTGGTGTTCTACCTGTTTTAATCGAAGTGAGCGCTCCAGATATCCCAGAGCCACTTCAAATTGTCCATTTTCAAAAGCCCGGCTGGCAAGTGAAAAATGATAATAAGGATTACGTTCACGGTAATAATTCACCATATTTACGTAAACTTCTGCACGCGGAGCATCTCCCATCAAGGTATAGAGGCTGGCAAGATTAGCTAACGCAGATTTATTACCCTGATCCAGTTGCAGGGCATGTAAGTATGCCGATTCAGCCTTAAGCGGTTGATCCAAACGCGAGTACAACACGCCCAGATTTATCCACGAGGAAGCAATTGGCGAATACAGATTCAAAGCTCGATGTAAATACCAGAATGAATCTCCGTACAAGCCATTCTGCAAAGCCTCAACAGCAAGGTTGCTGTAAAACATCGACTCAGCGTAATCGTCAGAAACTACTTTGCTACGATAATTATCCTGATATTCAAATAAATTGAAGTCCACCAGATAATCTGTGTTAAAACGTTGTTCTACGATTACGTTTACATGGTTATTTAAAATAACCAGGCCACCCTCTCCTGCATCCCACTTGGGCGGAACCTCCACCATCTGGTAATGCACGCGTAACCCCGCCTCCCGCGCCAGAGCAACAAACAGGTTGGTGAAAGACAAACAATTTCCCTCCAGCCGATGAAAGGTATTTTGTGCGGTATAGGTAAGATCAAGATTGTAGTTAAGGTTAGCCAGCCCGCGCCTTGACATGCCTCTCAATAATCGCCTCAATCGCGCGTCAGTTGAGCGTGTTCCAGCGATAATTTTTTCAACGAAAGCTCGCATCTCTTCATCTACGTACAACAAATCATATTCCATTTGCGGAGGAGCAGAGGTAATTTGCCGGGGACGTTTCAGCAGATCTTCCATTGAGATAGAAGGTTGTAACTCAATAGTGTTACAACCGGCAAACAGCAAAAGCACCGGTAACAGACTTAGAATAATGACGCTTCTGAGCGAGAACATTCGATCAGTGCTCCAGATAGATGTCGGATCCAGGTATCCAGACACACCCAATAGTGTAAACCCGACCTGCATAATTAGGCATGGGTTTTTGTCCCACATTTCGTCCAATTGTCCTACCAATCGAGCAGATAAGACCCAAAAAAGATAATACTGGCGATTTATATGACATTTTTGTGAAATTTATTGAGGGCTTATGGACTTCAGCCGTTACATATATGAGAGCGTCGGAAACTGGATTTGTTTCATTCCCGTATTCTCCGGGTCGAATACTCGTCGGTGTTCGATTCGTCTGAGTGTTTTAGGGGCCTTTTAGGCCCCTTTTTTATTGCAGCTCCAGATAGCGCTTCTTCAATGCAGAATATAAAAGCCCGGCGTAGTTTTCGGTATGCAGGTTCAACCCGGAACTAATTTCTACAAGATGTTCATTATCTTCAACACCCCCCCAGTTTTTAATATAGCTGCCGTCCTTGTAACCATTATCCTGGCGAAAGGTATTAAGAACATTTTTGCCAATATAGCCCGAATACAAATCATCAAAGCTAAGTGGCAAAGCACGCATCATGCTAAAAAATGTTGGTATATCAAAGGCGCGACTGCCAAGTGTTGCCAGGGCGTGCGCTTCTACAGCTTCCCGTAAATCACCTGTCTCGATCTCGATACCTTTCTCGATTATTGCAAAAACCTGTTTATCGATGTGCTCAGTAGAAATTTTGCCGGCCCTGATAAGATCACTCAATCCAAAATGCCATATATCAATAATTTCAAGTTTGGATTGCTCATAGTCCGGAACCTGGTGTTTCCACCACTTCCAGCCAAAGTGATCCAGCAGTTCTGCGCACTCAACCCAGATCGCACGGTAATACTCATAATTTTGCTGGTCCCACTGGGGATGTACCTGCTGATTGTACGCGTCCTGCATTTTGGCCATCGCCAAAATCATGGTCTTAACTGCACTCATGCTGCTGTTAGTTCCAAAAATTCCAGCCAGTTTCCATCGGGGTCTTCTACAAAGCCTATGCTTATTCCTTCTCGAATCTCTGTTTTTGGCATGGCGACTTTATATCCTGCACTCTCACATGTGGCCAATATTTCTGAAAGGTTTTCCACAGTCATCGTCATGTACCGGTAACCGGTAGAACCCGACAGGCCGCCACCTTCGTCTTCCGAGCGCGGTGGATTTTTCAACTCCACCAGTTTGATTACACTGTCTCCGCATTTCACTCTTTGCATAATCCCACCGGGTATGGCGAGCTCTCCCTCATACTCTAGACCCAGTGTGTCCCGGTAAAATTTTAGTGCCTGTTGGCTGTCTTTTGTGACTATGCCCAGGTCTATTGAATTTTTAATTATCTTAATCAACTGAACTCTCCCTTATCAATTAACTTGCGAGTACCCATCTTATCACCTATAAGAACACCGGTGGGTTTCACCGTCGTGTGATCAAACAAGAGAAAATATGCCTAAGGCTCCTGTCACAGCTCTGGTAATGCATCCCGTAGTTCGGGACGAACTACTCCGCGCGGACCATTTACAACGCCTAAAACAATGTTGTAGTTTACTTTCTGACACGCCTTTTAGAGATTTTGAAGAAATTGGTACTGATCTCTCCAAAATCGAAATTCTTGTTACCAGCTGGGGTTGCCCACGCATCGAAAAATCTTTGGTAGATGGGATGCCTAAATTGCGACTTATCGCCCACCTGGCTGGAACAGTTAAAGGGTTTATCGATGAATTGGTATGGAAACGACGCGTCAATATTATCAATGCTGTTCCAGCAAATGCTGTACCCGTTGCAGAATATACCCTGGCGGCCATTCTCTTCGCCAACAAACGGGTATTCCAACTGCAAAATTTTTATCATCGCCATCATGAAAACCGAGCTCCATGGACACTTGAAGCTCCCAACGTAGGTAACTACAACAAAACCATTGGCATCGTTGGAGCCTCTCAGGTGGGACGGCGAATTATGAAACTGTTGATACCCTTCGACTTCAGGGTTCTGTTGTACGACCCTTATATAACTCCGCTTGAAGCCAGACAGTCCGGCGCACAAAAAACCAGCCTTGGCGAATTGTTGTCCCAATCGGATATCGTGAGCCTGCACGCTCCGCTACTACCTGATACGCATCACATGATTGGAGCAAGAGAGCTTCAACTGATGCGAGATCACTCCACACTGATCAACACCGCCCGCGGAGCACTCGTGGACCAGGACGCGCTTATCGCTGAGTTAAAAACCCAGCGCATTAATGCAGTGCTTGATACTACGGAACCGGATGTTTTAGCGCCAGAGTCTCCACTTTATCGTATGACCAACGTGTTTTTGACCCCCCACATTGCAGGATCCCTGGGAACCGAGACTCAACGGCTTGCGGATTATATAATAGAGGAGGTGGAGCGTTTCACCAGAGGACAACCACTAAGCCGAGTTATCAAGCTGGAAGAACTCGCCAGGCTCGCCTAAACACGCCTGTTTCTGCGTCAGATTACAGATACTGTAAAAAATGCCCGCACCGCAGTATTGAATTTTGCGCCAATGCCCATATAACTGTATTTACTCCCAATTTAAGAGAACCTTAATCGATGAGTGGTATTTCCCCAGTTTTACCCATCATTCCGCTCAAGAACACCTTGGTCTACCCACAACTGGTAGCCCCACTGTCTGTGGGCCGAGTATCGTCTCTTAACGCCATAAAACAGGCCACCGATGCGCGCATGCAATTGATCACCGTTTCGCAACGCAATGCCGACATGGAAAACCCTGGTAGCGATGACCTTTACAAGATTGGCACACTGGTCAACATAAAACGCGTTGAACGGAGGGAAAATAGCGCGCAGATTCTGGTTGAAGGCCTTAGTCGGGTAAAAATTCTAGCTGTACCGGTAACCGAACCCTATCTGGGTGTCGTTTATGAATCCCTACCGGAATTGTCACTTGTTGATGCAGATATGGGCGAGAATGGTCAGGAGCTGTCAGCATTTATTCGGGAAAACCTTGCTCTGGCTGAACAGATATCTGTTATGTACGACTCTGAAAATGGCCAGCAAATTTATCAGCAGTTAATCGGCTCCATCAATGACCCGATAACACAGATGTACCGAATCGCTTCTCTGGCGAATCTGGACATGAGCAAAGAACAAAAGGTGCTTGAATGCCAAACGCCAATTGAATTGCTTAAGTATCTGCATAAATTGCTGGAACACGAAATGGGCGTCACTCGGCTGCGAAAAGAAATTTCTGAACAGGCCCGCACAGACATCGAAGCCCAGCAGCGTGAGCATCTGCTTCGCCAACAAAAACGCGCAATCGAAAGCGCACTTGGTGAAAAGGACGAAGACGGCCAGGACGACATTACTGAAATAAAAAACATGCTTGCGGAGGCAGGTTTGCCTGAATCGGCAAAAAAAGAGGTCGATCGCGAACTAAAACGCCTGGGCAGAATGTCTCCCAACGCAGCTGACTACCAGGTGTCACGTGCATATCTTGAGCTGGTTTCCGAATTGCCGTGGAACTCTGAATCCGAAAATACTCTCTCGCTGACCAATGCAAAAACTGTACTGGACGAAGACCACTTTGGCCTGGAGGAGGTTAAAGACCGCATTCTGGAAAACCTGGCGGTAATGCAGTTAAATCCAGAAGCCAAAGCACCTATCCTGTGTCTGGTAGGACCACCCGGCGTGGGTAAAACATCGCTCGGACAATCAATCGCCCGTGCCATGGGACGTAAGTTCGAGCGCCTTAGCCTGGGCGGTCTGCACGACGAGGCCGAACTCAGAGGTCATAGGCGTACCTACGTTGGAGCAATGCCAGGCCGAATTATTCAGGGCATTCGTCGCACCGGCGTAAACAACCCGGTGCTGATGCTCGACGAAATTGACAAGCTGGGTTCAGACTTTCGGGGCGACCCGGCAGCAGCACTTATGGAGATTCTGGATCCCGCGCAAAACAAAGAGTTTATGGACAATTATCTGAATCTGCCCTTTGATTTATCGAGCGTATTTTTTATTACCACCGCCAACTCCCTGGATACCATCCCACGCCCCTTACTTGATCGCATGGAAGTACTGGATTTAAGTGGCTACAGTGATATAGAAAAGCTGGAAATCGCCAGACGGTATCTGGTACCCAGACAACAGCGTGATGCTGGCCTAACTGAAAAACAGCTGGAACTACCAGACCGAACGCTTTTAGACATTATTCACCACTACACACGCGAAGCCGGAGTCCGGCAATTGGAGCGCGTTATCGCTCGCGTAGCGAGAAAACGTGCCCGCGCGATACTTGAAGCAAAACTGGCTGGAGGATCACGCCCAGGAAAACTTCGCAGACCAATTCTGCCAAAACACCTGGCAGAATTACTGGGCCCCCAGGTATTTTTTCCAGAAAAATCCCGCGGCAAACTACCTCCTGGAGTGGCGCAGGGTATGGCCTGGACAGAGGCTGGAGGCGTAATTCTTTATATCGAAGCGAGCCTGGTCCAACGTGAAGAAAATATTATTCTAACGGGTCAATTAGGTAGCGTAATGCAGGAATCAGCCAAGGCTGCACGCAGTTATATCTGGTCGGTAGCAGAGACCATTGGAATCGATCGCAAAAAGATCGAAGAATCCGGCATACACATCCATATCCCCGCCGGTGCTGTTCCAAAAGATGGTCCGTCTGCAGGAATAACCATGGCCTGTGCCCTTGCTTCAGCCTACTCCGGCAGATCGCTGCGAAGCAGTATTGCCATGACGGGAGAACTAACTCTTTCTGGCCTGGTATTGCCCGTTGGTGGAATCAAGGAAAAGATCATGGCTGCACACCGGGCTGGTCTGCGCCACATCATAATTCCCAAAGCCAATGAAAGTGAACTACAAAAATTACCAGATTCGGTGCGCGACGACATTCATGTGGATCTTGTGGAAAATTTCAAAGAAGTGCACGACCTGGTGTTCGTTTAAACTCTCTCTCGAATCACGCTGGAAAAAGCTGGTCTGTTAGTTCTTCGAACGCATCTACTCGATGCTTGATATTAGCCAGCGTAAGACGCCAAAAATCGGCATCCTGAAGACGAACTTGCAGGTGTTTATCTGCAATGTTTTCAGCTGTCATTCGACCTGTATCCCGCAAAAGTGATTTGTAGTTGGCATAAAAATTTGCCCCCATAATATTTTGTTGGGCATGCAGACCCATGCTGAAAAGATAACCAAACAGGTATGGGAAATTGTAAAAACTTAGCTCAGAAATGTAAAAATGTAACTTGCTTGCCCAGAACATCGGGTCGGGTTCAGATATTGAATCGCCGTACCAGTTCAACCAGGCGTCGGACATTAGTTTTTTAATTTCATCCGTTTGAAGAGGGCGTTTTTGTCTGGCCTCATAAAAGTTTTTCTCAAACTCAAACCGCGCTGGAATATTCAGAACAAACGCAGGTAATGCCGAAACATCTTCCCAGGCAATATTGAATCTTTCCTCAGGAGTACTCGCTCGAGCAATCAGGGCATCCCGAACTACTGTCTCACCAAAGGTGCTGGCAGTTTCGGCAAGCGACATTCCATAGGATTTTTGGCTCTGGGGCAAGTCACGCATTACCCATGAGTGAAAAGCATGGCCTAATTCGTGAGCAAGTGTAATCACATCACTGGTACCACCCGAATATGTCATGTATACGCGTGGTGAACGTGATTTCTGAAATCCTGTGCAATATGCCCCTGGTCGTTTATGGTCTCCGAGCGAACCTTCAATCCAACCCTTGTCACGCATCAAACATACAAAATCGCCCATTTCCTGATGTACACCACTGTAAGCAGCGATGATCAAATCCAGTGCTTCGTTAAATGGGATGCCAGCATGTCCAGAAAGACTATTGGGCAGTACGGGTGCTGGGGCACGCATATCCCAGGGCCCCAGAGCTTGCTTTCCATATGCACGGGCCTGCAATTTAGCTGCACGCTGAGCCATGGGCCGGGCTTCTTCGGCGATACTAAGTATTCTCGCCAGAGTCTCTTTGGTTATACGGTTCATGTGTACAGGCGCATCCAGAAAACCAACAGGTTGACTCAACGAGCGTTTACGACACAGTTCAAGCCGCCAGCCAGAAATGGCATTTAGAGCCGCAGCACAGCTTTCTTCCTGCGCCTCCCAGGCAGTGTTTATCGCCTGCCAGGCACTTTTACGCGTTTGGTCTTCAGGCTTCTGTAACAGTCCAGCGGCCTCTGCCATGCCCATCGTGCGGGTTTCATTTCCCAGTAATACTTCGCAGCGCAAAATGCCAGAAAGTTGGTCATATAATCGACCCCACGCATGGATTCCGTCCTGGGAAAGTGCCGAAACCATATTTTCTTCTTTCAAACTCAACAATTCATGCCGCGTTTCGCGACTTCTACGAACCTGAAATTCTGAACTGCGGGTTTCATCATCATCCAGATAACTATCAATTATCGGCTCACCTACCAGATCCAGAAATTGAGCCAGGGGTTCATGGGCAGTTTCATAACGCTTGGAATATTTTTGCAGCTTACCTTCCAGTTTTTGTGCATCCGGATGCTGACTGTTCACACTTAACAAACAATTCGCAAAAGTCTGGGTATCGTGCAAAATTGTCGAGGCCTGTTCAAACATCGAGAATAGTTCGCGCGCCACCTTAATGAGCAACTGGGCGCCATCAAGCACAAGCAATTCTATTTCGGGCAATACCGCAATCAGCTGCTTGTTACGTTGTTCAATGCCACCAAGCAAAAGCGCCAACTCTGTTAGATCAGCCTCCAATTCGAGCGCGTCAGGAGCGCTGTATTCACTGGAGAGATCCCATTTGGGTCCTTCAATTCTGGATAATTGCATAGTGTGAGACCTGAATAATTAGCCGGATGGGGTTGATTTATCGTCATGCATAAAACGCTTGATAAACGGTGCCAGAAGCATCAGAACCAATCCAACGCCAATAGCAGTTTTTGCAAGGTAACCAAAGGTTTCGCTGTATACGACAAGCGAAGAAACCTTGTCCAGGGTTTCCCCGGCGGATTCACTGGTACTTGCCCCGGCTGCGATCAGGCCACCCACATAAGCCGATGCTGCACTGGCCAGAAACCATACACCCATCATAAGACCCACTACCCTTGCAACGGACAAACGCGTGACCATGGAAAGCCCAATGGGAGACAGGCACAGCTCGCCCGTGGTATGCAGGAAAAATGCCAGGGTAATCCACATAGCACCTACGGTACCGTCGGTTTCCGCCAGCGTAATCCCATACACCAGCACTGCAAATCCTAGACCTACCTGCAAAATTGCCAGTCCAAATTTGGCCGGAGTACTGGGTTCCTGATTTCTAGCTGCAAGTTTTACCCATATCCAGCTAAACAGAGGGGCCATGGCAACTATAAATATGGCATTGAGCGACTGGAACATGGACGTTTTAACTTCAGCACCAAGTATGTTTCTGTCGATATTTCTATCGATAAACAAGGCCATAGAACTACCAGCCTGTTCAAAGAAAGACCAGAACACCACAGATACGACAATTAAAAACAGTACAATAAGCATGCGGTCTCGCTCTACCGGGGTACAGCGAAAGAAAGAAAATAGCACTAAGCCACCCACTGCAAAAAAGCTGGTTCCCAGTAAAAGGTTACCGATGAGCTGGCGATATTGCATTAGCTGCCATATCAGCAGCACAGCAATAATACTCAGGACATATATCAGTTTTTCACGGCTCAGAAACCCGGCTATCCGCTGACGCAACAACTCAGGATTGGTTGGCAATCCGGCGTCCAGTAACAAGTGCTGCCCGCGAATAAAGGTAAATAGACCCGCCAACATACCAATACCAGCAAGCCCGAAACCGTACCGCCACCCATAGGTTTCACCCAGCCAGCCACAGAGTATCGCAGATACCGCAGCACCCACATTTATCCCCATATAAAAGATGGTAAAACCACCATCCCTGCGCGGGTCGTCCTGAGTATAAAGCTGGCCAACAATGCTCGAAATACTAGGTTTGAGAAAACCAACTCCAACGATAATAAAGGCAAGAGACAGATAAAATGACTGTAGGTAAAAACCATCCCTTTCAACCCCGTTAGGGCCAGCAACTGCGGGTTCACCTTCCAGCGCCATTCCCAAATGGCCACATACGAGCAACACTGCACCGAGGATTACCGCTTTTCTGAATCCCAGATAACGGTCTGCAATCAGGCCACCAATAACCGGCATGAGATAAACCATGGCCCCGTAACTGGCATATATTCCTGTAGCGTCAGTGTCTCCAAAAAGAAAATGTTTGGTAAGATACAAAATGAGCAGAGCGCGCATTCCGTAGTACGAAAACCGTTCCCAGGTTTCCGCAAAAAAAAGTACCACTAAACCGCGGGGATGCCCCATGATGTCATTCGATTTTGCCTGCTCCATCCACAGCACCCCGACTCTTATTATAGTTGCAATCAGACTAACAGAGAAAGTGGAGGCAAACGAGATAGATATACGCAGGGCAATCGTACACAGAAGAAGTTATAATCAGGCGTGATCTCGCCGACAGAAATATATCACTACCGCAGGGCTCAATTCACGCCTGCACATCCAACAATACCTATTATTGCGAACCTGCCGCATTCCGGGCTCAATATCCCCGACGACATGCGAAAGCAGCTCAAACCTGAGTACCAGAACTTTTTACCCAACCAGGACTGGCACCTTCAACACCTGTACAATTTTCTACCAGAATTGGGTATAAGCACACTGCAGGCAACACACAGTCGCTATGCAGCAGATCTTAATCGCGAACTCACCGGGGAACCTTACGGAAGTTTCTGGAAATCGATAATTCCGGAGCAAACTGCCTACAAAATCCCTTTGTATGACATCACCCTTAGCGCACAACAAATCCAGCATCAGCTGAACAGTTTTTATCATCCCTACCATCAAAAACTGGCGCAGGTGTTGCAACAACAGGTGGCACTGTTTGGCCAGGTGCTGCTACTCGACTTACACAGCTTTGGTGCATTTGTGGACAACGAAGTAATACTTGGAGATGCCAAAAACACATCATGTGACGCATCGATATTTAACACATTAACCCAGTGTTTTACTGACAGGGATTTCGATGTAGTGCAAAACAAGGTTTTCACAGGTGGGCATATTACCCGCCACTATTCTAAAAATCCCGGCATTCAAGCTATTCAGATTGAGCTACGTTACGAGTTATATCTGGAAGAAGATGCGCTGAAAGAGAACTCAGTTCCCACCTGGCAAGGCACAAGGTTCGACCAGGTGCAAAACAGACTACGAGCGGTTTTTGAGTCTCTCTGCACACAGTTGAAAATAGTGCAGGGTTAGGCTGGTCGAACATCTCGCAAAGTTACCGTTCTATTGAAAACGGGGCGTGACGGACCGAAGTCTTCGCTGTCTTTCACAAAATACCCCTGCCGTTCAAATTGAAAGTGTCGCATATCATTACCCATAGCAGCGGGTTCAATCACAGCATTTTTACTCTCACTGGAGTTTGGGTTTAGTGCTGAGGCAAGATCGGAGGTGTCGGGTTGCTTTTCCAGAAATAGATTGTCGTACAGTCGTACCTCACAGCTAATACCCTGCGTCGCAGAAACCCAGTGCACAACGCCTCTGGGTTTTAGCCCGCTTTTATCCTGCCCGCTTCGAGATTCAGGAAAGTAAGTGCAGCGCAACTCCACGACCTTACCACCCGCATCCTTAATCACCTCGTCGCAGCGAATGATAAAAGCCATACGCAAACGCACCATCTCTCCAGGAGAAAGGCGTTTAAACTTTGGTGGCCGAACCTCTTCAAAATCTGAGCGTTCTATATATAGTTCTTTTCCAAATGGCATGACCCGCGTGCCATAGTCCTGTTTGGGGTGCCACGGCGCAGTCAATTCGTCGGTATCCTCACCTTCCCAGTTTGTTAGAACCACCTTGAGGGGATCGAGTACGCACATTGCTCTATGGGCATCTGCTTCGAGGTCTTTTCGTACACAAAAATCAAACAGGCTCATTTCGATTGTATTGTCCTGCTTGGTTACTCCTATGCGTGCACAAAAATCCCGAATCGCACTGGCGCGTACACCTTTGCGTCTTAAGCCCGAAATCGTTGGCATACGTGGATCATCCCACCCCGAAACCTGTCCGTCAGTAACCAGAGAATTTAACAGGCGTTTGCTCATTACTGTGTATTCAAGACCCAACCTGGAAAACTCAATTTGAGGGGGGTGGACATTAAGATTAATATTGTCCAGCACCCAGTCATAAAGTGGTCTGTGGTCCTCAAATTCCAAAGTACACAGTGAATGAGATATCTGCTCCAGTGCATCACAAACACAATGGGTATAATCGTACGTAGGATAAATACACCAGGCACTACCCGTACGCTGATGAACGACATGCCGAATGCGATATAAAACCGGATCCCGCATATTGATGTTGGGTGATGTCATGTCGATCTTTGCCCGCAGAACATAAGATCCGTCTTCATGTTCTCCAGAGCGCATCGCACGGAACAGTTCAAGATTTTGCTCAACAGTTTGTTCTCTGCAAGGGCTGTTCGTACCCGACACCGTCAAGGTACCCCTGCTTTCACGTATCTCTTCTGCATTCAGGCTGCACACAAAAGCTTTCTTTGCGGTAATCAATTGTTCCGCAAATTGATACAGCTGCTCAAAATAATCGGATGCATGCGTTAGCCGGTCACCCCAGTCAAAGCCAAGCCATTTCACATCAGTCCGAATGGCATCCACAAATTCCACATCTTCCTTTGTCGGGTTTGTGTCATCAAATCGCAAAAAACACACCCCCCCAAACTCCTGAGCTACACCAAAATTAAGGCAGATCGATTTGGCATGCCCAATATGCAAACAGCCGTTAGGCTCAGGGGGAAATCGAGTTACAATTGGACTTGTTCCCGTTTCTACATCCCGCTTTATACGCTGCCGAATGAAATCCAGCCCGGCTGATGTTTCTGACATTTCCTGGTGACCCTGATAGAAGAACAGGCATTCTACAGAAGATCGTCGTTTGCCGTGCCAAATTTTTTCAATTTCTGTATCAGTGATACAATTGCGCATCAGGTGGATTAAGATGAGATGGTGTGAGCAAATTAAAAATGCTTTTGTGGATATGCGTAGTGTCCGCGTTGTTACTCACTACTTTTCTACTACCCGGTACAGCAGATCTTGCAGTACGCGCCTTACTGGATCAAACCCGTGGCGATCACTGGTATCGTCTTGAATTTGCCAATCAGAATATAGGCCAGTATTTTTCCTCCACACAGACCGAACTTGATCGAAAGATCACATTTTCCTCTTCACTGAACTTTACCCTGCCTGGCGCACAGGCAACGCAAATAAACGAAACGCTTACGTTCGCTGCCGCGGCACCGCATGCACTTGAATCCGGATCATATACCGAAATTTCGGAACACAAGCTGTTCCGGGAGGTTACGCTTACTAAAAACAACACAGAGCTTTCCGATACCTATCAGTTAACCATAACCGGTGATGGACAAACTCAATCCCGAACTCAGCAAATCGTCTATACGCTGAAGGATCATCTTGGGCTGGAATTATGGTTAAAACAGGAACATCCCCGGCCCGGCAGAATTCTTCAATCCAGAAACTTCGATTTCAATCAGTTTAAACCCGTCGTTATTACCTGGCATGTCGTTCAGGACACTCCTGACGGATATGTAGTTAGCAACGTTGGAATGATTGATGATTCCATCTATATGCTGGACACTAATTTTCTGCCGCAAAGTTTTTCACTGGCCGGGCTTTTTAAGCTTTATCGGATAACCGCCAAACAGGCACAACTGGCCACCAGAACCAATATGGTGCGCTCTACGAATTTGCACATACCAATTAACCCATCACTTGGGGACCCTACCCTGGTTACCGCCCTTCGAATAGAAATCGATTCGGTAAGTGCTACTGTGCTGCATAATCCTGTTTCACACAAAATCTCAGAAAACGATGGTAAATACTACCTTGAAA
>Ga0256847_1001064_pt1 | contig 15037 bp, 12 predicted proteins | sample TeddybearmetaG_FD_189099 | JGI IMG/M metagenome (GOLD analysis project Ga0256847, IMG submission 189099) | Hydrothermal vent microbial communities from East Pacific Rise, Pacific Ocean - Teddybear | ecosystem: Environmental > Aquatic > Marine > Hydrothermal vents | place: Pacific Ocean: East... | reverse complement strand
AATTTATATTTGCATCCTGTTTAGGGCAATTAGCTCAGTTGGTTCAGAGCACCTCGTTTACACCGAGGGGGTCGGGGGTTCGAATCCCTCATTGCCCACATCAATCGAAAAATCCGCACGATAGTGCGGATTTTTTTATTTCTGAAAAAACCGAAAGCTAGCTTTTAAGGTTTTTTCAGAAATAAAAAAATTCAACATCCGCCGCTGGCGAATGGTGTAATTTTTCATTTGCAGAAGTGGTTTCAAAATGGGGTCAGCGAAGTTAATCCTTTCTAAAGTTCACTTTAAAAAGTCTTGGGAAATAAAAAATCATAAAAAGCAACGCTTTTAAAGGATTATATTTGCAGAAGCGGTTTCAAAACGGGATGAACGTAGTTAATCCTCAAAATCTAAACGCAATTTTGATAGCTTAAAGAAACCACCCCGAACACGCTTATGGCGTGCCCACCCCTCCTTTAAAAGGAGGGGAGTTTTGATTTGAAATCTAAAACCTTAACTTTGCAAAACGGGTCATTAACTCAGTTGGTTCAGAGTGTTACCTTGACAGGGTAGAAGTCACTGGTTCGAATCCAGTATGACCCACATCAAGCACAGTCCCGATGCATATGCATCGAGATTTATATTTATTCTGCGTGCAAAGTTCACTTTGTTAAGCGGAATAAATATAAATCTGGAAAAGCACAGTTTTTTATAGGGATTGTATTTGCAGTAGCGGGTATTCTCTGGATTAACGAAGTTAATCCAGAGAATATCAAAGCATATCTTTGTAAGTTTTACATAATAAAAAAAACAAACACGCCATAGCGTGTTAATTTTTCATTTGCAGTAGCAGATATTCTCTGGATCAATGAAATTAATCCCAAAATCCATACTTATGGTTTTGAGGAATAAAAAATCAGAAAACGCAATTTTGATAGTTTAGAAAACCACCCCGATCACGCTTATGGTGTGCCCGCTCCTCCTTAAAAAAAGGAGAGAGTTTTGATTCTAAATGATAACGAAGTTAACCCTTCAAAACCAAAACTATGTTTTGAGATTTTGAAGAACATTTAAACCACCTATAAATTAATTTTTATTAGTCGAAATTTGAGATAGTATTAAAAAGGTAGTAGTATCACCATAAAAAATAAGCTGATCTATTAATGTTTGAAGATGCAATTGATTTTTTACAATAATTTTCAAATGCACATTTAGGTTTCCGGTAATACGATGGGCTTCTTTCACTTCAGAGAAATCAGTTATTTTATTTAAAAAACCTTTTAGTTTACCATGAAATACTTTTATCAAAATAAATGCTTCAACATCATATCCAAGTAGTTTATGATCAATCTGGAGATCATACTTTTTAATAATTCCATTATTTTCCATTTTTTGAATACGCCCTCGTGTTGCAGAAGGTGAAAGTCCAATTTGTCTTCCCAAATCTGCAAAAGACATTCTAGAATTTTTCTTTAAAAAAGAGATTAATTTTAAATCTATCTCATCAATCATTGAATCAATCATAATTTTGAATATTAAAGTGTAATCAATTATAAATATAATAATTAACAAGTTAATCAACTTTATTTTAAAACATTGGAGTAGTATTTTTAAGAATTAAAAAATGATGAATAATGCCTCATAATTTATATAAAAATCTTCAATGTGATTATTGTGGGGAAATCTATGATAAAAGTAAAATCCACAGTTTTTGTTTAAAAGATAATCAACCTTTAGTAGCCAATTATCATCATCAAAACTCATTCTCTAAGAGTGTATTAAAAGATAGACCTACAAATATGTGGAGATACCACGAAATGTTACCTGTAGAAGATGAAGAGAATCGAGTGAGCTTAGGAGAAGGTTTTACACCGCTGCTTAGTTTATCAAATCTCAAGTCAAGTTATAATCAGTCTGAGTTATTACTTAAAGATGAATCAGGTAACCCTACAGGATCTTTTAAGGCTAGAGGAATTGGTATGGCAGTAAGTAAAGCAAAAGAGCTTGGCATTAAAAAAATGTGTATTCCTACAGCAGGAAATGCAGGAAGTGCTCTCAGTGCATATTGTGCTAAGGCAGGAATTGAAGCTTATGTTTTTATGCCTGAAGCTACTCCTAAAACTTTTCAATTAGATTGTGAAATTATGGGAGCCAATGTTATTAAAGTGAAAGGAAACATTGCTGATGCAGCCAATATGATGAAATCAAAAAATGATGGTTCTTGGTTTGATATATCTACATTAAAAGAACCTTTTAGATTAGAAGGAAAGAAAACAATGGGTTATGAAATTGCTGAGCAATTAAATTGGAAATTACCTGATGTAATTTTATACCCAACCGGGGGTGGGACTGGACTAATAGGAATTTGGAAAGCTTTTTATGAAATGAGAGCATTAGGATGGGTGAAGAATATTCCCACTAAAATGGTTGCAGTTCAAGGTAGTGGTTGTGACCCTGTTATAAAATCTTTTAAAGAGAGAATAAATCATATCGTTGAATGTAAAAACCCTGCACTAACAATAGCTAATGGGATTAGAGTGCCTAAACCATTTGGAGATCGATTGGTAATGAAAACACTATATGAGAGTAATGGAATGGCAGTTTCTGTCTCTGATAAGGAAATAAAAGATAGTTTAAAGGAATTTGCAAGAGCAGAAGGTTTGTTTTTATCACCAGAAGGCGCCGCAACTTGGGCAGGATATAAAAAATTAAAATCTCAAAATTGGATAAAAGATAAGGAATCAATTGTATTACTTAACACAGGTTCAGTATATAAATATACAGAAAACTTGTATTAATGAATGAAAAAGGCATTCTGAAATTTAGATGTTTATTTTTATTGAAATCATGATTGTTATGGATTTTTTAGGGTGTCTACAAAGGGTAGATGTGCAATCCTTCAAGTAATTATTAATAATCGAACCCAGATTAATAAATGTTACTCATCATTAATTTAATGTTGTTAGTATATTAAGTTTTAATATATGGCTTCTTATTTTATAGCTTTATACAAATTAATTGAAAAACATCATAGTTATTAATATCACTTTATCTCTAATATTTTAAAGAGCTTAACAAAACGTTTAAAAAATAATTTTAAAATCTCAATATGACACTTTTAATTGTAATCATAGGGATAGTAATACTATTCATTTTAATAGCAGGAGTTAAACTCAATGCATTCATTTCATTTATTCTGGTTTGTCTTTTTGTAGGAATACTTCAAGGTATGGAATTGGAAAATGTTGTCAAATCAATTCAAACAGGTATCGGAAATACATTGGGCTTTTTAGTCATGATTTTAGGGTTGGGTGCTATGCTAGGAAAATTAGTGGCAGATAGTGGTGCAGCACAACGAATCACATCTAAATTAGTGTCTAGTTTTGGAATAAAATATATACAATGGGCGGTTGTATTAGCTGGATTTATTGTGGGAATTCCCATGTTTTATTCGGTTGGGTTTGTAATTCTAATTCCATTAGTATTTACGGTGGCAGCATCTACAGGTTTACCATTATTATATGTTGGTTTGCCTATGCTTACATCATTATCAGTTACGCATGGATTTCTTCCTCCCCATCCGGCACCAACTGCAATTGCAGCAATGTTCAAAGCGGATATCGGGAAAACATTATTATATGGAATATTAATAGCGATTCCTACAATTATAGTGGCAGGACCCTTATTTGCAAGAACAATTAAAAAGGTGAAAGCTACACCGTTAAAAGAATTTTATAATCCTACTATTTTAAAGGATGAAGAAATGCCTAGCATGAGCATTAGTATATTTACGGCATTACTGCCTATTTTATTAATTATCCTTTCTACTAGTGCTGCTAATTTTTTACCTGGTGATTTTATATTTAAAAAGATAATAGTCTTTATTGGTAATCCAGTCATTGCTATGTTGATTGCTGTATTAGTAGCTGTTTACACATTAGGATTGGCGCGAGGAAAAAAAATGACAGAAGTAATGGATTCTGTTGCAAGCTCTATTTCAGGTATTACCATGGTACTTTTAATTATAGCTGGGGCGGGTGCTTTAAAGCAAATTTTAATTGATAGTGGTGTAAGCGACTATATTGGCGATTTACTTAAAGATTCAAGTATATCTCCATTAATTTTAGGGTGGCTAATTGCAACTATCATTAGAGTATGTGTTGGTTCTGCAACCGTCGCGGGATTAACAGCTGCGGGAATCGTATTGCCTTTAGTTACAGGAACAGGAGTAAGTCCTGAATTAATGGTGCTAGCTATTGGCTCTGGTAGCTTAATGTTATCACATGTAAATGATGGTGGTTTTTGGTTGTTTAAAGAATACTTTAATCTATCCATTAAAGAAACCCTTTCAACCTGGAGTGTTATGGAAACAACTGTTGGTGTAATGGGGTTAATAGGCGTATTAATTTTAAATACAGTTATATAAAAATATTTGAAAAATGAATAATTTACCATCAGAAAAAGTTAAAAAATTAGGATTAACCTTTCCACCATCACCAAAACCAACCGGTGTATATAGACCGATATTGGTAGTAGACAATTTTTTATATGTCTCTGGTCATGCACCTGTGAATTATGACGGAACCTTAATGCAAGGTCGAGTAGGAGATAATTTAAATATGGGAGAAGCGAAGTTTGCGGCAAGACAAGTTGGGTTAACTGTACTTTCTAGTATTCAAACACATTTTGGAAGTTTAGATAAAATAAAACGTATTGTAAAAACATTAGGAATGGTTAATTGTACACCAGATTTTATAAATCATCCTTTTGTAATGAACGGTTTTAGCGAATTGATGGCAGATGTATTTGGAAGAGAAAACGGAATAGGTGTACGTAGTGCCGTAGGTATGATGTTACCCGATGGTATTCCTGTAGAAGTAGAGGTAATGTTTGAGCTACACTAAACGTATTAAGCATGAGAAAATGGTATGAAATAAATAATCCCCAAGGTGTCATTTCACCTTCTCTTTTGGTATATCCTGATAGGATAAAAAAGAATATTGAAATGATGATTAAAATAGCTGTCGGAACAGAATTTTTAAGACCTCATATCAAAACACATAAAATTGCTGAAATAGTTCATTTACAACTAGATTATGGCATTACTAAATTTAAATGTGCTACAATTGCTGAAGCTGAATTGTTGGCTAAATGCGGAGTGGTAGATATCCTTTTAGCAATGCAACCTGTTGGAATGAATATAGTTCGATTTTTTGAATTGATACAGCAGTATACTGATTCAAAATTTTCTACTATAGTTGATAACTCGCATTCTATCAATGAAATTTCAGAATTTGCTTTCACAAAAGGAATTGTTATTCCGATTTGGTTAGATATTAATAATGGAATGAATAGAACGGGAATTCAACCAACTAGTAAAGCTGTTGAATTATATAAAAGTATTGAAGATAATCCTAATCTAATGGCAAAAGGATTACATGTATATGATGGTCATATTCACGAATCAAATTTTAAATTACGTAAAGAGATTTGCGATAAAGATTTTGAGCCTGTTCTAAAATTAAAGGATGATTTAGAAAAAATAGGAATAAAAATTAAAACTGTTGTTGCCGGAGGCACACCCACTTTTCCTATTCACATAACAAGGGGAGGTGTAGAAACGAGCCCTGGTACGCCTTTGCTATGGGATCAAGGTTATACAAGCCTGTATCCAGATTTAAAGTTTTTATCAGCAGCGGTTTTAATAGCCAGAATAATTAGTAAACCTGCCCTTAATCTTATTTGTTTTGATTTAGGACATAAATCGGTTGCTTCAGAAATGAAATTACCGAGAGTGCAATTTTTAGGAGAAAATAATTTTAAGCAAATAAGCCAAAGTGAAGAACATTTGGTAGTTGAATGTAGCGAATCTGAAAAATATACTGTTGGTGACGTTTTTTATGTCATACCAATTCATATTTGCCCAACAGTCATTAAATATAAAAATGTGTTGACAGTAGTTAACGGTAACGTTACAGACTCTTGGGAAGTAGCTGCAAGAGATTATCAATAAAATTAATCTATTAAAATTATGAAACGAGCATGTTAAAAGCGTTATCACCCAAGGGAATGATTAATAACGAACAGTCCCGAGGTTTCGGGAACCGTTAAAAAACAATAAATATAAACACATGAAAAAAGTATCAATCACATTATTACTTACCTTACTTATTAGTTCTTGTAGTGAACAAAAAGGAAATTTAAAAAACACCAAGTCTAAAACCACTCCTAAAATTATGGGTACATGGAAATTGGTCTATGGTTCAGTCAAAGAAAATGATTCACTAACCATAAAAGATGTTTCAAAGGCTGAATTTGTTAAAATAATAAATGAAACGCATTTTGCATATTTTAATCAATCCTACAATGAGCCTATAAATTTTTATGGAGCAGGAGGAACCTATACCTTAGAAAATAATACTTATACCGAAAAATTAACCTACACTGCTTGGGAAGATTATAGAGATAGAAGTTTTCCATTTACTGTAAAAATATCTAAAGACTCATTAATACAATACGGTGTTGAAGAAGTAAAGGAAAAGAATATAAAACGCTATGTTGAAGAAAAATACATAAGAATTAAATAAAAACTATGTTTATACTCGATGCACATCTCGACCTTGCTATGAATGCATTGGAATGGAATAGAGATTTAACTTGGACGGTTGAAGAGATCAGAAAAAGTGAAATCGGAATGACTGATAAACCGGATAGGGCAAAAAACACAGTTTCTTTAGATGCAATGCGTAAAGGAAATATTGGTCTTTGTGTGGCTACGCAAATTGCTAGATATGTAAAAAAAGAAAGTAAGTTACTAGGATGGAATTCTCCACAACAGGCTTGGGCACAAACTCAAGGGCAATTGGCTTGGTATAGAGAAATGGAAAAAATTGGCGAAATGATTCAAATTACAAATCTTCAACAATTGAATACGCATTTAGAATTGTGGAAAAATCCAACTTCAAAAACACCTATTGGTTATATTTTAAGCCTCGAAGGGGCAGATTCTATCATTACGATTGATTATTTAGAAAAATCGCATGAACAAGGTTTAAGAGCTATTGGCCCTGCACATTATGGCCCAGGAACTTATGCTCATGGTACAGATTCTATTGGTGGTATTGGAATAAAAGGCAAAGAATTATTAAAAAAAATTGAAAACTTAAATTTAATTTTAGATGCTACACATTTATGTGATCAGAGTTTTTGGGAAACCATGAAAGTTTATAATGGTCCTGTTTGGGCGAGTCATAATAATTGCAGAAAATTTGTAGATCATAACAGGCAATTTTCAGATGAAATGATAAACGAATTGGTAGGTAGAGATGCTGTTATCGGAATTGCTTTAGATGCATGGATGATGGTGCCGAATTGGGTGAGGGGCGAGTCAACTCCTGAAAGTATGGGTGTTACTTTACATCAAATGATTGATAATATAGATCATATTTGTCAGTTATCTGGTGATTCATTGCACGTGGGTATTGGTACAGATTTAGATGGTGCTTTTGGTAAAGAACAAAGTCCGAGTGATTTAGATACTATTGCCGATCTTCAAAAAGTCCCATTAATGTTGTCAAAAAAAGGATATAATGAAGAAGATATTTCAAATATTATGAATCAAAATTTTATAAAATTCTTGAAAAGAGCTTGGGAGTAGTATTAGACTATTTGTTTTAAACCTGAGTTCGACGTAAGTAATCTTCCACAGAATCCTTATAAATAGTGAGATTTGAATACTAAAAATGTAGATTTATTATTAATTCAAGGCTTTTATTATTTAAAGATTGCTGTTTATAAGGCTTTCCGAAGAGTTAATAGCAATTTCCATATACTTCGTTATGACTTTTCAAACTAATCATAGTCCATAAAAGCCACGTCTTGCCTATGAAAATTGCTATTAACTGTGATTGATTCCTTACGTCGAACTCAGGTTTTAAGCACTTAAATTGATATGCTCATTTCTAATTTTTCTCAATAATTTCTTTACACAATCTTGCCCCGTTTCAAATCCATGTTCATTTGAAGCGCCAGAATCATTTCTTTTACTAGAAAAAAATGACGAGGAGTTTAACATAGTGCGTCTTTCAATATAAACAATTGGAAGTCCTTTTTTTGTAATATTATTTATATGTTCATGATTTTTTGAAATAAGAGTTCCTTTAGTAGATGAAAAAATTAAACCATCAATAATATTACTTTCAGATAAAAGATTGGTATGGGCGATTTCTTTTTTATAATCATTACATGATTGATATACCATGATTTTATAATCATTTTTAGATGATTCTTCTGTGATGCCATTTAATGAGTCTAAAAAAAAGGAGTCTTTCAAATCAGGTAGTATTACACCTAATATCAAACTCCTTTTACTCCTCAAAGCAGAAGCAAGAAAATTGGGCTTATAATTATGTTTATTTGCAATTTTAATTACTTTTTCTTTAGTAGCAATACTTATTTCAGGGCTATCATTTAATGCTTTAGAAATTGTTGAAGGCGAAAGTTCTAATATTTTCGCTAATTTCTTAATTGTAATATCAGATTTAATCATATTTTTCTGAGTTAAATGTTTCGAAACAACCTCTATCAGCCATAGTTACAAAACATTGTTTGTTGTTTGTACCACCGAAAGTAATATTGGAAGGTTTTTTGCCTTTTAAAGTTACTTCTCTAATAATATTACCATTAGGTGTTAATACAACTACAGTACCTTTACCAAATCGGCATACATATAAATTTCCTTTTTCATCGCATCGCATTCCGTCCATACCAAAATCAGGAAAAGATTTAAATAATTTTTTGTTATTTACAGTTCCATCACTATTAATATCATATACCCAAATGTTGCGTTGTACAGATTCATTTACGTACAGCTTTTTACCATCAGGACTTACTTCAATCCCATTAGTAGTTCCCATATTTTTTTCTAACAAAATAAATTTACCACTTTTAACCAACCATAAGTTCCCAGTTGATTCTTTCCAATTAGGGTCACTTGCATAAAGTGTACCATTAGGAGCAATAGCAATATCATTAGGTTGATTTAATGTTGAATCATGCGCATAAACAATAGCTTTCGTTGTTCCTTTACTTATCATCAGAATATTATGCTTGGCATAGTCTGCTATATACATATTGTCAAGTTTGTCAAAACGAATACCATTACCAATGCTTCCTTCAGGAAGTATTGCAAATAAGGAAGGTTTTCCATTAGAGTTTACTTTTCCTATGGTTCCTTCTTTGTTAAAATTAACAGCATAAAGATTACCATGACTATCAACTGCTGGGCCTTCAATGCCTTTGGTAAATAAGAATTCTTCAGTAAAATCTGTACTCATGTTTATATCCATAGCCTTACATGAAAATAAGGTGCTAAAGATTACAGTTATGAATAGGATTAAAATTATTTTTTTTAATATCATGCCTAATGGATATATTATCTAGAAGTCCAAACTATAACAGTTCATTAGTCCAAAACCCTATCAGTCTCTTTTACTCTTTTTTTAAGAATACTTCGGTCTATTATTAATGCTCGTCCTATGGCTTCTCCTCCAATAAAGGTTTGAGTCCTTAATTTTAAATCGCCTATGGGAATTTCAAAAGGTTGTGTATACTTAATACCAAACTGAACAGGGTACGTATTATTTATAGTGTAGTAAATTTCAGAATTTGGAATCGAATTTTTCAATTCACACATCAGTTTGTCGTTTTCTCTATAAACATGAACAATAGGATCTAAAACGGCTTTGCTAATATTGGTTTTTGAAGCATCAAATAAATCAAAATGAGCCATTGTTCTTTTGATAAAGCTTGTCCAATTTTTTTTCTCTTTCGGACTCCAAACCGTTTCTGAAATTGCAAATGCTCTAGGATATGTCATATAAAATGCAAAAGGCATGGTAGGAATGGCTTCTGTCCATAAATTTGCCTGTCCGCCTAAAATATATTTTGAATCAATACCTGCTGGAATAGGCTCAAATTTGTATACTTTTTCTAAACTAAGGCTTGCATAAATTGTGTTTTCTAAAGTTTTATCACCTTGCACATAATCTAGATAAGCATACGTTGTGGGTGACATCACAACTTCATGTTTCATTTTAGCGGCAGCAATGCCCCCTTTCATTCCTCTCCAACTCATAACGGCCGCACCGTCGGCTAAACCGCCTTCTAAAATTTCATCCCATCCAATGGTCTTTTTTCCTTTGCTACTGATAATTTTTTCTACACGTTTTACAAAGTAACTTTGCAATTCATGTGTGTCTTTTATCTTGTGCTTTTTCATAAATTTCTGAACATCTTTATTTTCATCCCAATACCCATGATACGCTTCATCTCCACCCATATGAATATAATCTCCAGGAAATAATTGAGCAACCTCGGTAAATACTTTATCTATAAATTCATATACTTTTTCATCGGTTGGGTTTAGCGTATTTTCAATTAACATTTTAAATTTTCCATTACCATACCATTCAGAGAATTTTGTTCCTGGAGCTACATATTTAGGTTCTTTTTTTACAGATAGTTCAGGATATGCCGCCAAAGCAGCCATACTATGTCCTGGAACATCAATTTCGGGAACAATGGTTATATTTCTGTCTTGTGCAAATTTTACAATGTCTTTGATTTGCTCTTGGGTATAAAATCCTCCGTAAGAAGCCTTTTCATTAAGTTTTGGTACTGCTCTGTTTTTACCAAAACGCCCATACCTTTCTACTCTCCAAGCACCTATTTCGGTAAGTTTGGGTAATGATTTAATTTCTATTCGCCATCCTTGATCATCGGTTAAATGCCAATGCAATACATTTAGTTTGTAAGCAGACATTTGATTGATATAAGCTTTTACTTCATCAACAGTAAAAAAATGTCTACTCACATCTAACATTAATCCTCTCCATTGAAAACGTGGATAATCAATAATACTGCAACCTGCTATTTGTTTGTTGTTATTGAGTAGGAATAACTGTTTTAAAGTTTGGATTCCATTAAAAATTCCAGCAGCTTTATTTGCTGAAAGTTTTATTATAGTACTGGTTACTTCTAGTTTGTAACCTTCATCTCCTAGCTCAGCAATAGCTTTTTTATGTAGTGAAACATGTATAGCGTTATGTTTTAATTTTTTATCAACGACAGTTATTCCGTTTTGAGATAAAAACTCATGCAATTGATAAATATAAGGCTTAGCTTTTGCATCTTTAATTTCACTTTTTAGAAAAATTTCATTTTGAAATGAAAAAGTAGCATCAGTTGTTTCATAACTTACTGGAAAAGGAATTATATGATGTTGAGAGAATATTGAATTCGTGTTAAGAAATAACGCTAGTAATACAACAAATATTTTTGTTTTCATAAATCTAAATTTTAGTTGAATGATTGAAATCACAATAGAATTACTTCATTTAATTTGTGACTAATGTCTATTCTATATAATAAATCTTTTCCTTAGGATTAAAAGTAATACCTTTTAAAAGCTTCAATAGCTGCATAGTCAGCGAGTCCGAGGTCATTATATTTTTTAGCAGTGAGTCTATTTCTATCTTCAACTCTTACCCAAAATTCACGAGAATCATCCCCTTGAAACATGACCCCATCCTTTTGCGATTGATGATAAAAAATAGCATGCCTTTTTTTGAGTACCTGATCTGGGCTCATAGGTACTGCCATATCAATTTCATACGTTTCCCATTCATGCCAAGCCCCACGATAGAGCCAAACCCAACAATTATCCATAAATGGTTTAGATTTTAATTTTTCTAAGGCTGCAAAAAGTGAATTCAGACACACCTCATGCGTACCATGCGGATCAGCCAAATCACCAGCAGCATAAATTTGATGCGGTTTAATATTTTCTATGACAGAACACATTAACAGAACATCATCATCAGATAATTTATTTTTTTTAATCGTACCCGTTTCATAAAAAGGCAAGTCTAAAAAATGAACATTTTCGTCAGGAAGGTTTAAATATCGAGTAGCAGCAATAGATTCACTCCTTCTAATCAAGCCTTTGAGTTTTCGTACTTCAATAGTGTCAATATTATTTTTTTTCTTCTCTTCAATACTTTTAATAATGCTTTCTATTTCATTAGATTTATTTAATTTTTTACTCACTTCGGCATACTTTAATGCTTCTTCATCAGAAACAGCAATATTACCAGAAGTTTGATACACAATATGTACCTCATGCCCCTGTTCAACCAATCTATCAAAAGTACCCCCCATAGAAATCACATCATCATCAGGATGCGGGCTAAAAATGATGATACGCTTTAGAGCAGGATTTGCACGTTCAGGCCTTTTCGTATCATCCGCATTCGGTTTTCCACCAGGCCATCCCGTAATAGAATGCTGTAAAACATTAAACATTTTAATATTCAAATCATAAGCGGTCCGTTCCTCAATAAGCAAACTAGACATTCCATTATTATTATAATCCTTATCCGTAAGTTTAAGAATTGATTTATGAAGAAGTTCACTCAACCAAACCACCGCTTTTCTTTTTAATCCTTCAGACCAAACACAAGAAGACACTAACCAAGGCGTTTTCACTCTGGTCAATTCAGCAGCAGCACCATTATCCAATACAAAAGAAGTATTGTCATGAAGCTGTAAATACGTAGCCGGCACATCAGAAGAAACGGCACCTTCGATTGTTTCCTTTATAATACCCGCCTTATTAATACCCCAAGCCAATAAAATAATTCTTTTCGCCTTTCTAATCGTACCAATACCCATGGTAATTGCCTTTCTAGGTACATTGTCAATACCCAAAAAAGCAGGAGCAGCATCCACTCTAGTAATATGGTCCAGCGTAATACTTCTCGTACCCGAATTAAGATGTGAACCAGGTTCATTAAACCCAACATGTCCCGTTCTGCCAATCCCTAGTAACTGTAAATCCAATCCCCCAGCATGTTTAATTTTCAATTCATAATCAATACAATACTGATACAGATCCTCATTACTAACCGTACCATCAGGAATATGAATATTTTCAGGTAAAATATCAATATGATTAAAAAGATGCACATGCATAAAAAAATGATAACTCTGCATGTTTAGTTTCTCCATAGGATAATATTCATCCAGGTTAAAAGAAATGACATTGGCAAAACTCAGTCCCTCCTCAAGATGCATACGCACCAATTCTTCATAGACTTTTATAGGCGAAGATCCAGTAGCCAATCCCAAGACACAATTTTCATTTACAAGAGCCTTCTCACGAATAAGGTCAGCAATTTCATTTGCAACGGCAATAGAAGCATCATTAGAATTATCAAAAATTACATTGTGAATTTTTTCAAATCTGGTTTCTTCAAACTTACCTGCTGGACTGTAGGTTATGTTTTTTGTTTTATTAGTCATTTCGTTTTATACTCATCTAATATTTCTCGTACACTCTTATGTTTTCTTAATAATTTACTTGCTAACTCTTTTTCAATTTGAAGTTCATCCATTACCATTTTTACACCTCTATTGGTTAATTTTTTATTAGATAATTGCATATCAACCATTTTGTTACCTAATACTCTGCCCAATTTTATCATAACCGTTGTTGAAATCATATTCAATACTAATTTCTGAGCGGTTCCGGCTTTCATTCTTGTACTGCCTGTAACAAATTCAGGACCTACTATTAATTCGATAGAATGGTCAACTTCTAATGATAATGGCGAATTTTTATTGCAAGTAATACATCCTGTAATAATCTGTTGTTTTTTTGCTGTTTTTACCCCTCCAATAACATAAGGAGTTGTTCCCGATGCGGCAATCCCTATAAGAACATCCTTTTTATTAATGTTGAATTTTTGCAAATCAACCCAGGCTAAATCAGTATCGTCTTCGGCATTTTCCACGGCTTTTCTAAGTGCACCATCGCCACCCGCAATTAAACCAATAATCCAATCGTCTGAAACGCCAAAAGTTGGTGGGCATTCAGAAGCATCTAAAACACCTAATCTGCCACTAGTTCCAGCACCAATATAAAACAATCTTCCTCCTTTTTTCATTTTTGAAACGATTACGTCAACGAGTTTATGAATATTAGGAATCGCTTTTTCAACAGCAATGGAAACAGATTTATCCTCTCTATTAATATTAGTAAGGAGTTTTAATGTATCCATTTTTTCTAAATTATTGTATTTAGAAGATTGTTCAGTGGTTAGCTTTGATGTGTCCATTTATTTTCTTTTTATTAATAGCAATCCAATTATCGTCAATATGGCATTTACAGCTATATTGATAAATCCGAAATCAAAATTATAAGCATTTTTAAAATATACACTTAACATATAAGTAGCTAATGGAGCCATGATACAAATTATTGGCACCCATTTATCTTTTATTTGAAGTTTGGTAAACATTCCAAATAAATAAAGCCCCAAAAGAGGTCCATAGGTATAGCCTGCGACTTTAAATATTAGGCTAATAACATCACCTCTACTATTCGAAAACAACTGTATTATTAAGAAAATAACAATTGAAAACCCAAACAATACTCGATTCTTCAATTTTTTCTTTTCTTCACTTGATTTATGTGAGATGTCTAGAAAATCATAAGTAAAGGAAGTTGTCAATGCTGTTAATGCAGAATCGGCACTTGAAAATGAGGCTGCTATAATTCCTAATAAAAAACTTATTCCGGCAAACTGCCCTAAATGGTTCAATGCTAAATTGGGAAACAGCGTGTCTGTATCTATAAATTGACCTTCATCACCTAGCGGTAAAGTGATATTATGTTTTTTGGCATAAATGAATAATAATATGCCTAAGCCTAAAAACAAAAATTGTGTTATGGCTAATATTACACTATAGACCAAGGAATTTTTTTGAGCATCCCATTGATTTTTACAGGTCAGTGTCTTTTGCATCATATTTTGATCCAACCCTATCATTGCTATGGTAATTAAAATCCCAGCAATAAATTGTTTGTAAAAATTATTACCTGACTTATTATCCCAATTAAAAATTTTAAAATACTTGTGATTTACTACTTCATTGACAGAGTTTGTAAGTGATAAATCTAATGAAGATGTAATTGTAAAAATAGTTACAACAGCAC
>Ga0256847_1001063_pt1 | contig 15044 bp, 12 predicted proteins | sample TeddybearmetaG_FD_189099 | JGI IMG/M metagenome (GOLD analysis project Ga0256847, IMG submission 189099) | Hydrothermal vent microbial communities from East Pacific Rise, Pacific Ocean - Teddybear | ecosystem: Environmental > Aquatic > Marine > Hydrothermal vents | place: Pacific Ocean: East... | reverse complement strand
CCTAATTGTAATAGTAAAAATATAATTAAATCAAAATAATGTAATAGCTTAAATATCTATTCTTGATCTATATGTATCATTGATAAAATTTAGTAATACTACACCATTGAGAGAAAATAACCAGCAAAAATAAAGTATAGAAATTATTTCTAGCTTTTTGATCAATTTACAGTCTATATTCAAGACTATTAGTATATATTTGATACTATTAATCTCAATTTTAGATTGATAGTTATCATGATATGTTGTTTAACATATTGAAAATTATATTGTAGAAAACATTCCCAAAACAATTTGCTCATCTTGAATCAAGGTGAAGTCATTACAGCTGAGATGGTGAATATGCAAATGGATGATAAACAGATAGTTGAAACCAATTCACCAAACAAAATTCCATCCTTAGTCACTGTTAATCAATTTTGTGCATTTAAAGAAATGGAGCTACTATTTTTTAAAAATTTAAGCAGTATAGGAATTCTTTTTAGCGTTTGGATTTGTAGTCTATATATGAGACTATAAGTTTATATTTGATAGTATCAAGTCTACATTTTAGAATGTTTGTTATTATATAAATTAATACATGTTTTTGATTTATAATCAAAATTTTTTATTGGCACACACATTGATAGATAGGAAACTAAGTTTAGTTAGAATTTATAATTTGAAGTAATGGAATTAAAGGATAGTTATTTTAATTTTATCTTCATTAGGCTCATAAAGTCTATGCTATCTTGTTTTTTGCTTTGTTTTTGAAGTGTTTATTTATTGTATTTTTCAAATGTTCAAAAAATGCTAAAAAAGTAAATGATTTTAATATTTTATTAAGGAATAAAAAATGAAAATGAAACTAAATAAAGTTAGTACTATGCTCATGATTGTATCAAGCCTGACAATTCTGTCTCCTGTAGCAAACGCTCTAGAGAAATGCCATAGCTTTTTCGGCACATGGTCAACGAACTTTGGCTATCTCACTATCGGAAACGATCACAAGGGGACATACACATATAAAACTAGCAATGGTGAAGTAACAGGCAAAACGACAGGGAATGCTTATGTTTGTGGCATGACATATGTTGGAACATGGGAAGAGGTATTCAACGGCAAATCAACCAAGGGGAGTGTTGCGTTCCTAATGAATCGGGATGGCAGAAGCTTCAATGGCGTGTATACAAGATCAAGTCCACAAGATAAATTTGGTGTTTGGAACGGAAGTACTCCAAAAAGTCGTTAGCTATCATGTGCATGTAATAAAGCATTAAACGTTTGATTACAATAGTTACCGCCATCCGTAAGTAATTTCCAGTGGGTGGAGGTACTTACTACCCAATAAACCTATAAATATCACCTCAAAAAAAGTCCAACTATTCCGTTTTATCATCCAGCACCCTACATGAAGATTAATTCATCAAATCAAAGATCAACAACCCACTAATATTATCTACAACTATCTGTAGGGCCAAACATACCAAATACCAAACAACATCCACACGCCAACTAAATAGAATCTTGTAGGACATTTAACCTCAGTGTTGCTATGTTATTTAAATACAAGCTTGTTAGCAGTTTTTACTTTATTACAAAACTGTTGCCTAACATTACTAACTAATAAAATACCCACAAAATCAAAAGCTAACTAAGTTACCTCAGTTAGCTTCAAATCTACATTCACTTAACTTAATAGTCGATTGATACAAATTTGTAGCGTTAAAATTTAGGATTGCTACAGTTTTGTAGCTAGTAAATATAAGTAATGAACAGTTATCATCACTCCAAAGTTTCGTTAGAGCCATTTATCACAAAACAATGGAAAGTTATAAGTGAAAAATATGTTAGTTCGTGAAGATTATCATAGTTTTATTGGTTCTTCTGAATCAATGCAGACCATTTATAGAACTATTGAGAAAGTGGCTATTACTAAAGCCTCTATTTTGATTACTGGCGAAACTGGCTATTACTAAAGCCTCTATTTTGATTACTGGCGAAACTGGCACTGGTAAAGAGTTGTGTGCGGAGGCTATTCATAAGGAAAGTCTTTGTGCGGATAAAGTTTTTATTGTCTGTAATTGTGCGGCTATTCCCGAAAAACTTATGGTAAGTTATTTATTTGGACATGTAAAAGGAGCTTTTACTGGGGCAGATAGTTGTCAAGAAGGGCTAGTATCAAAAGCGAATGGGGGGACTTTATTTTTAGATGAAATTGGCGAACTGCCACTTGCTATGCAAAGTACTTTATTACGTTTTGTGCAAAATCAAACTTTTTGTAAAGTAGGTAGCCATAAATTAGAACAAGTGGATATTCGTTTTATTTGGGCTACAAATCGAAATTTACGGGCTGAAATTCAAGCTAAGCAATTTCGGGAAGATCTGTTTTATCGTATTAACACTATTGAGATCAAGTTGCCAGCATTACGTGACCGAGGAGCAGATATTTTATTGTTGGCTAATTTTTTTTTGCATAAGTTTGCACAGGAAGAACAGAAAGATGTTCAGAAACTTAGTGCAGATGCAGAGCAACAATTGTTAAAGCATAAGTGGCTAGGTAATGTGCGAGAATTGAAACATCTTATTCATAATTTAGTCATTTTGAATCAAGATCAACTAATTACAGCTGATATGATCAATATGCGAATGGATGATAATAAAGAATTTGAGTTAGTACCAGCAGCGATAGCCGAAACCAATTCAACAAATCAAATTTCAAAAATCACCATTAATCAATTTGGTGCATTTAAAGAAATGGAGAAAGAGATTATTAATCAGGCAATAGAATATTGCAATGGTAATGTGACAAATGCCGCTAAATTATTGAAAATTGGTCGAGCTACTATTTTTAATAAACTAAAACAGTATAGGAACTCTGGATAACTTTTTAATCAATTGCAGTCTATATTTTAGACTCTAAATCTCAAATATAGATTATTTAATTTAAATTAATTCCAATTAAATTATTAATAAAAATGGCAGAAAACCTCTTTAAACATCAGTCTAATATTATTCATCAAAAACATCACCCAGCCTTAGTACTCTGGTTTACTGGCTTATCAGGTTCAGGCAAATCTACCTTAGCTCATGCAGTAGAAGAAAAACTACATGAAATGCAATATCATACATTTGTACTTGATGGAGATAATATACGTCATGGCTTATGTAATGATTTAGGATTTTCTGATGAAGATAGAATTGAAAATATTCGTCGTATTAGTGAAGTAGTCAAATTATTTTTTGATGCTGGATTAATTGTATTAACTGCTTTTATTTCACCTTTTAGAAGTGATCGTAATAAAGTCAGACAATTAATAGGAGATAACTTTATTGAAATTTATTGCGACACTCCACTTTCAACTTGTGAAACACGTGACATAAAAGGTTTATATAAACTTGCAAGAGCAGGTAAAGTTAAACAATTCACAGGAATTTCTTCACCTTATGAAAAACCTGAAAACCCTGAAATAACTATAGATACAGTTAATCACAGTATTGATGACTGTGTTAATCAAGTCATAGCTTATATAAAACAACACTATGAATCTGGAACCAATCAATTCGCCCCGTCTAATTCATCATTGGGTAAAAAAAACTCAACTGATAATGTGTTAGCGGCTGTTAATGAATAAATAACTATTTTTATAGATAATTCTTTGAACTCAAAAAATATTTCTCTAAATTTTTTATTTTTTACTTATCTCAAAATAGGTTGCACAGCTTTTGGTGGTCTTATGCCAGTTGTCGCCATGATGCAAAATATCATGGTTGAACGTCATAAACTGCTTAGCAATGAAGATATATTAGATGGTATTTCACTATCTACATTACTCCCGGGCCCTAATGTGGTAATGGTGGTCGCTTATGTAGCTTATCATTTACGAGGTGGAATAGGAGCATTTGTAAGTGTTCTAGCTTTCATGTTACCTGCTTTTTTACTAGTAGTTAGTTTAACGATAGCATACTTAAAATGGGGACAATTACCTATGATAAATAAGCTGTTTCTCGGTTTTGTTCCTGCCGTTTCAGCTATTATCATCTATAGTGCTTGGAATTTTGCCCGTAAGACCATCACAAACAAAATAGAAATATTTTTAGGGATAACTGCGGCTTGTTTATTATTAGGAATAGGTGGTTTCTATATAACTTTGTTTGTTATTTTTAGTTCAGGAATTTTAGGATGGTTTATATTCCATAATAGTCAGACTGAAAAAGCTGACACTAATTCAGAAGTACAGCAGTTAATTTTAAATAAAATTTTCAGTATAAAGTTTCTTTTAACTGTCATTTTCTTTGTTTCATTATTCATTGCTTTTGTGATTCCTTTACCTATAATCGAACAAAATTCGCTAGCGCATATTGCTATCACATTTTTCGGGATAAGTCTTTTATTATTTGGTGGTGGATTGGTTTCTATTCCATTAATTCAAGAAATTGTAGTTTATACACTAGGTTGGGTAACACAGGCTGAATTTATCACAGCAATTGCAATGGGACAAATGACACCGGGACCGATTATGATCAGTGTTGCATTTATTGGTTATAAAATACAAGGTTTTTTAGGTGCTGTAATAGCTAGTATAGCTATATTTTTTCCACCAATTTTATTGATGATAATAGCCTCAAAAGTGCATAAACTTCTCAAAAAATCAGCAAGGATTCAAGCCGCTCTAAAAGGTATTCGCGCTGTAGTTGTGGGGATAATATTTTCTACAGCTATCATCATCGGGCAAAATGTAGCAATACATTGGGCAAGTTTAGTCATTTTTATAATGGCATTAATTGTTATGTTTCGTTGGCATATCAATGTGGTTTGGATTATTCCTGTATCAGGGATTTTTGGGCTGTTATTTTATTAAAATCTAATATTATGCACACATTTTATAATTTGAGAAAATAAAAAATTGAAATATGCTATTTAAAAGCAGAAAATTATAGTAATAACTAATAAATTATTTATTACTATAATTTTTTTTAAAGGATCTAAATATAGATATGAAACAAGTGTTATCAGAGCTTCCAAAGCAGTTTGTTGCTAATGACCAAGCAATCAATGTAATTTCTGAGAATAAAGGTTTACTTCCTATTGAAGTAAATTCAAATGATTCCGGAAAAGTAACATGGCTTGATTTTGATCGTCATAAGATTATAGAATCAAAGTTCAGTAAATCAATTGAAAATAGAATTGCTGAAACCCCCCAGCCTAAACTTATTGAAACAAATATTGACTTATTAAGTAGAGATAATATTCTAAGTGATTCTATTTATCCAACTGGATTTGTTTTTTTTGTGCATCGCTGTGGCAGTACTCTGTTGGGAAAAGCTCTAGCTCAAGTTGATAGTCATATTGTCATGAATGAAGCAAATGCATTGCATGAGGGACTTTGGTCATACCTTTCCAAGGGCTGGACAACTCCGATTTCACCAACAGATGAAAATTTATCTATTATTCGTAACTTGATTCTTGCCTTGGGCAGACGTCGAACAGACAAGCATAATTCCTATTTTATTAAGTTCAATCCATGGCACTCTGTTTCTTCTTGCATGGATATTATTACAGCTGCTTTTCCAGATGTCCCCTGTTTATTTTTATATCGTGATGTCAATGAAATGCTTGCATCTGTTTCTAAGGTGTCAGCACCTATTATGAGTAATATAATAGGTACAAAGTTTGCTGCTTTCCTGACAGATATTTCACAGGAACAGACTAATGAAATGGGTTATATGGATTATTTCGCTCGACTGTACCGTCAATTAATGTTAGGGGCTATCAACTATCCAGCAGATAATATATCATACCTCAATTATAAGCATCTTACTGCATCGAATTTTGAATTTATTTTGAATAAATCATTCAACTTTTCCGTTGGGGAAGACTTGGCAATAATGAAAAAACAATTTGGATACTATTCTAAAAATGATAGTAATACTGAGCGTTTTTCTTGCGACAAGGCCGAAAAGCAAAAAATGGTAAATGCGGATATGACCGAGGCTGTGAATAAAAACGGCTTGTTGACGCTCTACAGCGAGCTGGAATCGTCAGAAAAAAATTTATTCAAAGCCTGATAATATGTTTTTGAGCTGTTTTTAGTATAAAGTAGTATGTTAATGCAAAAAAAACAAAAAACTATGTACAAGATTGTTTTTATCCGTCATGGACACAGTATTTCAAACCAGCAGAATCTTTTTACCGGCTGGGATGATGTTGATCTTTCTGAGCAGGGAGTGAGTGAAGCACATGAGTATGGCCAATTACTTCGTAAAGCTGGATTCAAGTTTGATATCGCTTATACATCACTTCTTAAACGCGCTATTCGAACCTTGTGGCTCACGCTTGATGAATTAAATCAAATGTGGATTCCAGTTGTAAAGGATTGGCGTCTGAATGAAAAGCACAGTGGGGCTCTTACAGGACTTAACAAGGCAGAAACGGCTATTAAGTATGGTGAAGAGCAGGTGTTTAAGTGGATAAACGGGTATAAAAATATGCCTCCACTGCGACTAGCTGAAAACCATGAATGGTTCCCATGCCATGACTCCTCGCGATACGCCGATGTTGATAAATCTAGGCTGCCAAAGGCTGAATGTTTAAAGGATGCAGTAGAGAGAGTTCGTGAGTATTGGGATGAAACAATATCTGTAGATATTCGCAGCGGCAAGCAGGTTCTGGTTGTAGCTCATAGAAACATTCTTCGCGCATTGATAAAGCACCTTGATCAGCTCAGCGATGAAGAGATACTGTTGTTGAATATTCCGAATGGAACACCACTAGTATACGAATTGGATGCCAAGCTCAAGCCTATTAATCACTATTATTTACAATCAGATTGATAGGACTAGTGCTGGAGGGCTGAAATTTCCAAGCTAATATTGTTGGGGCGAACCAATGTGTTCGCCCTAATTGAAGATGGTCTGAATATTGATCAAATTTAAAGGAAATAACCTTGATAGAAAAAATAAATATAAACAATATAAAAAAAATCGCCTTAGAAGCAGGTGATGCAATCATGAAAATCTATCAAAAAGATTTTCATATTGAATATAAAGATGATAATTCTCCATTGACTGAGGCGGATAAAAAATCAAATGAAATCATTTGTAATAATTTGAAAAAACTTTATCCAAATATTCCTATTCTGTCAGAGGAAAATAAAAAAATTCCTTATGAAACCAGAAAAGATTGGAATTATTATTGGTGTATTGATCCCATTGATGGAACTAAAGAATTTGTCAATAAAAATGGTGAATTTACTGTTAATATTGCATTAATTCATAAAAACCAGCCGGTTATAGGTGTAGTTTACGCGCCTGTTTTAAGAAGTATGTATTATGCCAAACAAAACCTAGGTGCGTATAAAGAAACATATGATGATTTGAACAACATCATTAACCAAAAAAGTTTACCAATCAATACTGATAATAATTTTTCTGAAAACTTAACAGTAGTTGCCAGTAAATCACATTTATCACCAGAAACGCAAAAATTTATTGATGACTTAGAATCAAATACGCAAAATTTAACTTTAACTTCCAAAGGAAGCTCATTAAAACTTTGCATGATAGCAGAAGGTATTGCTGATATTTATCCCAGAATCGCACCAACAATGGAGTGGGATACAGCAGCAGCACATACAATTGTAAAAGAAAGTGGTAAAAATGTTTATCTTTATGATAAAAATATCAATGCCAATGATTATTTACTATCAAGGAATCACTTGCTAGAAGCTATTAGTTATAATAAAATCAAGTTATTAAATTCTAGCTTTGTTGTGGCATAAATACACCTTATAGTAAGGTGGTCGGTTATCACCGACCCTACAAGGCTCAAACAGAAAAATGAACTTTCTGTTCTTCTATCCGCGCCAAACATTCATTCTTCCAAACCGCCTCCAACTTACCTTCTCGCAAAGCTTGAAATCTACAATCACATAAAATTTGTAATAGTATAGGCCAGCGACCACTTTGTTCTAAAATCCAAGCTATATCTTCCTCTTTACAAGGCACCGATAACTGTGCTTGATCTGCGCCAAAATATAATAATTCTCGTGCTTCATCTTCAAGCAAAGGTTCCAGTTTTATTACATGTCCAAAAATATTAAAAAATGGTGATGGCTTACCATAAATTTTTGCTTCCAATTCAGGTACTTTAGGTGATGTAATCATAAAAGCTAGATTCTCATTTTCTTCGCTTAGAGCACGTAAACTTGACCAAAATGATATATCTAATTCAGGAGCCGATAATCCTACATCAACATTATCCAATAGAATAAATGTTGGAATATCTAAATGTTGATCAATCATATTTATAATATTATGCAAATCATAATTTTCATATGATACAGATATATTCAATCGCCTTAATAAATAACGAAAAAATCCTTCTTTACTCCAAATAAGTGCGTTATTAAAATCAAGTTTAGCCCACCGTGATTTTCCCAAATTAGCAAACCAATCATCACGCTGATTTGGGCGTAAATTTTCAGCAACTGTATTCTGCAAATTCACCAAATAATTTAATAAAGAACTTTTACCAACCCCCTTAGAACCTATTACAGCAATATTTTGTAAAGGAAAACTATTCCATAAATCAGCTATGCGTTTTAATTCATCTTCGCGACCAAAAAACTGACTTATATTCTGTATAGGTAAACCTACAACACAAGGGCTTAAAGTCTTCTTAGGAGTAAATCCAGCCGCTTCTAAAAAATCATTAGTATCTATTTGATTGAGATGTAATATCTTAGCTAGTTGTTCTACATTTTCAGGCTTATTAGGTGGATTACCTCCCTCCCTACGTACTTGTTTCCACCTATTTAAATTAGTACGATCTATTCCTAATAACTTTCCTAAGTTTGCTAAAGCAAATCCTGTTTTATTTACGTATTTATTGAATAATATACCAAATGCTGGAAATCCAGCGGCGGCAACAAATTGCTCTTGATCTATTGGTTTCAAACCCAAAATTTTTGCATAAGCAACTGCATAGGCTCGCGTATTAGGCGTGTTTTTTACAATATCTTCAGATATATTAAGACTTTTAGCAAGCTTAGCCGTATCAAATTTGGCTTTTTCCATTTCTTTGTTTAATAAAGTAGCAAAACTACTAAATGGAACTGCCTCTAAAAAATCATCAGACTCTGTTGGATCTAAGTTTAAAGCCTCAGCACAAAAAATAACATATTCATGTAGCCTCGGAATTTGCTTTCCAGTCATCCAGCATGTTATAGTATCATGAGATAATCCAATCTGCTGTGCTAAAGCGGCTGGATTCATATCAGTTTTCTTCATATGATCTCTTAAAAGATCAGCAAAACTAAGCATAAAACACCCAAAAAAATAATATAATTCATATATTATACAAATAAATGCAACAAGATGGAAACTGAGACAAATTTGTAGCATAAAAATTTAGCTATGTTCCAGTTTTGTGACTAGCAAATATATGCGATGAACAGTTATTATTATCTCATTTTTATAGCTATGTTAATTATGTCATATAAAGAATGTAATCAAGTTTTTCGATGTAAAGATTGCGGTATGATCATTTGTGAATCCAATTCTAAAAGCGGCAACTATATTTTATTAATAGGCATATTAACATTATGTCTATCAGAAGTAGTTAGAGCTGTTTACCGCAAAATTACACGGCGTTGCCCTAATTGTAATAGTAAAAAATTAATTAAATCAAACTAATGCAGTATATTAAGTATAATAAAAATCACATTAAATGCAATTTAATACATTTTTAACAACAGGTAGTGGATAATGCTTGCTGGTGATTTCCCTAAATGGAAGACTGTAAATGAATACTTCCGCATTTGGAAAAAGAAAGAAGGATAACAAACTTATGATGGTAGCGGAGTTGAGTAAAGAAGGTTTAACTCCGTTATTTAATTTCAGGAAGAAAGATATAATTATAAATTAAAGAATTAGTATAGGTTTAAAAGCTTTTGGTCATAGATGGGTAACGTCTGTAAGTGCAACTAAGTACCTAGTCATAAGTTTTCAAATTTATTGGATACTCGATAATTTGTGGTTCAGTACTTACATAAAAAAAAACTGACAAAACATAGTCAGTTTTTTTCCCCCTTAAGCATCTATAGTATATCAATAAGGAATGCGCATGTAATAAAATTTGGAACTAAACCTGTCGGGTTTGTCTAAAAAGTTTACTAGCGTATTTCAAGGACATTTCTTACTATTTTGTCAAAGCAAAGAAATAAGCTCTTGTATTTCCCCAATTGATAGCCGCGTCAACACCACTGGTCCATACCCCAGGCCAATTATTTTTTATAGCTACAGGATAACCAGGATCAGCTTTGTCAGCTTTGATGTCATAACGGGTGTACTGATTGCCTTTAAAGAAATAAACCTTTCCATTTCCCCAATTGACAGCCGCATCAACACCACTGGTCCATACCCCAGGCCAATTATTTTTTATAGCTTTAGGATAACCAGGATCAGCTTTGTCAGCCTTGATGTCATAACGGATGTACTGATTGCCTTTAAAGAAATAAACTTTTCCATTTCCCCAATTGACAGCTGCATCAACACCATTAGTCCATACGCCAGGCCAATTATTTTTTATAGCTTTAGGATAACCAGGATCAGCTTTATCAGCCTTGATGTCATAACGGATGTACTGATTGCCTTTAAAGAAATAAACTTTTCCATTTCCCCAATTGACAGCCGCCTCAACACCACTAGCCCATACGCCAGACCAATAAGTATTGGTTATCGCTCTCGGATAGCTTCGATCAGTTCTATCAGCCTTGATGTCATAACGGATGTACTGATTGCCTTTAAAGGAATAAGTTTTTCCATTTCCCCAATTGAGGGCTGCGTCAACACCACTGGTCCATACACCAGGCCAATTATTTTTGGTTATCGCTCTAGGATAACCTGAATCAGCTTTGTCAGCCTTGATGTCATAACGAATGTATTGATTGCCTTTAAAGAAATAAACCTTTCCATTTCCCCAATTGACAACAGCATCAACACCACTGGTCCATACGCCAGGCCAATTATTTTTGGTTATCGCTCTAGGATAACCTGGATCAGCTTTGTCAGCCTTGATGTCATAACGGATGTACTGATTGCCTTTAAAGAAATAAACCTTTCCATTTCCCCAATTGACAGCCGCATCAACACCACTGGTCCATACACCAGGCCAATTATTTTTTGTTATCGCTCTAGGATAACCTGGATCAGCTTTGTCAGCCTTGATGTCATAACGGGTGTACTGATTGCCTTTAAAAAAATAAACTTTTCCATTTCCCCAATTGACAGCCGCGTCAACATCACTGCTCCATAAACCAGGCCAATAACTTTTGCTTATCGCTCTAGGATAGCCTTGATCGGTTCTGTCAGCCTTGATGTTATAACGGATGTAGTCCTGAGCCACCGCCTGCGCAGAATAAAAACCAGAGAAGCTAACACTAAAAAGCGAAAGCAAACAATAGCCAGTGACTGAAAACACAGTCAACGGCTGCTTAATATAATTTTTTAATTTAAACATTTGATTAATAATCCTATTTATTTATCTATTAAATATGTCTTATAAACCTACACTTTTTCATTTAAACAATGAAAGATACATTTGCCCTATCTTTTCTACGTAATAAGCAAAATGTACCATATAGTATGAAAAATATATGCCATTCATAAAAATATATTGTATTTCAATTTGTTAAACTATTTTACTTATTAGCAATCAGTCTAAAAATATAGACTCTGAGTCTCGAATATAGACTGCAAATCTAAAATCTAGAAACAATTCCTATACTGCTTTAACTTATTAAAAATAGTAGCTCGACCAATTTCCAATAACTTAGCTGCGTGTGTCACATTGCCATTGCAATATTCAATCGCCTTATTAATGATCTCTTTTTCCATTTCTTTAAAAGCACAAAATTGATTAACGGTGATCACCGAAGTAATTTCCTTCAATGAATTGATTTCAGCTAGAGCTGCTGGAGCCGGATCGAACCCTTTTTCATCCATTCGCATATTCACCATCTCAGCTGTAATTACTTGATCTTCATTCAATATCACTAAATTATGAATCAGATGTTTCAATTGCCGCACATTGCCTAGCCACTCATACCTTAACAACTGTTGTTCAGCTTCTGCATTCATCTTCTGAATATCTTTCTGTTCCTCCTTTGCAAACTTATGCAAAAAAAAATTAGCCAACAATAAAATATCTGCCCCACGGTCGCGTAATGCTGGCAATTTTATCTCAATGGTATTAATACGATAAAATAGATCTTCCCGAAATCGCTTGGCCTTGATTTCAGCCCGTAAATTTCGATTAGTAGCCCAAATAAAACGAATATCCACCTGTTCTAATTTATGGCTACCCACTTTAGAAAAAGTCTGAGTTTGCACAAAACGCAATAAGGTGCTTTGCATAGCAAGTGGCAGTTCGCCAATTTCATCTAAAAATAAAGTCCCTCCATCAGCTTGCGATACTAGCCCTTCTTGACAAGTATCAGCCCCAGTAAAAGCTCCTTTAACATGCCCAAATAAATGGCTTTCCATCAGTTTTTCGGGAATAGCCGCACAATTACACACCACAAAAGGTTTATCCGACCGGTAACTTTCCTTATAAATGGCTTCCGCACACAGCTCTTTACCGGTACCACTTTTGCCCGTAATCAAAATGGAGACTTTACTAGTCGCCACTTTATCAATTGTCCTATAAAGGGTCTGCATTGGTGTAGAAGAACCAATAAATTTATGATAATCTTCAGGAAATAACATATTTTCACTTTTATGAAATTCAGCAAATGATCATAACTGTTCATAACTTATATTTACTAGCTACATATATGTAACATTCCTAAATTTTTATGTTACATATATGTATCAATTAAAAACATTAATGATACATATATATTAGATCTATCAATTTAGTTAATGCAAAGCTGCGCAACTCCAAGAATCTTTCAGGCTACTGGGTAATAACATATAAATAACCTTTATCTGTACCAATCGCGATGTACTTACCAGATACAGCTGGGGTAGCGAAAATAGACGATGAGTTCAGTGGAGACCACTGAGTTCTGAAATTTTCTTCTAGCAAATCCTGTTCCGAAAAGAATGTCAGTCCAGCACTCTCTTTATCACCTAAAAAAATACTCCAAATTCGTTTTCCATCCTTTGCATGGAGTTTATGTAAATATCCATCATGTCTGGCAATATAAACGTCATCTCTATGAACAACAGGTGATGACCAATGCTGATACATGGGTTGTCCCAAAGAAGTTTTCCATACTAATGTACCATCTTTCTTAGATAAGGCATATGCCTTATTTGAATAAGGATTTCCAAAAATAAGTAACTCTTTGTATTCAGAGGCTCTGGACCGTATATTACCAAATGAATCTCCCAATTGTTTCTTATCGTCACTTCCAAACCACGCCAAACTATAATTATTATAATTTGAATAATTAATAGCAACAACAGCAGGATAATCATGTTCACTATCCCTTATAAATCCAAATATTATCTTGTCCTTTAATATTAAAGGAGCCGCATAGAAGCGTGCCTTTAAAGATTCTACTTCTTCATTTTCATATTCTGATAAATAATAAGATGTCATAGCGGTTGCAGGTTGATATTTCATTAATTTGTGACTGTAATAATCTGGGTAAAATATCTTAAATTTTCTAATAACACCTAATGACATCATACTTAAATTATATATCCAACCTGACTCAGTCGCTACCCATAAGTCACTGCCATTAGCCGCCATCCCAGCACGAATTTTCCCATTTAACTGAATCATATGTTTCACTTTCCCATTCTTTAAATCCAGATAAAATATCTTTCCATTGCCGGTAGCTATAGCCACACCGTGCTCCAAGTAACTAGGTTTGGCGTAAATTTTTCCATCTAATTTTTGTTGCCATTTTATTTTTCCGTTCAAGGGAAAAATGGCAAATACTTCTCCCGCATCACTGCCACCAACTATTAGCCCTTCCATATAAGCTAAATCATTGAAATCATTTTGTGAATGAATAAACCATAATTGCTTTCCAGTCCTTATATCAAAGGCATATATTCCATCCAAGGGATCGGGTTTATTCCATTGATGTCCACTACTTCCAACAACTAAATAGTTTCCTATAATAATAGGATTATTGCGCCAAGTTTGGATACCTATTTTTTTATGCCATAAAATGTGAGGAGGTTTTTCTGAGACAGTAGCTACTGGTTTTGCAAAGATTGTAGCTACTGGTTTTTCAGAGACAGTAACTACTGTTTTAGTACCAACCTTAAATACAAAATCACCGGCTGATAAATCCACATCCTTAATTTTGCCAAACTGCGGGGTTTGATTAGTATAGTTTGGTACCTGATTCCAAAGATACATTCCCAATTCCATACCAGTAATATAACCATCCTTATTTGTATCACCATAAGCATAACGTAAAGCATTCACAAAAAATGGAGTAAAAATGCTTTTAGCAGGCACAACTTCATTGGCACTACCAGCAGTAATAAATTGACGTACTGGCAATTTAATTGCTCGACTAATGTGCTGTAATTTAGGAATATTTTTACTCTTAAAAATAGTACCAGAAAAACAACTATCAAACAAAAACAAAGCATGTTTAGACTCAATATTCTGCGCCCAAGTCACCACTTGATTCATAGCAATAGCTTTTCTGATAAAGCCTTTTTCATCAGAATAAGGATTAGGGGCATCAACAGGAACAATATAACCCTTATCACCACGACTATGCCCATGCCCAGAATAAAAAAACAATAAACGATTATCTTTATCTAAACCATACTTATCAATAAAATCTTTAAAAGTATTATTCAACTGACGGGAATTAAGATTAGAATATCTCTCAACAACAAAGCCTTGATCCTTAAGAACAGATTCCACGTCATTCAACTCACTAGAAATACTATTTAAATCCCACCAATAGGTATAATCACTTTGTCCAATAAGCAAAGCATAACTACCACTATAAGATAAAATCTTAGAATCATTACTATCACGAAGATCAACCACACGACCACGATCAGGTGATCTGGTTTTTTCT
>Ga0256847_1001062_pt1 | contig 15055 bp, 10 predicted proteins | sample TeddybearmetaG_FD_189099 | JGI IMG/M metagenome (GOLD analysis project Ga0256847, IMG submission 189099) | Hydrothermal vent microbial communities from East Pacific Rise, Pacific Ocean - Teddybear | ecosystem: Environmental > Aquatic > Marine > Hydrothermal vents | place: Pacific Ocean: East... | reverse complement strand
GGCTTTATGGCAGGTTTATTAGGCATTGGTGGTGGTGGAATCATGGTGCCAGTTTTAACAGCAATGTTTCTAATGCAGGGTATCCCAGTTGAACAAGTGGTTCATCTTGCTTTAGGTACCTCAATGGCATCTATTATAATGACTTCAATTTCCAGTTTACGCGCTCACAATGCCAAGCAAGGAGTAATCTGGGAAGTGGTAAAAAAAATGAGTTTAGGAATTATTCTGGGAACATTTCTAGCCACTTTTCTAGCTTATTATCTAAGCTCAGTTTATCTTGCTGTATTTTTTGCAATATTCATGGCTTATGTATCTATTCAAATGTTTTTAAATAAAAAACCGAAACCAAACCGAGAATTAGCAGGAACGAGAGGCTTATCTGTAGCAGGCTCAGGAATAGGAGCAATATCAGCTCTAGTGGCAATTGGTGGAGGTTCTTTAACTTTCCGTGCTGTTAATTATTCTAAGCATAAAAATGCTGAGTTCAATTGTGTGATGAGCGTATAGGGACAATTAATGAAAACATTATATTCTGAGTATCAAAATTGTTATTTCGCCAATTGGCTGACGCGCCATGGTTTACCTGAAAATGCTATGTCACAAACACTAGCTAGTGCGAAGGTGGATATAATTCCTCATCAAATAGAGGCTGCATTATTTGCTTTGCAGTCACCTTTTTCAAAGGGTGTTTTGTTAGCTGATGAAGTGGGTTTAGGTAAAACAATTGAAGCTTGTTTAGTGATTGCTCAACGTTGGGCAGAAAAAAAACAAAAAGTTTTATTAATTGTGCCAGCTTATTTACGCAAACAATGGGAACAAGAGCTTTGGGATAAATTCCATTTGCCCAGTTTAATATTAAAAAAAGCTATTAAGACCCCTTTTGATCAAAAAAAAATTATTATTTGTTCCTATGAATTCGCTGCCCAGAATGATAATTTTTTACAGCAAATAACATGGGATATTGTGGTTTTTGATGAAGCTCATAATGCAAAAAAGTTAAATAATACACTTTCATCTAGTTTTAAATTATTATTGTCTGCTAGACCATTACAAAACTCTATAGATGAATTGTATGATTTAATTTCTATTATTGACGCAAATTTTTTTGGAAACATTAATAGTCTTAAAACTATTGTTTATCGCACCCTACGAAAAGATGTGCAAGACATTGAGGATATTAAGTTCACACAACGTTATTCAATAACACAAGATTATAAAAAAAATAGCAAAGGTGAAGCCTTATTGCTTGCATTGCCCAAAGCACTTCAAATGAATCAACAAATGGGAGGCAATGATAAAGTTGTTATTTTTACTGAATCAGTGCGAACTCAACAATATATCAAAGAACTATTAGAAAGCGAAGCTTATAAAGATCAGTTAGTGTTATTAAATGATAATACGCCTGATATGACAGCGACGATTGTTGATAATTTTAAACATAAAGCAAAAATATTAATTTCTACTGAATCTGCTGGAGAAGGTATTAACTTACAGTTTTGTTCTATTCTTATTAATTATGATTTACCTTGGAATCCACAGCGTATAGAACAACGTATTCAGCGACTGCATAGTTATGGACAAAAAAATGATGTCATTATAGTGAATTTTATTAATCGTGATAATCGTGCTGATTGTAGAGTATTTGAGCTTTTGAAGAAATTCAAATTATTTGATGGTGTTTTTGGTGCGAACGATGAAATACTAGGAATTGCTAACAATATTGATTTTGAAAAAAGAATTCATGATATTTACCAAAATTACAAAAAAAATGATGAGTATTTTAATAAATTAGAACAAGACTTTAAACAAGAAGTGGAGATCAGTGAAAAAAATACAGCTAAAAATCTATTAGATAATTTTGCTAATAATGTAAGTCTAACTCGTTGGCGAGTTATGAACAATGGTTTAATGAAATATCAAAGAATGTTAAAGCGATTAGCGCAAGCTGAATCAATTAATATTAAAGATTCATTAGCTAAGGATAATGTATTTTTGCAGTTTCATCATGATGAATATCAAGAATTACCAAAAGAGGTTTATTTAGAAAAATTTATTGGGTTGAAGGGTTATTTGCAATTAAATCTATTAGAAATTAAAAGTAAGAAACGTCATGTTGAATACTTATTTGCCCATGTTTATTCTGATAACAATGAAGAATTACCTGAAAATTTTGGGGAAGAATTATTATTAATTCCTGCAAAAAAAGAATCATTAAATATTGCCTTTTCTCCTAATATAAAAAAAATCGAGCAATTGCGAGAAGAGAAAATAAAAAAATATTTAGCTGAAGTTGAAGAAGATAATGAAAAATGGTTTAAGCAGGAAGAAAATAAAGTAGAAAACTGGCGTGAGGATCAAATCAGCGATTTTCAAACAAGCTTAGATGATTTGGGTATGGAAATTCGTTTAAAGAAAAAAGAGTTAAGAAACTTAAAGGAAAAAATAGAATTAAGAAAAGAAATAAGAAAACTTGAAAAATACAGGGATAATAAAATGATGGAATTTTATGAAAAGAAAAAAGAAATTGATAATCAAACAGATAATCTTTTAGATGATGCAAACGAAAGCTTGGAATTAACCCATAATATTAAAACAATATTTACTATTCGTTGGGAATTATTAGCATGAATATGAGTAAAGAAATTCGTGAATTACTCTATCATATTCGGCTTGGTGAAGATTCTAGCATCGAATTTAAACAATTAATTTTTAAAGGCAATAAAATTGAATCACCGCATAAAAAAAGTTTAGCTGATGAAATTGCAGCATTTGCAAATAGTACGCAAGGTCGTATTATTTTGGGTGTGGATGATAAAACTCATGATGTTATAGGTATTCCCTTAGAAAAATTAGATGCTGTTGAAGATTGGGTGCGAGAAATTTGCCTTGATCAAATCAACCCGCCGCCACCGATTCTCATTCGTCGCCATGAAATTCCTGATAATGCAGGGGTGCAAAAACCCATTATGGTGATTTATATTGAAAAAAGTCTCTTTGTACATCAAAGTCCTAGTGGTTATTTTTATCGTTATGGTAGTGCAAAACGACAAATGCCCCCTGATTTTTTAGCCCGTTTATTCCAACAACGTAGCCAAGTCAGAATTATTTATTTTGACGAACAAGCCGTACCCAATACCACACAACTGGATCTGGAACCTGAATTATATCGCCGTTTTTTGCCTGAAAATGAGCAAAGTGAACACACAAAATTAGAAAAAATGCACTTATTTACATCAGAAAATGTCAGTGTTTCAGGAGTTTTAATGTGTACATCTAATCCACAACAGTGGTTGCCCAATGCCTATATCCAAGCTGTACACTATGCTAATACTACACGAGATGCCAATTATCAAATTGACGCGCAAGATTGCAAAGGAACTTTAGATCAGCAAATATCACAAGCTTTGTATTTTGTTGAAAAAAATATGTTAATTCATGCTCAAAAACAACTTGGACGCATTGATCAACCACAATATAGCTTAAAAGCGGTATTTGAGGCATTAGTTAATGCAGTTGCACATCGCGATTATTCCTTACCAAATATGCACATTCGTTTGCATTTATTTGCAGATCGTCTGCAAATCAACTCTCCGGGCAATCTCAGTAATAGTTTAAATATTGAAAGCATGGAAGCTCGTCAAGCAACTCGTAATCAACTATTAGCCAGTTTATTAGCACGCTGCCCTGTAAATCATAAAAATATTTCACGTCATTACCTAATGGACAAAAGAGGTGAAGGTGTGCCGATTATTTTTTCTGAAAGTTTAAAACTATCAAAACGTAAACCACACTATCGTCTTTTAGATGATACAGAATTAGAGCTTACTATATGGGCAGCAACAAAATCCGAACCACCTCAACATCTTCATCCCCAATCTGCCTGTTAATATAATCATGAAACCGTGTTTCTATTTCTGCCGCTGTGATAGGCAAGCCATCACGTTTTATAAATTGATATAGTTCTTCATAATTTATGCTTATTTGTTTTAGTTTTGATAGGCTGTTTAATAGAGCTTTTATAAAATTACGGTTTATTTTTTCTGGTAAAGTGCGGCTTATTAGGAAATCTTCTAAATCTACGTAGGTATGGGATTTTTCTATTTCTAGTAGTAGGATTTTTGTCCATTGTTGATATAAGTTGTTTAGTTTGTATTTCAGTTCCATTAGGCTGTATTCTACTGATATTGTTTCTTGAGCTTTATAGTTACAATTAGGACAAATAGTTGTTGCTGTTAAGTCTGTTGCTGTTAGAGCATTACAGCTTTGAAATTCTAATAGCTTTTGTTCAAATGCTGTTAATTCTTGGTGTGGTAGTATGGATATTGGGCTGAGTTGTTTTAGGTTTTTTAAACGTTTGTCATTTAACAAGTCTTGTTTGATTTGTTCTGTTTCTGGATTTAAACGTGATTGTTGGTGTAATAGCATATAAGCTTTTATATATTTATTTTTTAAAACATTTAGTTGTTGTTGGCTATGATAACTAAAGCCGCTGGCATTACGTTGAGTCACGTCGCTCATTTTCTGACATAGATAATCACGTAGCTGTTGCATTTCTATTATCCATTCATGTTGCTCAGGTAAATTGGTAGCCGCTACGCTTAAATAAGTTACTGTTTGGCTTAGTTCGTTTAAGATGCTTATTAATTGATTTATATTCTTTAGTATCTTTAATCCACTCCATTGAGCAGTTATTTTACTGGCGGAATATTTTAAATTCTTAAATTTTACTGGCGTAGTATAATTTGATAATGATTCTAAAAAGTTCTTGCTGGCTGATAAAGATTCTTGATAATAAGACTTTTCGGCAGATGTTAATACTGGTTTCCCCCAAAAATATAAATCACTATTTAAACTCTGTTGAACTGTTACTATTTTATTTAACAGATTATTTATTCTAGTTTGTAACAGTTCTACTGCTGTTATATCATATTCTGTTATCGCTATATCTAAGCCGCTGGGTAATTCTAACAATTCAAATAATGCTTTCAGCGCGAATAAATTAAAATCTTTATGTTGTTCTATGTGTTTGAATGTTAATAATTCTTTAACTGGTCTAGCAGCAATATATTCAAATTGACTAGCATCATATGTTTGTTTTGGTAATACTAAGTTTAGTTCTCCAACATATACCAATGCCGCTATTAAAATAATCACCAATTCTGGTTCCAGACAATAAGGAGTCACAGTAATTACTGAATATAATTCACCTTGAGTTAGAACCTTTGCCGGTGGTTTTTGATATACAAGTTCTAAAATCACTGCTGCGTATTTGCTGTTATAAGGTACAAGTTGCTGTTTATCATCTAATAACTTTAAGGCGGTTAAAATACCAACAGCTAGTTTGCTACGACTTTTAATATTAAGACAGCGTAAAGTTTCTTGGGCGATTGCTGCGAAATTTTCATAAGAAACCAAGCTTGGAAAATAAGGATATTCAGGAGCCAACTCAGAAAAATAACTATTTAAATAACTATCTGCAACAATATCTACCAAATCACGGAAATTATCTACCGGCATCCAATTAGATAATTTTTTAGTTTCCACCTCAAAATCAGCCTTATGAGCCTGTAACCATTGGACTAATTCACCTAAATATTGTTGTAATTTATATTCATAAACTTCAGATGAACTCAGCATTAAATCATTAGCTGCACTATATAAACGTAATAATTGTTCAAACTTTTCATCTCTGACAGTTAATTGAAAATACAGCTTTTTTTTGCCAAAACACAAGACAAAACCCCAAGATGCTTCAGTAAAACTACCTAAGCGGGTAACTTTATGAGAACGCCATTCTAATCCATAATTATCATCTGATACTATTTCCATCACCTGTCGTAATGCAGTATAATAATCGCGTTCAATTTGAGATTGTTCTAAACTTTCAGCCCGTTTTTCAATAATGGCATCAATATCAACATTCTTTTTAAAATCAATATAATATTGACCATTATGTTGATTATAAGAAATAAATTGACGATTAACGGTTTTTAGAATTTCTTGCAACACCAATTCAACTAATGACAACAAATCATCAGCTCGATTACCGCCTAAATTCTCAATACTGGGATGATATAAACACAAACTATCCCTTAATTCTTGCGCTGTCACACCAACTTGTGTATTAATATCATGAGTTGTCAAACGATGTACTGACAAAGCATAAATAATTCGCAATGCCATATCTTGATAAATCTGGCGAGTAAAAGCTTTATTGAGTCTATTTTCTAAAACTTGACTGGATTCAATTACTTCACGAATTTCTGGCAAAGAGCGAAAACAAGGATTTTGTAGTAAAATCTGCCAATAACTATCATAAGTAATTAAGCCGGGATGATCAGTAGGAACTTGTTGCTCAAGGAGATAGTTGACACTATATTCGATGGTTTTGAGGATTTCGCGTTTTTCGATGACAGTGATACGTCCAAAAATATCAATATAATCAGGATGTACTGGAAATAGATCAATAAATTCAGTCATGCGCTCATTGATATTACCGTAAAAACTAGCAAAACCGCTGAGATAATCGCGAATTTTTTCTTCTTGAACAGCAGACTTTTTCAACAACCGCTGAGACACAACATATTTAATATCCTGACGAGTAATCAACAACTGCTCAAACCTATCTTTCACCCTGCGCAAAGCATTAGCAACAAACTCAAAACGGGGATTATCAAAAATAGCCTCCTGCACACCAGCGATAAAACGAAATTGAGAATTTTTACAAACTTCACCAACTTCCCGCAAAAAATTAAGATCAAAAATCAAAGCCTGATCACTACGAGAACGCAAAAACTCCAACAACTCATCAACCACCACCAACAAGCCTTGCCCCGGAAATTGCCGCTCAAACACCAACATCATATCCTCAAAAGCGGCTTTATTATTACTAATAGAACTAGCGGCAGGAAACTGAAAATTAAGATCAAATTTAGCCAAAAACCGTTCCAACTCAGAAAAAATAATATCCCGCAAAGACATAGTAGTGGCACCGATCTCAATCCGTAAAACTTTAAATTGACCAGCAATAGCCTTAGCTGCTTTCCTAACTTTAGTATTGGTTAATTCATTGAGCAAATCTGCATTTTCAGCAATACTAGAAATAACAGCCATCAAATGCGACTTACCAGTGCCATAATTGCCTACTATTAATAATGCCTTATTATCATGGACAAAAACTAACTTAACTAGGCGTAGAGCCATTTGCTTGGAAATTACATAACTTGCAACTAACTGTTTGGCTTGGTTGGTATTGTTGGCGGCTTGTAGTTCTATTACTGATTCTATGGAGTTGAATTGGAATAGTTTGTTGTATTGCATTTTTTGTATGTACGTTTTATTCCTCAGATTCTTGCTAATTCTGATAGCAGTAATTTCTGTAAATCCATAAATATTATTGATGATGTATTAGTTGCTAAATTTGCTAGCATCTCTTGTGTTAGTAATTTCTGGCTGAAGTTATGAACACCAAATATATTTTGTATGCTTTGGCAAAGTTGGTTGAAAGCCTCTTTACCTTGAAATATTTGTTTAGCTTTGTCAAATTGAATAAGTTTAGGTTGATTCAGCCAAGTTTCCCACGGCAGTTCTGCCATAATGTCGTCAAAAAGGTGTGGCGATTTGAATTTGACCATTCCTTCTGATTTTAAAGCTTCATCAAAAAACCATTATTTAACTTGATTGATAGTTTTATGCTCAAAATCAACCGGCTTTTTTATAGAAGGATATTTCTTTATTTGAATGGCAAGATTAAACTTTAAACATTCCCAATATTCAGTTTTGATAGATTTACGGAAATATTGTTCTAAATAATGATCTAATATTATCTTACTGGCTGGTTTATCAAACTTTCGATAACACTTGTTATTAGACAATGCAGTTCCATTTTTGATTGGCATTTGATTGATCCAATTTGCTAGGTAATCGGTTTCTTCAAGCAAATAGTTTTCCTATTCATGTCTATCCCAATACAATATTTTTGGCTTTTTATTGCTGATTAATTTATGATTATTCTCGGATTGTTTACTTAAATTGGTTCTATAGTCACTATCAGCTATTGCCAGCACGGGTATAGATTGATGAATTTTAGAATAGCGATAACCAAGTTGAGCATAAGAAGTAAAGGCGGAACTACTGCCTACTTCTATAACATTAGGATTCATGGATAATCCCTTATCCGTCATTATTTTTCGTATTGAACGTTTAAAAAACGCTAATTCTGGGCTGTTATCTTCACCTTCAATCAAAATATAAAGTTCTTGTTTTGAGGTTTGCATTTATATCTGTTATCCTAACTCTATAATTTCGTTTTCAAAAAACAACTGTCTGACAAAAGGTGAGTGCGTAGTAAAAATATATTGATTATTCAATGGCTCTTCCCTCAAAGCCTCAATTAATCTCTCTTGCCAAACCGGATATAAATGCAACTCAACTTCGTCAATTAGTACTATAGAGTTTATGGCTACTTCGGCTACCATGCCAACTAATATCCTTAAAACTTGATGTTCACCAGAACTCATTTGAAGTAAATCATATTCTGTATTATGGTTTTCAACAATTAAAGTATCAAAGTCTGGACCTGATTCAAGTCTTATTAATTTTACAGGATAACATACTTTATTAAATAATCTCTGAATTTGATGCCAGTAAGATTCACCATATTTTTCAGTATTCCAATTAAAATGCTTTCTATAATAAATGCTTAGCCTAGATAATACATCATCAAAAGGTAATTTTTCCAAGGGTTCTGACGAAAGATTTTGGACAGCTCTAAATGAGCGTCGTTGATCGAGATAACATACGCCACCTACACGTTGAAATAGACTAGGTGGTATTAATTTCATATTGACTGCTTGAGCTATTTGTCCTCTCGCTCCTAGAACTTTTGCCAAACTATTTGCAGACTCAACTAAAAAGTTTGTTTTACCATAAAAATATCCCTTTTTTGGATACTTCCAAACTACTACTGCTGGTTCATTGTAATTAAATTGCAAAGGAGGTTCTTTTTCTAAGGCAGAGAAAACTTCATTAATCACCTGCATTTCATCTTCTTCTCTGGAATATTCAAATTCAATTTGGGCTTGCCTACCGCCACCGCGAACAATTTGAGCCACTGAAAATTCTAATGCGTCTCTTAAGCGCGGATTAGATGGATTCTCAAGAAGACGAACAACTATAAGAATAGCATCCAAAATAGAAGTTTTACCACTTCCATTAGGTCCAACAATTAAGTTGAGTTTTTTTGGTTTAGATAGACTATCTGTAAAATCAAACGTGCTATTTTCAATAGCACGAAAATTCTGAATTTTTAAAGTGTGTATTTTCATGTTTAAGAGCTTGCAACTCGATTACTGATTCTATGGAATTGAATTGGAATAGCTTATTGTATTGCATTTTTGTATTATGATTTGGTATATTTCCATATATTATACTCTAAATGATTTGTTGATAATATACATACTTTGAAAAAGGTTTATTGTCATAGTAAATCAACATGAATAAAAAAAATTAAAAGTATGAAAAAATGTTACTTACTATTAATATTAATTTTATCTGCAAATATTTGTATTGCAGAAGATGATTTTGATGTAGTTGTTGTTGGGGGTACTGCTGCTGGGGTAGGTGCGGCTGTGGCCGCTGCTAGAGATGGCAAAAGTGTAGCTTTAATCACAAGAGTTAGTGGTATTGAAGAGATAGGAGGTATGATTACTAATGGACTAAATTTCTCAGGCATTGGTTTAAAAGGCAGTGGTGATGGAGATATGCTTTTAACAGGTTTGTTTAAAGAATTTGCAAATAAAAATAAATCTGAATATGGAGAAAATGATTCATGGAATGGTATTCGTCATACTCCAGATATTGCAAGTAAGATAATTAGAAAATTATTAGATAAAGACAACATAAATATCAAATTTTATTTCAATAGAGTACCTATTAATGTTCATAGCTCTACAGATGGAAATATTCTTTCTTTAGATACAAAAAAAATAAATGATATTGATATTATTCCAAATACCTTACATAATATAAAAGGAAAATTTTTTATTGATGCTACTGATTGTGGTGATGTGGCTACATTAAGTAATGTAAAATACAAATTTGGACGTGAGGGTACCGATGAATATAACGAAGGATTTGCGGGAACATTGTATTGGAATCCCGTAGAGAATCAATTTCTAAAATCGACACCAAAATCTTCTAAAGGAGACAAAAAGATACAAGCATATTCTTATTTTTTCACGGTAAAAAAAGAAACTAATCATAATTTCCAAAATGTTGATGAACAATTAAATAAAAACAACAATTTGGAAACACAAGATTTTGATTACGCACCTAGTTTTAGTGACAGTTGGGCTAGTAAGTCTGGATGGTCTCCAGGAAAACAATATGTTGAAGTTAATGTACATCCTATAGGTTCAGATCTTCAAGAAATAAACTGGAACTATCCAGAAGCAACATGGAGTGAACGCCTAGATATTGAGAGAAAATTAAGAGAGTCATGCGCTGAGTAATCAACAATTGTTCAAACCTATCTTTCACCCTGCGCAAAGCATTAGCAACAAACTCAAAACATGGATTATCAAAAATAGCCTCCCGCAAACTGCCGCTCAAATACCAACATCATATCCTCAAAAGCCGCTTTGTTATTATTTAACTATTTGAGTAAGCTAGCATTTTCAGCAATGCTATAAATAACAGCCATCAAATGCGACTTACCAGTGCCATAATTGCCAACTATTAATAATGCCTTATTATCATGGACAAAAAATAACTTTACTAGGCGTAGAATTTGCTTGAAAATAACATAACTTGCTAATAAATTGATTGCGATGATTGGCGGCTTGTAACTCAAAGACTGATTAATGTTGTATAGGTAATTTGAGAAACTATAGAAGGTACTTAAAAATGATTATTAAAGTGATGTATTTATTTTTTATTCTTATCTTAATATCTGGCTGTGCTGATAATAACACAAAAATTGATAAATTACAAACACAGATGGCACAGTTACAATATAACAAAACTAAAGAAAATCTTGCTTTAAAAGACCAGATTGAACGTTTAGAATACAAGGACAGAAAGGCAACTTGTTATCCTATTTATAATCTATACAAGAAATGCTACGGTATCGGCATAATTAATTCAAGTAAAGAACAATGCTTGCGAGCAGGAGTGGCAGCTTTTGAAATATCAAAAACATCCCTAGGAAAAACAATGGGTCGCCTATGTATGACGGCATGTCAAACAGCAGCTTCTAATGAAGGAATGTTGTCATATGACAAATTTGATTCAAAAATTTGTAAATTAAAATAACGGAACTAAGCGACATAAAATGATGTTCATCGGTAATACTACGTGACCAAAAATCAGTGAACCGGTAAATGGCTCACGCCGAGCATCCTTAATAAAGATATTAATCTACACAAAGTCATAAATTACAATATAAAAATAAAATACTTTAGCTAGAAGATAACGATACAAATCAGCAGCCTCCGATAGGAGATAAACTTACCCCTTAATCATGAGATATATTGAATAGATAGGAACTACAGATATACTAAATAAAATTAATAGAACCGTCCATGTACCGGGTATCTGAAGATTATTAGAAAATGCTTCTAAAACTACATATAGGAATACAAAAATATTTACCACAAAAATGAACAAGCCTTTTCCACGACGGCTTTTTCTCTTTTTAATGGTTTCTTGCCTGGGCATGTCAGCCTGTTTTTGCGACTGAATATGCTGTTTTTCATTCTTTTTATTTGTCAAATAGTTTTGTAACCATATGCCAGCCAAAGTGAAAAAACCAGCTAGAAGGGCTCCAAATATTTCCATGTTCCACCTTTTTAATACTACAACAGATAAAGAAAATTTATGTGTACTATTCTAACAGAGTCGATTTATTTATTCAATCGCTGATTGTATTGCATTTTTTATAAAAATAGTATGGCATTTTTGGTTTTTTGATATAATTGAATATAATTATTAAGAAAAAGGACAAACAAATGCCCACAGATTTAGATATTTTAAATCAATTAGAACACACAATCGGTAGAAAGCTAGGCAAATTAGATAAGATTAAATGGAATTCAGTAGGCTATGTGCAGAATGAACATAATCAAATAACGCGATTAGATTTATATGATTGTGGTTTAAAAGAATTACCATCAGAGATAGGGAAATTCCAAAACTTAATTAAGCTTAATTTATGGGGGAACCAATTAAACTGCTTGCCTGCTGAAATAGTAGAATTGCAAAACTTAAGCTATCTTTTTTTAGGAAACAATAAATTAAGCGAATTTCCTCTGGAAATAGTAACATTGCAAAACTTAAATATGCTTGATTTAGGTGGGAACCAGTTAAGTTACTTGCCACCGGAGATCGGAAAACTCCAATACTTAACTGAACTTAATGTAGAAGCTAACCAGTTAAGCGACTTGCCACCGGAGATAGTTAAACTGCAAAACTTAACACATCTTTTGTTACAAAACAATAAATTACAAAATATTGATGAAGGTGTGTGCAAACTTCTAAACTTAGCTTCGCTTAGTTTAAATAACAACAAATTAAGCAAGTTTCCCAAAGAACTTTTAGACTTAAATTTAGAAGTAAAATGGGATAGTTTTTCTTGGAAAAATGGGATCCACGTCGAAGACAATCCTTTTCAAACTCCGCCGGTGGAAATTGTCAAACAAGGTAAACAAGCCATGATTGACTATTACGTGGCATTAGAAGAAGAACCAGATCGCCTTCTCAATGAATCGAAACTGATTCTCATTGGTGACGGTGGTGTTGGCAAAACTTCCTTGATGAAACGCCTACTTGGAGAGGATTTTAACCAACAAGAATCCCAAACACATGGTATCAATATAAATAGTTTCAGCTTAAAACACAATGATAATGATATCAAACTCCATTGCTGGGACTTTGGCGGACAACAAATCATGCACGCCACCCATCAATTTTTTCTTTCCAAACGTTGTTTATACCTATTCGTACTTGACAGTCGGCGTGAAACACAAGTGGATTATTGGCTCAAACACATACAAGCTTTTGGCAAAAACGCACCAGTTATTATCGTCATTAATAAAATAGACGAAAACCCCTATTTTGACCTGCCACAAAAACGTCAACTAAAAAAAGATTATCCGAATTTAAAACATATATGTCGTATATCTTGCGCCACAGAGCTAGGTCTCAATGATCTCTATAACGCGATTAAAAATACTTTGCCTGATATTGAATTATTAAATACACCATTTCCGGCAAAATGGTTCAAAGTAAAAACTGCGATTACCGAACAAGCAAAAAAAACCAATTTCACCAGCTATGAACACTATGTTGATATTTGCCAAGACAATGGCATTACTAAAGAAAGTGAACAAAATACTCTCATAAATTTCCTACATGATTTAGGCTTAGTCAATCATTTTGAAGACCGTTGGCTACGCGAAACCAATGTCATCAATCCGCAATGGATAACCGAAGCTGTTTACACTATTATCAATGCCCCACAACTAGCAGGCAACGGTAAACTACATCGTAATGATCTTAAAACTCTGCTGGACAATGATATTTACCCAGTGCGAAAACATGATTACATCATTGAATTAATGAAAAAATTTGAACTTTGCTACCCTCTCAATGATGATGAATATTTATTGCCAGACTTATTTCCAATTCAAGAACCAGATTTTGAATTTGATGATGAACATGCCTTGCATTTTATACTTGAATATGATTTTTTACCAAAATCCATTTTTACCCGTTTCATAGTCAGAATGCACAGTGAAATTTTAGATAATAGTTACTGGCGCAACGGCGTGCTACTCCATGATAGCACCACTAACACCACCGCGTTGATAGAAACTGTATCCAACCGTTTAGAGTTGAAACTCACTGGATCAAAAAAGCGCGAAGATCTGGTTATATTACGATTTGTACTCACAGACATTCATCGCAGTTTTAGCCATCTCAGCATCACTGAAAAAATCGGCTTGCCTGATAATAAACCACGGATCAGCGTCAATTACGATTACTTAGCGAGACTAGCCGAAAAAGGGCAAAGCGAATATTTACCGCCTGAGAATCCAGATAAATCATATGAAATAAAAAAGTTGCTTGGTCAAGTTGCAACAGTAACCCCAAACGATGATACTGAAACTGACACAATGCTGCAAAAAATCATAGGTATTTTAGAAAAACAGGGGATTCAAAAGGAAAAGGATTTATTAGATCGTCTTGATGAAGTAGTGAAAATAAAACCGGGCTTGTTTGGAATCTCAATTAATGTGAATGCACTGTTAAAGAAGTGGAGGAAACGCAGAAAGGCTTAACCAGTGTTAATTCGGTTTTGGTGTATGATGCTATAGCTTATATACCAAAACCCAAATTTTTAGAAAATTCTACAACGAAAATATTTTCTCTGCTGTGATGAAATCATCCTTTGTATCAATTTCTATCCATTTAAACCCTGAAATATCTAAAGCATAAAAAGCCAGATTTTTTTCAATTAATCTTTCATAAGCAGCTTCGTAATATTGTTGATGATTTTGTTCATCTTGCATCATTATTTGTAATTCTGTAAACAATAACTTTGCTGTTTCACTATCAATTTTTTCAATCCCTATTGATTCACCAATCGCATCTTTAGGGTTAACGCTTTTGCTGGCTTTAAGTACCCTGTTTTTATCATCAATAATTACCTTAATTTCTTCAGCATCAAGATTAATATCTTTGTCAAAGCATAAACAATTTGCATATTCGGATTCAATCAGCTTTTTCAGTATTTGTTTATCAAATACCACATCCGCATCAAACTTTACAAAACTTGAACTACCTATCAAATCCTTAGTTAACATTAAAGAAAAACCGGTATTTGTCTCTGCATATTTATCATTTATAACAAAATGGGCATTTAAATCAGGAAACTTGCTTTTAACATGATCTTTTATCTGTTCTTCTAAATATCCAAGAACAAAAATAATTTCATTGATTCCACAATCCTGAATATGAGATATCATCATCTCAAGAATAGTCTTGCCTCCAACTT
>Ga0256847_1001061_pt1 | contig 15063 bp, 13 predicted proteins | sample TeddybearmetaG_FD_189099 | JGI IMG/M metagenome (GOLD analysis project Ga0256847, IMG submission 189099) | Hydrothermal vent microbial communities from East Pacific Rise, Pacific Ocean - Teddybear | ecosystem: Environmental > Aquatic > Marine > Hydrothermal vents | place: Pacific Ocean: East... | reverse complement strand
AGGGGTGTGCCGACATTTATTATGGCGCTGAGCCATTGCCCAAATTTAATTTATGGGCAGAATAAAGGAGAATCGCATTTTTCTTTATTCTGGTCCCATGACGGGCAGGAGGCTCGTTTATTGACAATAACTAATTTGTGTTACTACTAAATAATTTTTTATACTCCAGTAGTTCCTCTTCACTGAGTTTTTGACCGCTTTGTTGCAGGCTGATCAGGCGTTTACGGCGGTAACTAATGTACTGGTTATGAAGCTGCTGGATTGAGTCTTTAAACATTTGCTCAATACTATGACTTTCGTCCATGGCTGGTTGCATGGCGGCGAGCTGATAGAGGTGGTTTTCGTTGTCATGACCGGTAAATCGATTGAGCAGATTGGTGGTACTAATGTCGGGTTCTTCGTGAATAATATCGAGCAGTTGCAGCAAAAGCGCGATGCCGGGAATATCGGTTTCGATCAGTTCATTGAGAGAACCGATTTCTTGTGCCAGTTTAGGTTTTTGAATCAGTAGATTGATGGCGAGACGAGTTGGTGTCCAGTGTTGTTGGGGGATATGGATCTTACCGCTAACCGTGTGCTTTTTTACGCCAAGCATCATCAAATGCCTGACATCCAGTTCCACTTTAAGCTTTTTTTCGGTTTCCAGCAGAATTTGGTTCTTCAGGCTTTGCAGTGGAATTTTTTCATAATAGGGGCGAAGTTGATCGAGAAACCGGGATTGGCCTTCCAGGCTATGAACTTCACCACGCGAAAGTAATTCGTTGAACAGGAAATCAGTCAAAGTTGCGGAATTTTCTGCCTGGTTAATAAATTCGCTTTGCCCAAATTCTTTGATAAAGCTGTCGGGGTCCTGGTTATCGGGTAAAAACAGAAATTTTGCCAATCGACCTTCTTTCAGCGATGTCAGGCAGTTTTCCAGTGCACGCCAGGCAGCCTTTCTACCAGCGGAGTCACCATCAAAACAAAAAATGAGATGACTAGATGTCCGAAATAGTTTTTCAATTTGCTGATTATTGATTGCAGTACCCAGAGTTGCGACTGTCGTGTGAATGCCATGTTCTGCTAACGCGACCACGTCCATATATCCTTCTGTGACGAATATCTGTTTAATCTTGCCGGGTGCATTTTTGAGTTCGTAAAGACCATAGATTTCTTCACCTTTGTGAAAAGTAGGGGATTCGGGTGAATTAAGGTATTTCGGGTTATCTTCCGGATCGATGACTCGACCACCAAATGCAATGCAACGCCCACGCCGGTCACGGATTGGAAACATGATGCGGTTGCGGAAACGGTCGTAAGTATTGCCATCTTCTTTTTCGATTTGCATACCCGACAGAACCAGGTTTTTGCGCTGACCCGAAAGATTAATCCAGCCAGGCGGTGCAAAACCGATAGCAAAATCTTTAGCTGTGTCGCCACTGATTCCGCGCGTTTTGAGATATTCGATAGCAGTTTCGTTTTGTTTGAGCTGTTCGATATAGTAGTTACTACACTGCTGTAGCGTCGCGTACAGGTCATCATCGACCTGTTTTTTTGCCGGAGCGCTACCTTGCTCGTAGGGTACTTCAATCGACAGGCTGGATGCCAGGGTTTCAATGGCTTCGACAAACTCCATGTGGTCATAATCCATCAGGAAACTGATCGCATTGCCGTGTTGCTGACAGCCAAAGCAGTGGTAAAATTGCTTTATCTGGCTGACCGAAAATGATGCTGATTTTTCGTTGTGGAATGGACAGCAGGCCCAGTATTCACGACCTTTTTTCTTAAGCGGAACCCTGGCGTCGATTAGATCGACAATATCAATGCGATTGAGCAGATCATCAATAAAGGCACGCGGTATTTTGCCGGGCATTAGATAATGTGCTCTGATCTATGCAGCATCCTGATGCAAAGTCTCAAGCAAGGTTGCGACATTGGCCGCTTTTGGTTTAACCAGCCAGAATTTACGAACAAATTTGCTGAAATTGTCGAGAATGTGTTGTCCCCATTTGCTATCGGTTGCTTCGACATAATCACGAATTACCGTAATCAAATGGATGCGATGCATTTCCATACTTTCATCAGAAATTCGTTCGATATTGATCAGTTCGTTATTGATGCGATCAATAAAACCTCTGTCTTCGTCCAGCACGTAGGCAAATCCGCCGGTCATACCAGCGCCGAAATTGACGCCTGTTTTGCCCAGGATGGTGATATTCCCGCCAGTCATATATTCGCAGCCATGATCACCAACACCTTCAACTACAGCAGAAGCGCCAGAGTTACGTACGCCGAATCTTTCGCCTGCCAGGCCTGCGGCATACAGGGTTCCGCCAGTAGCACCATATAGGCAGGTATTGCCGATGATGGTAGATTCGTGGCTGTTGAAGTTGCTGTTGGCGGGTGGTTTGATGACAATTTCCCCACCGGCCATACTTTTGCAAACATAGTCATTGGCGTCGCCTTCGAGGTTCATATTGAGTCCACCTGCATTAAATACGCCGAATGATTGGCCGGCAGTGCCAGTAAGATTCAGCGTGATCGGGGTATCGCTCAGACCGTAGTTGCCATGTAATCGGGCAATTTCTCCAGACAGGCGAGCACCGATCGAGCGATTTACATTTTTAACTGTGTAGTTGAATATGCCACCACTTTTGTTGCGGATTGCGTCCATGCAATCTACCACCATTTGCTCAGCCAGTTCACCCTTATCGTAAGGGAAGTTTTTGGGTTGTTTGCAATATTGCGGCAGATTGGCCGCGAGGCCACCGTCATCGAGTAACGGTCGTAAATTCAGATGGCTCTGACGTTCGGTCAAATCTTCTTTTTGCTCCAGAAAATTGGTTTGGCCAATAATGTCAGATAATTTACTGATACCAATTGAAGCCAGGATCTCTCTCACTTCGCGCGCGATGAAGCGGAAGTAGTTTTTCACTTTTTCGGCATTGCCATTAAAATGTAACTCGCGCAACACAGTATTTTGGGTAGCAACACCGGTAGCACAGTTATTGAGATGACAGATACGCAGATATTTGCAGCCCATAGCAACCATCGGACCGGTGCCGAAGCCAAAACTTTCAGCACCAAGAATGGCTGCCTTGACTACGTCGAGACCTGTTTTCAGGCCACCGTCTGTTTGAATACGAACCTTGTCACGAAGATTATTAGCGCGTAAAACCTGATGTGTTTCAGTCAGGCCTAGCTCCCACGGAGAGCCGGCGTACTTAACGGAACTTAACGGGCTGGCTCCTGTACCACCATCATATCCAGCGATGGTAATCAGGTCGGCATAAGCTTTGGTGACACCGGCAGCAATGGTGCCAACACCCGCTTCTGACACCAGTTTTACTGAGACTAGTGCTTTGGGATTAACCTGCTTGAGGTCAAATATAAGCTGCGCCAGATCTTCTATCGAGTAGATATCGTGATGTGGTGGTGGTGAAATTAAAGTCACGCCTGGTTTTGAATTTCGCAGAGTAGCGATCAACTGATTGACTTTCTTGCCTGGTAGCTGACCGCCTTCGCCCGGTTTTGCGCCCTGGGCAATTTTGATCTGTAACACTTCTGCATTGACCAGATAGTGAGGTGTGACGCCGAATCGGCCAGAAGCAATCTGTTTTATTTTGGAAACCTTGTCAGTGCCAAAACGTGCTGGGTCTTCTCCACCCTCGCCCGAGTTGGAGCGGCCACCGAGCTGGTTCATTGCCTGAGCCAGGGTCTCGTGAGCTTCAGGCGACAGGGCACCTAGTGACATACCAGCTGAGTCGAATCGTTTCAGAATATCTTCAATGGGTTCGACTTGATCGATATCAATGGAATCTTCTGATCTGAGTTTTAACAGGTCACGCAGTGCTGCAGCGGGACGGTTATCGACCAGTCTGGAATAAATCTTCCAGTCTTCGTATCTTCCGCTTTCGACGGCTGTATGCAGGGTTTGAACAACATCAGGGTTGTAGCAATGGTATTCGCCATTGTGGACATACTTTAGCAAGCCGCCCTGTTTGATGTCTTTGCGCGGATTCCATGCCAGTTTATTTAATATTTTCTGATCCTTTTCAATATCGTTCATGGTCATACCGTCGATCCGGCAGGTAGTGTCGGTGAAACACAACTGGACCACATCTTGATGGATACCGACAATTTCAAATAATTGGGAACCGCGGTAGCTGGAGATGGTGCAGATGCCCATCTTTGAGATGATTTTATACAGACCCTTGTTCAATGCTTTGCGATAGTTGGAGCCGAGCTGTTGAGCGCTGTCTCCGTCGATCGTTTTTGACTGAATCATATCAGTCAATGTGGCATAAGCCAGATAAGGATAGACAGCCGTTGCACCGTATCCGATCAGTACTGCCATGTGATGTGAGTCGCGAGCAGAAGCGGTTTCGACAACAATATTGGCATCGCAGCGTAATCCGATTTGACATAAACGATGGTGTACGGCGCCGGTCACCATAGCGGCAGGGATCGGCAGCTTGTCTTTGGCGATAGCACGATCTGACAGAACTAGAATGACATCTCCATCGTGTATTGCTTTTTCGGCTGTGTTACAGATGTTTATGATTGCCTGTTGCATCGAACACTGGTCTGGGTAATAGCAGATATCGATTGTTTTCAGGCCATAGCTTGCTGGTTCCGAAACCTGGCGATTATGCAGGTCCTTGAATTTCTGCGCCGAAAGAATGGGTGAACGTACCACCAGTCTCCTGGCGTGCTGCTCGGTTTCCTTAAATAGATTATGCTCACGTCCGAAACAGGTCTCCAGCGACATCACGATCTTTTCGCGTAATGGATCGATGGGTGGATTGGTAACCTGGGCGAATTGCTGGCGGAAGTTGTCGTAAAGCGAACGCGTATGCATGGATAAAACCGGCAGCGGTGTATCGTCGCCCATTGAACCGGTAGCTTCCTGTCCGTCTTCGGCAAGCAGGCGTAGAATTTGATCGCGTTCTTCGAAACTGAGTTGAAATAACTTTTGATAAGTCTGTCGCTCGCCTGAACTCATTTTTTCTTCGTGCTCAGGTGCGTGTTTCGGATGGTTGCTGAGGTGCTTGAGGCCGGACTGGAGCCATTCTTCGTATGGATGGCGTTGTTTTAACATGTTGTCGATATCTTCTGACAGCAGTACTTCACCATTTTCGGTATTGATGGCGAACATTTCTCCGGGCTTGAGGCGACCCTTGGCAACGACATCTTCTGGTTTGTAATCATAAACGCCGATTTCAGATGCCAGCGTGATATGGCGATCTTTGGTTTGTACCCAACGCGCCGGACGCAGGCCATTTCGATCTAACACGCAGCAGGCATAGCGACCGTCGGTAAGAACGATACCAGCCGGGCCATCCCAGGATTCCATGTGCATTGAGTTGTATTCATAAAATGCATTTAAAGCCGAATCCATATGGTCGACATTTTGCCAGGCTGGTGGCACCAGTAATCGCATGGCACGGAAAATATCCATGCCACCTGCCAGCAATACTTCGAGCATGTTGTCCATAGAGCTGGAGTCTGAACCGGACATATTGACCAGTGGTGCGATAGCCTGCATGTCTGGTAGCAAGTCGGATTCAAACTTACCAACCCGTGCATTCGCCCAGTTCCGATTGCCCTGAATTGTGTTGATCTCGCCATTGTGCGCCAGATAACGAAACGGTTGCGCCAGTTTCCACTGCGGCCAGGTATTGGTCGAAAAGCGTTGATGAAAGACACAGATGGCGCTGACCATATTTTCGTCATTGAGATCCGGGTAAAAAACGGGCAGGTTTTCCGGCATCACCAGGCCTTTGTACGAAATTACCTGAGAAGCCATGCTCGGAATGTAGAAAAACGGATCATCCATTTCGTGCGCTTTTGAAATAAATCGGCGCGCGATAAACAGGGACAGATCAAAATCTTTGATGCTGCAATCTTCGGGTGCGTTTATAAATGCCTGGAATATCGCAGGTTGCGATTTCAGCGCTTCTTCGCCGCAGGCAGATGCATCGGTCGGTACCTCGCGCCAGCCAGCGAATTCCAGTCCCTGTTCAGCAACTTTCTGCTCAAAAATTGATTTTGATGATTTAATCGCCAAATCATCTGGCAACATAAAAATCATTGCTACTGCATACAAATCCGCCAGTTTGATATTTAATTCGGCGGCTTTTGCACGAAAAAAGGAATCGGGTTTTTGTAGTAGTAATCCACAGCCGTCACCTGTTTTACCGTCGGCCGCAATGGCGCCGCGGTGGGTCAGTCTGGCAAGAGCAGAAATTGAAGTTTTGATCAGCCAGTGACTTGGCTGATTATCAATATTGGCAATCAGGCCGAATCCGCAACTGTCTTTTTCAAAGCTCGGATGGTACAGGCCTTTTAATGGAGATTGTTGATGTCTGGCTTCACTCATTGTCTGGATTCACTAATTACCTAAGATTTACGTAAAGGATATATACCGATTTATAGCGTGTGCCACAGAAGCTGTATGCAGGTTGACCTACCGTTAAGTTGCTGCCTACAGAGGTGTCGTGTGGACAAAAGGTCGCGTATTATACTCGCCTATGCATGATCTGATCAATCCCCTATCCTGATAGAGTAACAGTGACTGTATAAGCTTTTTTGATGCCATTTATGTGTGGATTAGGGTAATAGCTGGACTATTTAATGCAACTAAGAGAAATCAACAAGGCTATATATCGTAAACATCTTAACAGGGTGTTTGCAGGAATTGCTTTTGCGCTCATTGTTACCTCACTCTTCGCGTCTACATTATTGATAAAAATTTTTAGCACACCCGAGGCTTCGCATTTCTATCATAATATGGCGGGCGTAATTGTTGCAGCAGTTATTGTGGTTTTAGTACTGACTAGACTTCGTCGGCATCCATACCTGCTGGAAGTGGTTTATGTCTGGGATTTAAAACAAATGCTAAATCGAATATATCGTAAACAACGCAAAATCGAAGCGGCCGTCGAAGACAATGACCGCAATGCGATGATTATTATGAATTTTCAATATCGTGGATCAAAACAGTTATATGAACTGGATGACAATACCATCACGATTGGTGATTTGATCGATAAAATTCGCGCTAATGACAAACGGCTGGAAGATGCAGGACTTAGCCTGTCCACTGACACCTTTGATCCAGAGCTGTTGAAGCAGTATTGAGATGATTAACTAAAACTTATTCATCCGGAGTAGCGGATTTGGTTATGAATATATAGACAAAGAATGCACCCATCAACAACATAATCACAATAACACTGAGAGACAATATTCCAACCCAGTCACTAAAAAGTTCGGCAAATATTTTCATAAATCCTCTTAAATTTGTAAGGATGAATGTGATCAAAAAAAAATAAAATGATATAGATCAAGCAAGCCGGCAAAACCTACTGAGAATTCAGATAAATGCTGAATCCATCAATACAATGTTGTTGGAGTACTAGCCTGAATCTGCTTCAACGAGTCTGACTCTTCGCTCCTCTGACCTCTCGGACCAATTTCAACAGATAGGCTTTTGGCATGATGATGATTACATTGCCGGCCAGTACCAATGCGACACCCATGGCTGAAATGCCTGTCCATTGATAACCTTCGAATAGCGTTGATATCCCCAGCGCAACCAGAGGAAACAGCACCATCGTATAGGCTGCTTTTTCAGGGCCTATTCGACCGAGCAGGGTCAGGTAACTACCAAATGCCAGGACCGATCCAAACAGCGCCAGGTAGAATAATGACAGGCTGTATGCAATCGTGGGTTCATAATTAATGGGGATTCCCTGTACCATTGCAGCTACAAAAAGGATCAGGGCACCATAGGCCATGCCATAGGCATTGGTTTGAATAACCGGCATATTCTGTTGTTGATTACGAGAGGAAACAATATTTCCAAGTGATGCGATAAACGTACCCAACAGACTCAGGCCAACGCCAGTCAAGGCGTTAGCATTGGTTCGAAAGTTTGCAATTTCCGGAGCAAAAATAAACGTTATGCCGGCCAAACCCAGTAAGGCCCCTGCAATGATTAACAGACTTGCAGACTTACGTAAAAATAACATGCTGTTGGCGATATTCATCAATACTATGGTAGAGAAGATCACGGCGATCAAACCGCTGGTTAACATTGGAGTCGCCCAGTAGATGACCAGATAATTCAAATTAAAAAGTAAAATGCCCTGAAGCCCCATCCATAGATGTTGCGTAACGCTGAATCTTAACGGTAATCCACGAAACAGGCACCAGGCAAATAGAATCAGCGATGCCAGGCCAAAACGATAGGCAATAGAAAGTTCTGCAACCACATCGCCCAATTGAAACTTGATCGCAAAAAATGTAGAGCCCCAGATGAAAACGGCAGACAGGTAGAGGCTTATGGAATGGTTAAACATGTGGTGGGAAAGTAACCTGATGTTACGCGAGGAATTGGCCGCTTATTATATGGGTCTCTTTAACTGGCGATCAATCATTTATCCTGACTTTGACTTGAAATATTTGATACAGCTAAATCTTCAGTTCGGTACTGAATTGTAGTGAGCAATCGATAGAAACAAAGCGGTTAAACGAGGTGATTCATTACCAACCTGTTATTAGAGCCTCTTGCAAAACTCGTGAGCGGCGATTTGCTGCACCATATTCCCCCTGTTTTGATCTAGAATTTCAATGCGTAGCGCAACTATGCACCTCATTCTGGCTAAAAACAGGAGAAATATGGCTTTGCAGCTCATCCACTCCCGAATTTTGCAAGTGGCTCATTTTAAATCTTAAATCCATTACACCACACAAGAGCAATCAGAAGGTCAATTTGACCCACATCAATGACAGGTGTAAGTTTTATTGTTCTGATGACCCGATTGGTATGGAGCATGTATGGGTTTAAAAAAATTCCGCATCATTAAAGCAACACTCTTCCTGGTAAGTCTTATTGGTTTTTTAGGGCAAACACTGGTGGCCGCCCCTCCAGATGGTTATCCGTTTTTATCGCTGACCCAGGCCATGAAGAAATCAGTTGCAGAAAAAATACCGATGTTTCTGTATTTCGGCCGCTACGGATGTACAACCTGTCGCAAGATGCATGAAGAAGTTTTTATTGATAGCGGGCTGAATAAGCAGTTTTCAAAAAAATTCGCACTTGCCTATGTGGATACGGAAAGTGGTAATCGAATTCGTCTGTCTAATGGCGAAAGAACGACTGAAATGCAGTTTGCCTCACGTAGCCGGATACTGGGTACACCAACGTTTATCTACTTTTCTGCTGATCAGAAACCGTTGTTTAAACGGGCAGGTTTTCAGACGATCGAGCAGATGACTCTATACAATGATTACGTGCTTGAAGGTCACTACAGGACTGCAAAATTGAAAGATTATATGGCAAATAAATGAAGCGTCTTATCACAGGCTTTTGTCTTTGTTTTATTAGTCATTCACTACTTGCAACAGATTTATGGCAGTTTGATCACAGGATAGCGGTTACCGCTAAACCTGTATCGGGCGTATTCCATCATCTGGAAGGTGCTGGCCGCAAACATATCGCAGTTTCAGGGAACTCGGTGGTTGTAACCTGGGAAGACGACCACAGTGGTGATCCTCAAATATACGTGACATCAAAAATAACTGAAGATAATCAGTTTGGCCGGGTTATGCAGGTGAGTACCGGGCTTGAAGCATATGAACCTGCCATAACGGCTTATTCAGAGACGCATTTCATTGTTTCCTGGGAGCAGGAAGGCTCCATTTATGCTCGTTCGCTGAAAAAACAACAATTGACAATACCAATAAAACTATCAACAGGCGTAGCTAGTCAGGTTAGCCTGGCTTCGATGGGCGACAGTGTTTTTGCTGTCTGGCGTGAACAACGTGGCAGAACCTGGAGTTTGTGGCTTGCTCGACTGGCAATAGATTCTATGGGTTCATTAATTGTGTCGTCAAAAAACCGTGTCGAGTCGAAAGAACTGGATACGCCGGTACTTTTTCCAACTTTGGCAGCAAACAGTGCGGGGTTAATGGTGGCCTGGGAAGATCGTCAATCAGGCCATACTCGGTTGAATTATAGTTTCTCAGCGGATAAAGCTGTCACTTTTTCAAAACCTCAATACTTAAATGAATTTTTTTCAAATCGAAACAAGTACGACAAGGGTAGCGGGGTGACCCGGGTTTCTATGACTTCATTTGGAGAAGATGAATTCGTCGCGGCCTGGATGGATAAGAGGCGTGGTGGTACTGGTTATGGAATTTTCGCCGCTATGGGAAGCGAAAACTCCTTCGGGCCAAATGAAAAAGTACATGGACAACCGGGCGATAAACTGCCCCATTATAATCCCGCGACGGCGGGCAATAAAGCAGGTGATTTTGTGATTGCCTGGGATGATTACAGGCGTGGTGATTCTGATATCTGGATCAGCTCATTTAACGAAGATGAAGAATGGAGTGTTGATCATTCTCCAAAACCTGCTTCGGGTAGTGGTGAGCAGTCACATGCCTCGGTAGCTATGGATGAGCAGGGAGGATTACACCTGCTGTGGATAGAGAGAGAAAAAATTAACGCGCCAACACGTCTGTGGTATAGCTTTGGGAAACGCCGGTAGTCCAGGTTTCTCTGCGACAAAATCAGCTTGCTTGTCGCCGTGGATGGCCTGATAGATTGTCCATAACGGGCAGGAGGCTCGTTTATGGACGTCAACTAATTAACCCAATCTTCAATCTTTAAACCATCAACACGTATAAACGCTCTCGTGTTATTGGTAACCAATACACAACCTTCTGAAATAGCGTGGCCAGCAATTAAAGTATCGTTATAGCCAATATTCATTCCTTTAACCGTTAAAGATTTTTTGATTAACGCAGATGCTTCAACTGCCTTTTTATCTAATGCTAAAATAGCATTTAATCGTGATACGAATTCCTCGACAATTCCAGCAATCTTTGGTGAGGCTTTGTTTCCAACTGAGCCAAACATAAGCTCTGCATAGGTCATAGATGAGATTACAATTCTGTTATTATCCAAAACGCATTCTTGTAGCTTTTCAAGAACCGGGGCATCCTGATTTCTAATAATGAAAGAACAAATATTAGTGTCGAGCATATAAATATTTGCCACTAAAAACGCCCTTCTTCAATCATCTCTGGACGTTCTAAAAGAAAATCATCGTCAGCTTTATCTACATCGGAAAAACTTGTCCATGACTTTCTAATAGGTTTTAAAATTAGAGAATCACCATCTTTAGAAATAGTGACTTGTGTAACTCCCTTCATCTCCAAGTCTTTTGGTAGTCTTACTGCCTGGTTTGAACCGTTCTTAAAAATAGCTGCTGTTCGCATAACTAATCTCTTTATTTGACATGGTTTAATTATATTAGGGAATGCTACATATGACTAGCATATGCATGGTTAAAGGAAAGCAGGACAAAAAAATAAAAGGGTTTTAATATCATGCTTTGAGTGGTTCCTTATTCGTATACTTCAACGGCGTTAACAACATTAAGAATGTTATTTTCGATCAGGGTTTTCCGTTTATACAATCCGTCAATCAAAGCGTGTTAATTCGATCGAGTCTGACCCCGTTGGTTTGCGTTGGTTTGCAGCGTGGGCAATTCTGACATTTTTGGAACGGATGCCAGTATTAGTGGTGATGGCAATACAATTGTGGTGGGCGCACCGGCTGCAGATAGTAGCACGGCACCTAGTTCCGGCGTTGTGTTCATTTACGAATAATTCGGGGATGAATAAGTCGGTGGTGTCAGACACTAATGGCACTTACTTAAGTTTCTTAAAGGTGGCCAAATTTACTCACTAGAGCCGGTTTTAGAATAAATACCAGTCTGACCCCTATTTACCCTTGGAACATGAATTCACCCACCCTCAGGGACAGATGAAAAGATTTAGGTGCCAACTTGAGGGAGCAGCGTTGTTGGGAAGTGCCCTGAAGGGTGGCAGACCCGGATACTTGTTCATGGCTTTTTTGATTCGGCTCAATTCCCTTTCTTCTGGATAGTCCTTGTCGAAATACACCGTAGTATGCCCAGAGAGTTCAGACGTAGTAGGGTTTCCAGCATTTTTCTGTGCCCGCTCCGACGACCAGAGTTGCAGACGAACCCGCGCGAAATCCAGTTTCGCCAACTCCTCAGCGAGTTCGTGCGCCGATTTCACTAATGAGTAGTCTGAGTCCGAGTCGGCCTCCTGACATACCAAGACATCGATATCAGTTTGCCCGCCTGTCTCACTCGCGTGTGATTGGATCGTACCAAAAAACCAGGCAGCCGCGTTCAGTTCGGAGAGATCTGTGACCCTTCTGCTGAGATCTTCGAAGTACCTGGTCAATTGCAGCCCAGGCGGAATATCGGTCGCAAGGTTCGCGACAATTTCCTTGGCTTGACGGACGAGGCTTGCACTCCAAGCACTCTCGACGCTTTTGGTGATCAAGAACACAACGTTGATACGTGCTTGAGGACTGAGGGTCGCAAAAATTTTTGGTTCTAATAATTGGAGAAGCTTCGCGAGAGTGACCTGGTTGTCGTCGAAATAGAGATTCGTCAAGTAAGTGGCTCGACGTCGCACAGTGCGGTCTTTATCTTGAATACCCTCAATGAGCCGCACCTGGAATGTTTCCGCTCGATCACCTGATTCGACGTATGTCAACTCAAGCTTTTGGAGTTCTGCCACTTTCGAATCGACGGAGATCGCAAAACTACTAGTGAGAGTCAGCCAAAGTGCGATAACTACAACCACTCGATCCAGAATCGTGATCATTTTACACCTCCAGATTCATCGGCATCGCTTGAGTCCGATGAGCATGCAAGCGTGATTTTGTGATACACACGTTGCTCCTCCCTCAGAAACTTGGTTATCTCTAGCCAGCGCTTTTCGGTTTCCTCCAATGTAACAAAAATGGGGTTTTCACGAAGCTTTTCCCCATCTTTAGACCTGATCATAAAATCATCGCGCTGCCTACGCAACTCCGCACTGCGCTGTTTGGCCATTTTGAGCAGAGATTCGATGTCTTTGACCTGAAATTCACCGACGTGTTGGCATTCATATCGAATACGCTTTTCAAGTTTTCCGATTCTGTCTTCAATAGCTTGAATCTTGCCAGGCGTCTCATCCAATGTTGTAAGTCGAGAATCGATCCATTTGAAAGCGGCGAATAGTATTGTGAGTACCCCAAACGCAAAAAGCAGGGAATCCCATCGCTTCTTGAATATCTCGATCATAAATTCACCTTTCCTTCATTCTGTAGTGGCCTTTTACAAGAGAAAACGTCTCGAGAAAGTCCTTAGGGACTTGGATCAAGTGGCTGAAGCAAGCAAGGAATCGCGGTTCCCGTGAGTAATTTCATGCCAACGCTCGACTCAATTAGATCCGCTTGTTAGCAGTAAATCTAACATATAATTTATTGATACTTCGTTAATTGCTCTAACCAAAACCTTTCCTTAGTCAATTCTTTTAACGCTATTGTATGAGGATCTGACCTGTTACCATTTTTAATTCTTATTGGAAGATAATGAATTAATTGCCTAATAGGGCCAACATCCCCATCTTCTGCAATATATGAGGCTTGTCTTACCGAATATTTAAAAGCAGCATACTCATGGTCAACCCTATTGCTAGTCCTTCCATTTAACTTTCTATTATAAACAATATGCCCATATTCATGTAAAAGTACAACTACGAGCCTATCCTCTGGGTAATTCTTCAAATTAGGGGTAAATACACGAGGATTTATAAGGATGGAATGCATTCCTCTTGCCGCACCTAAACTTATTTGAGGTGTTATATAAACATCTACATCTCGTTCTATTATTTGATCAATAATGTTCCATAGCTTGTGTAACATATGATTACTTTCGTTTAATATATTATCAAATTCTCTTTGAGATAAATCATTTCCTCGCACAACGTCCCCGGCAAAAACTGAGCATGTTGTTGAAAAAAGAATAAGAAAAAAAGAAATAATCATTTTATTCATTTTTATTTAATCCTTATGAGAATAGAAAATTGCAACCGCTTTAGGCGCTTTAGGTATCAGAGCCCTTTTAGGGCATTCACGCCAAAATAAATCTTCATTAAGCGCCAACTCTCCTCTTTAAGAAGGGTCAAAGCCGAATGCCACTTACTTAAGCTTTTTAGGATGTCCATTTTCAATCACCTCTTTGCGTGCCTGATGTCTGGGTTTTGAACCAATGGGGTCAGACTCGATTGAAATTTCCACCTCAATGAATTAAGCTATTTTCCTGTCATATCAACTGGAATAAACCTCATAGCCAGACAACCACGCTTCGTCATTCCCGGTCATCCACAACACATCATTGTGCGTGGCAATAATAAAGAACCCATTTTCTATGCTGAAGAAGATTACCACTTCTATTTGGAAAAGTTACTCCAGGGCTGCAACAAACATGACTGTGATGTCCACGCGTACATTTTAATGACAAATCACACACATATTTTGCTGACTCCTCATCATGAGAACGCTTTATCCAAATTAATGCAAATGATGGGACGCTACTATGTTCAGTATTTTAACTACAGTTATGGACGAACCGGCACACTCTGGGAAGGCCGATACAAAGCAACGATAATCGATAGTGATCGATATGCTCTTCTCTGCTACCGTTACATTGAACTTAACCCTGTTCGAGCAGATATGGTTGAACACCCAGGCGAATACCCCTGGTCCAGCTACCGCTCTAACGCACAGGGTATAGAGGATCCACTGGTGACTCCCCATCCACTTTACCTGTCTCTCGACAAATCATCCGAGTTACGTCAGGCAGCTTACCGTGACCTTTTTGATGCACACATCCCCACTAAAACAATCGATGAAATTCGTGCTTCGACCAATAAGGCCTGGGTACTGGGAAGTGATTATTTTAAGGATCAGATAGAGAAAAAATTAAGCCGTGCAGTGCGCCCTGCTCAGAAAGGTGGTGACCGTAAGTCAGAAGCGTATCTCGCACAACGTAATTCTTAGGTTTATCTGTCAATTAGTGGCAGCTGAAAAATATTGAACTACAGCAACGATTGTTACCTGTAAATTCTAATTGACTGATCTAAATTTTAGTCGAAAACTAACCAAAACAACCTCAAGCAGTAGCAGCTATAATTCCCTTAAGC
>Ga0256847_1001060_pt1 | contig 15073 bp, 16 predicted proteins | sample TeddybearmetaG_FD_189099 | JGI IMG/M metagenome (GOLD analysis project Ga0256847, IMG submission 189099) | Hydrothermal vent microbial communities from East Pacific Rise, Pacific Ocean - Teddybear | ecosystem: Environmental > Aquatic > Marine > Hydrothermal vents | place: Pacific Ocean: East... | reverse complement strand
AATGCCGAGATGATTGCGCCAAGCTTTGATTTCACAGGGGATTATCCGATTGAGTGCCGGACTTATTGCTCCGGTCGATTGAGGAAAATTTCCTGTGAAATCAAAGAACAAGTAAGGGCGCGAGCAGTTTATGAATTGTTCGGGGTAGTACTAATCGGGTTAGTTTAAAAACAGTGCCGGATCTATCCAGCTTTGATTGAGGCCTATATTCCAGTGTAAGTGTGGTCCAGTAACGCGTCCGGTTGCGCCAACTTTGCCAATTAGCTGACCTTTCTCTACTGTTTCACTGGGTTTAACCAGAATCTCGCTCAGGTGCGCAAACATAGTAATCAATCCCTGTCCATGTTGTAGATAGACAAGATTACCACTAAAAAAGAAATTACCCGTTTCAATAACAATTCCGTCAGCGGGGGCCACTACGGGCACGCCTTTTAGGGCAGCTATATCCATACCACTGTGAGGCCGGCGGGCCTGACCATTGAATATTCGCCGACTACCAAAGCTGCCACTGATTCTACCTTCTGTGGGTTGAAGAAAATCAATAACTGGTGTTGTGTTTGACCAGTTTTTACGAGCTTTCTTTTTTCGTGATTGTTCGCTATCAATTCGCTTCATATCACTGGCGTTGGGATTCACCTTGCGTTTGTTTTTAATGGTGATTTCCTGTGTCCTGTATTTCTTATTTTGCACCGTGAAGAATTTTTTTAATAATGATTTTTCATTGCCCCAGTGACCGCTGATGAAATGCTCGCCAGGTTTTAAATTTAGTGGTAAACCAACCAACGCTATAAAATGATCTTTCTGCTTGATAATAGCGACTGATTTTCCCTGGAATTTGAAATGTGGTGTTTTGTCAGAAGCTTTTAAGTCGATTATTGCAAGACCACCTGGAACTAAAGACTGTTTTGGAAAAGCCTGTGCTAATGTCAGAGCCATTAACAGTGATATTGAAACTAATATCTGCAGGATTTTAAATTTTGTAAATTTCATTTTTGACTACGTTTTTGTTGTTGTAGTTTTTCATATTCTTGCAGCAGTTTTTGATGCAATTCAAATCCCCGTAAACTGAGGCCTGGGCAGTGTAAGCCAGAAAAGCGTTCTTCACCCTTAATAATAGCCACTGCCTGCTGATAAATCTCAGCAGAAAAAATAAACAAGAATGTTTGTGCCGACATGGATTACTTTTTATTTTGAAGGAAAGATCGAAAATTCCAGGGTTTTCGAAATCAATTATTTGCCTTATTAGACTGTTTTAATCCATGTTCAACCGCCAGAACTGCAGCTTCAACACGAGAATGTATCTCAAGTTTTCGTAATATCGCTTTTACGTGCAATTTGACTGTGCCGTCCGAAATACCAAGATTACGTGCAATAACTTTGTTACTTTGGCCTTCGGCTAGCAGCCCGAGAATCTCAGTTTCTCTTGGAGTCAGTTCCTCAAAAGGAGATTTCTCATCTTCAGGTTGTGGTGCATCACCCTGGATAACTTTGGCGAGAATTGGAGCCAGAGTAGGGGCAACTACTGTCTTACCTGCAACAATATCTCTCAAGGCTACCACCAGCGAATCGGGTTCCATATCTTTCAGCAGGTAACCCTGAGCGCCTGTACGAAGAGATTCCACCAGATCACGCTCTTCTGAGCTGGTGGTCAGTATTGCAATTGGCATCTCTACTTTATGTTCCTTTAGTTTAGCTAACACACCCAGACCATTGATTTCAGGCATTCTCATATCCAGTAGCACTATGTCTGGTTTTAGTTCCAGAGTCAGCTGAATACCTTCTTCACCGTTACCAACTGACGCAACGACTTCGATCTCTCTCCTGGCAAGCAGACCTTCCAGCCCTTCGCGAAAGAGGGTGTGGTCATCGATTACTATGACGCGTAAATTCATGATTTTGTTTTATTGCTATTGAGTCAGGTTAAAATTATTGTCGATTGTAATTGAATCAGCCGACGTCTGCGCGGGTAGTTTAAAGGTTAATATGAGCCGGGTGCCCTCGCCAGGTTCGCTTTCGAGTAGTAATTCTGCCTTTAATCTTGAAGCACGTTGTTTCATGCTTTTCAAACCAATCTGTTCGCCGGGCCGAATTTTTTCTTTTTGTTGTTTCAAACCGATGCCGTCGTCTTCAATTAAAATTTGAATTTTTTCTTCATCGACAAATTTGATCATAATTCTCGCCACATTGGCTTCGCTGTGTTTGCGAATATTATTCAATGCTTCCTGTAGAATCCTGACCACTTCGAGATGAGTTTTGTCATCCAGAGTTAATGGTCGATTGATTGTATGCTGAAAAAATATATGAATCTCTGAGTCTGTACGAAAACGTTTGACCATTTCCTGTACGGCATTAATTAAAGCCTGTTTTCTAATGGGTGCCTGAAAGTGTGCAATCAAACCTCTCAGTTCAGTATTGGCTTCATCGACAGTTCCTTCAATCCGTTCGAGTTGATGCCAGGTCGCTTTTTCATCATCCTGATGCAGAATATCATCCAGTACCCTAACCTGGAAGCGGATACTGGTCAGGGTCTGCGCCAGAGAGTCGTGTAATTCGTAAGCCAATCGGTTTCTTTCCTGCATGATCGAAACCTGAGTCGATTCCTGGTCCAGCCGGGCTTTGGCAATGGCCATGCCCAGATGACGCCCAATGCTGGTGAATAGCTCTTTGTCATCATCGTTTTCCCGATGAAGTTCTTTAGCCACAAACAGGTTGTAAACGCCCAGGGTTTTACCCTGATATTGCAATGGCACAACCAGTAATCCTATGTCCTGGCCGAAAAACTGGTGCTGAGTGAGTTTACCGCAGGGAAGCAAATTGTCCTGATAGCGAAATCCATCGATTTTGTCGGTCTGACCGCAGATACAGCTTTCAGCAGGCAAAAACTTTTCTTTTTTGATTAATTCATTGTCGAAACCAGTGCTGGCGACCAATTCCATTTGGCCTGAAGCATTTAGTAAGCGCACCGCTCCAGCCCTGGCCTTAATAACATCAGTCAAGGACCGTAAAAACCGACCAAGCAAATCATTAAGGTCACTGGAAACATTAATACTGGCAGCAACGTCGTAGAGAATGCTTAAAGATAGTGTTTTTTGCTCGTTATATTGAGTAAACAACTGTAGTTGTTGATCGGTGTCACGAGATAGATGGAACATCATGGTACCAAGGTCATTGATTTCAGCGGCGATATGGGCCATTTCACCATATTCTGGTACCTGCATTTTATGTTCAAGCTCACCGCTACGAATATGTTGTGTCCAGATTTCGAGGTCTAACAGTGGTTTTATAAATTCACGCCAGATGATTAACAGTGAATAGCAAAATAGTGAAAATACCAGGATTGAAAAAACGATGACTAAAAGCAGTCCGAGTGTGCCTGTTTTTGGCGGTAAGAGTAATGTCGTAGTAACAAGCAGTACAACGCTAATCGCCAGTAACAATAAAATGCTGAAAATTCGACAATTTAAAATGCATTTTGTAGCTCGAACAAAGGTGGATTGCTGTTCGCTGAAACGAATCGGTAGTTGAAATTCCTGATCCAGTTTGTGTTCAGCGTTGCCTGACATGGTCATTCACTACAGATCAGTCTGCAGAAGAAGTGGACTGATTTTTATCATCGGGATTGAGAAAGATGAAATTGACTTCGCCGCCATCAAGTTCGACATAATCAATTGTCATATTTTGTGTCAACTGAATACACGAAGGTGAAATGACCAGTTGAATTTTACTGACTTCAACTCTGACATCATCTTTCGAAATAGCATCATCAAAGCCCATGGCATAATGAAAACTGCCATCTTCGTCCTTTCTGACTGCAATACGCATAACAGCATCATTAATGCCAGATTGTTCAGCGGAATGGGCAATTTGCCTGGCTGCATTTTCGGTAATTTTTATCATCAAGATGTCTGTTTTTTATGTTGTACGAAGGATATAAATGAATCGACCCAATTACATTGGTCTGTTTGACGTAAATGAGTATAGCTTGCCAGCAAATTATGCAGAATTATACCATCATTCTGATTATCAATACCTGCGCCACGAGTGAGTTTATAGGCAAATTGTGTATCAGTTGGAAGCCCATGCAGTGATGAATAATGAAATTCATGCGCCTTAATTTCAACCGTTGAAAACGAATGGCCAGAAAACCATGGATGTGCTTCGGTCGTTTGCAATTTAACATATCCGCGTCCCTGGGGGCGGGCGTGCATGGTCACCCTGGCGCTGATAATTCCCACCATATCATAGCGCTGGTGATGTTCGATGCTATCGCAGAGATACATCAGACCACCACATTCCGCATAAGCAGGTAAACCTTGTTGAATCTGTTTTTTGATGTCATTTTGTAATGATTTATTTTTGGCTAGCTGAAGTAATTGGGTTTCTGGGAATCCGCCTCCTATGAACAGACCATCAATATTTTCTGGCAAGGCAGAATCGTTAAGCGTGTCGAAAGTCACGATTTCAGCACCCAAATTATTGAAGCGTTGTAAATCATCCGGATAGTAAAAGCCGAAGGCTGAATCCATAGCTACTGCAATTCTTAATGAATTAGAATCAGAATTTTCTGAAGCTTTTATTTTATTTTTTGGTGAGTGATTAATCGATCCTAGCTCGCATTTCTCAGCAACATTTGTAACGAGGGTGTCGAGAGGTCGTTGTGACTGGCTGCGCGGACTGGAAGCCGATGCAGGCGTAGTTGATACTACGTCAAACCGGCTGGAAGGAGCACAGACTGTCACAGCGGGTCTATCGGCATCCGCAGTAGAAGGTTGGTGAGAAATGCGGGCTAGAGATAACAATTGATCAAGGTTAACATCCCGATTGATCTGTTCGCTAAGTTGAGCAATTACAGAATCAGCCTGACTCGCCATTTCATTGCTGGGTATCAATCCAAGGTGGCGTTCATGAAGCTTAAATCCGTTGCTACGTCCAACTGCACCAAAAATCTCCAGATCTGTATAGTGTTCTATTATTTGGCGCAGCTTGCTTTCGTGACGGGATCCTCCGACCTTATTTAAAATCACGCCAGCGATCGAAACATCTTGATCAAACGCCTGGTAACCTTTAAGTAAAGGCGCAACGCCTCGTGTTGTTCCGGTTGTATCGAGCACTAACACCACGGGTAGTTGAAGTAGTTTTGTCATTGCAGCATTGCTGTCTGAACCATCAATGCTGACGCCGTCATACAACCCTTTATTACCTTCGACCAGGATCACATCTTTTTGTGCCGAATAATAATCAAATTGTTGTTGAATATACGTTTCACTTGAAGTGAAAAAATCAAGATTAATACAATCGTTATTCGCTGCTTTTCCTAACCACATAGGATCGATGTAGTCAGGGCCTTTTTTGAATGGCTGAACCTTATGGCCGCGTTCAGTTAAAGCTGCACAAATACCGATTGACAGTGTCGTTTTGCCGGAAGATTTAAAAGTAGCAGAGATGTAAAACGCTGACATTCTCAGGAAGGAAGTTGCTGTAACAGCTGCTGGGTAGCGGACAGGTATTTTTTGCGGGAAAACATCAGTTTCAATCTCGATCCGCCTAGTTGGCGCCATAAGACTGCGGCTCGGATGCCGGAAAACAGCAAAGTACGAATCTTGCCTGTATTTTCGCTGTTTGTTAAAAAATTTTGCTCCCCCTGAACCATAATTCTGGGTTTGATCTTACTCAATGTTTGTTGGTAGAGGTCATCAATTTTGGCAACTTTGTTAGTGTCCGAAAAGCCAAAGTCTTCTGTCGTTTGATTTATCTTGATGAAACCTTGTTGAATTTGATTGACCATTGGTTGATCTTTACGCAGCTTGTTTTCGATCTTGAGCATGGAGAATACATAGTAGATGATCGTTCTGTTGCGGGATTTTTGTGTGTTATCAAGAAAATTCCGCAAGTTTTTGAGACCAACGATCAAACCAGAAATGTTACCAAAAACCGCACTGGTTGAGTCGGCATCTATACTGAACAGGCTATCCATACTGCAATCAAATGCTGCTTTGTTCAAACTGCCTTTTTGTGAGAGTTGATCGATTAAAATGGCAGATTGCATCATGCTGGCGAGCGCAATAGTCTGGTCAGAGATATTTGACATAGGGAGAGGTAGTATTAAAAATCAGTTTGATTAAAAGCAGCGCTGATTGTACCACCGCCAAGACAGGTTTCCCCATCATAAAACACTAGTGCCTGGCCTGGGGTTATCGCGCGCTGGGCTGATTTGAAAACAATGCTAGCTGATTGATGGGATATTTCGATTATTTCACAGTCCTGGTCCGACTGTCGGTATCTGATTTTTGCGCTACAGTGAATCGGTAATTCAGTCGATTGTTTCGGATTGATCCAGTGCAGATCGTTAATTTTACAGTGAGTTTTGAATAATTCAGGATGGTTATGTCCCTGCGTCACAATCAGTTCATTTTGTTCCAGGTTTTTTTGTACCACATACCAGGGCTGATCGTTCGATTGTAACATGCCGCCGATACCAAGCCCCTGTCGCTGACCAATGGTGTAATACATCAACCCGCTGTGCTCACCAATGGTTGATCCTTCGAGTGTTTTTATCTTGCCGGGCTGGGCAGGCAGGAATTTTTGCAAAAAATCCCTGAATTTTCGCTCTCCGATAAAACAGATGCCAGTGCTATCTTTTTTATTGAATACTGGCAGGTCGTGTTGTTTGGCCATTTCACGAACAGCAGGTTTCTGCAAGTGGCCGACAGGGAATAGTGCATGCGAAATCTGATACTGATTCAGAGCGTAAAGAAAATAGGATTGATCTTTATTGTTATCGAGCCCACGCAATAATCGTGTGGTTCCATCACAAAGATCTGAGCGCACATAGTGCCCGGTGGCAATTTTGTCGGCTCCAAGTACCAGGGCATGATCGAGAAAAGCTTTAAACTTTATTTCAGTATTGCACATTATGTCTGGATTAGGCGTTCGCCCAGCCCGATATTCAGCCAGGAAATATTCAAAAACACGATCCCAGTATTCAGCAGAAAAATTGACTGAATGTAGTTTGACATCCAGCTTATCGCAGACCGCCTGTGCATCTGCCAGATCTTCTGCTGCGGAGCAATATTCCTGGGTATCGTCTTCCTCCCAGTTCTTCATGAACAGAGCTTCGACCTGATAACCCTGTTGCAATAGTAATAGCGCTGCTACCGAACTATCGACGCCACCGGACATACCAACTATTATCTTTTGAGAACGCATATCACTCATTAAGGACATTTAAAGAGATCAGTTTTAAAAATCGGCTTATCTTAAATTTTTAAAAATTAAAGTCAAAAGTTTAACCATATTTTAAGAGATTGAATAACGCCCAAAATTCATTCCAATGGAGAGGCGGTAGCTTTCGGATAAATTCTTACTGACAGCATGTCGCATGGCTGGGTCGAAAAATATATACAACCCTTCCACGACCGCCAGACGAGTTTCAGGTTGGGTCTTAAAAAGCAATTCGCCAGAATTTTCGGGAACAACGAGGTACACAACACCTGACAGCAATTCATCAAGATCATCATGGCTATGCCAATCTGTGATATGGCCTGGCTGCATCAAATTAAACCAGTATTTGATGTTGAGATCATCTGGTTCGGTTTTTAAAATTGAAGAGGCCACCGTCAGGCTTTCATCTATAATCAAATCCAGAGAGCGATTTTTGGGCTCACTAATTTCAATGTTCTCGAAACGTTTGTGAAAATAATGGCTTTTTAGTAGTTGACTGGATTCCTGGCTGATAAGCAGTTGTAAATAATCATCACAGTTCTGAAAATGTTGATGGTTTAATCCACTATGTCTTTGAATCAATAATTGATCGGCAAATAAACCGGGGTTGAATAGTTCCATTCCAATAATTAAAATAGCCGGAGAAATTCTGGCATAAAAAAAGCGGGCAAGCCCGCTGTATTGATACGAATATACCGTGTATTTCTATTTCCAGTCTTCAGCATCATCAAAATTCTTTTCCTGTCCGGCTTCATAACCAGCAGTATAGGCTTCTGTGATGGTTTGTTCCTCACGCTCTGGATGACCCAGGTAACCACCTTGCCAACCGATAATGTATTCTTGCTGTACGCCCATTTCTTCCAGTTTTGTTGTGCCGTCGCGATATGCTTGATCCATGATATATACCTCAGATGTAAATGAATAAAATTTTAAAAGTTAGCGAACCATTATAGCAAATATTTTAATTTCGGCTATTGGTGCTGGTTAAATTTCTCCAATGCAGCACCGGAATCCAGTACCTCTCTAACTTGATCTGCTGCTGCTTTAAGTTCAATATTTTGTACGTGATGTAATAAAATCGCACCACTATAAACCAGACTATCACGTGTCGCTCCAGTCTCGCCTTGTAATGCTGCGAGACCCTTCCTGGCTGAAAAAGCTGCCAGGTCATCCAGCTTGTTATCGCTGTGATTTTTTTCTATGTCGGCCAGGTCTGCAGGCAGAGGAACATTTCGGGTGGTTTGTTCTAATCCGATAGTAGTCGGGTCTAGTTCTATTTGTGTTTCTTCTCCCTTATCCTTATAACCAAAGAAACGACCAGGTTGTTTCAGTGAAGGAACTACACCGCCTTCAACACCGCGCACCAGCACCATGCCATCATAATTGGCATGCCTGGCCAGATTGGCATAAATGGCAGGGTAAACTTTGTGTACATAACCTGTCATGATGTGAGTTTGTCCAGTGGCGCGGATGGGTTGAGCGAGTACTTCAATCGTCGTCAAAACCTGACGTTTAACCATGCGCTGACGTAATTCACTCATGTCATGCAGGATTGGGCAGTAGATTGATTGGTCGACGTAGGCCCAGCCAGGATTGTCATTTTCAAGGTTTGTCTTAACGTTGGCCAGACCCAGGTCGCAGTTTTTCCCGGCAGCCTGTAATATCTTTCGATGGGTAACACCAAATTTGGGACCCACTTCATTCAACCCATGAGAAATTGTGGCAAAACCGCAGGCAGAAAACACTGCAGGCAGAAAAGGTGAGGCGGGTACACCGCGAATATAACCATCGTATGGATCTGACAAATCAATCAGATGCTCCACATCGATGGTTATTGACTCTGAGCGGTTTAAAATTGCCTGGAGTATGCCCGTATTTTCTTCATGGGTTTCACGTTTCATGCGCAAAGCAATAAAGAATATCGCAATCTGAACCGGATCAGCATCTCCACTAAGGATATATTCCATAGTTTCCAGCGCTTCGTCGTAATCCAGATCCTTACTATATTCGGGACCGGTAGCGACCTTGGCGATAGCTTTGTGTAATGGTGTAATCTGGCTGAAGCCCATTAGGTTATTTCAATGGAAAGAAGGCATTGTACTCTAATGGATCGATTTGAAATTTGAATATCTCTATTGGGGGTACCCATTGTAAATACTGACCAAAATTAGAGGTATGGGTTTCTTATAATGAAATGTTAAACTCTCCAACCCTGATGATTTGGTGGTAGAGCAATGATCACAACTGAAAACGACATGAACTTTACCAGTGGCATGGCGGCTTTTGAGTCAAAAGAATTTGCTCGAGCGATGCAATTTTTACTTCAGTTTGCTGAAGAAGGTGATCCAGACGCCCAGCATCGTGTCGCAATCATGTATCAAAATGGTCTCGGTTGTGCGGTCAACGATATCCAGGCCTATAAATGGATGCAGGCTGCCGCAACTCAGGGTCATGCTGTGGCACAACACGGTCTCGGTTTCATGTATATGGAAGGCGAGTGTGTTGAAACCAATGGTGACAAGGCTGTCGAATGGTTTACCAGAGCGGCTGAGCAGGGACTTGTTGGATCGCAAACTACTCTTGCAATAATGTATGAGGAAGGAAAATTAGTTAAACAAGATACAGAAATGGCTCAATTGTGGTACAAAAAAGCAGGGTTTTAAACGTGAGAGAAATTAGTGCGTCCGGCTCATCTCAGTAAAGTTCTCAACGAAGAAGTCATCGGTACACTTGCCGGTTATCATACTCCGGTTATGTTGTGGGGGCCGCCTGGTGTAGGTAAATCACAAATTGTGATGCAGATTGGCGAAAAGCAAAATTTGCCAGTGATTGATATTCGTCTGTCACAAATGGAGCCAAGTGATTTGCGCGGCATACCATTTCATCTGAACAACAAAGTTGAGTGGGCCATCCCTTCTATGTTGCCTGATGAGGATAAACACGGATCTGCTGGTATTTTATTCCTCGATGAAATAAATTCAGCAGCACCCAGTGTCTCCGCTGCGGCTTATCAACTCATTCTTGATCGCCGTCTCGGTGATTATCAGGTACCGGAAGGATGGGCAATTTTTGCTGCAGGTAATCGTCAGGGAGATCGGGGCGTGACCTATGCCATGCCAGCACCACTGGCCAATCGATTCTCTCATTACGAGATAGATTTGAATCTGGATGACTGGGTTGCCTGGGCATATCGTCATGAAATTGATGAAAGCATCATTGGTTTTTTGCGTTTTCGGCCCGAATTGTTGTTCGATTTTGATCCGGCGCATAATCCGATTGCCTTTCCATCGCCGCGATCCTGGGAATTTGCCCATCGTGCGATTCAAAAATTTCGCCAATTACCTAATCTTCTGCTGGGTTCATTGCAGGCCTGTGTTGGCCAGGCCGCAGGAATAGAATGTCACGCCTTTATCGAAAGCCTCGACCAAATGCCTGATCTGGACTTAATCATCAAAGGTGAAGATGTGAAAGCGCCAGATGAAATCGATCTGCAATATGCGGTTGCTTCAGCATTGGTTGGTCGGGCGATTCGTGCAAAGGAGTCAAAAGGTTCTGCTAAGGTTTTTGGAAACATCCTTAAATACGCGCATAACTTTCCACAAAAAGAAATGGGCGTGATGCTGGTTTCGGATATGTTGCGTGCGGTGGGAGACGATATTTTTGAAGTGCCAGAGTTTGCCATCTGGGCAGATTCTATTGCTGATTTGATTCTCTAAACTCGCGTTACTTAGTGTCTAAATCAATAAATCAGGAACTTCACAATAAACTCAGCGCAGCCCGCACGCGCCTGATACTCGATAAACCCTTTCTGGGCGCGCTGGTATTACGCTTACCGATGATCGAAGCTGATCCAAAATGGTGTAACACAACTGCGACGGATGCCAAACAGTTCTTCTACAACCCGAATTTCATCAAAGATTTAAAAGCCGAAGAGACACAGTTTGTGCTGGCGCACGAGGCACTACACTGTGCGCTTTCACATTTTGCGCGTCGCGGACACCGCATTAAAAATAAATGGGACATGGCCTGCGACTATGCGATCAACCCTATACTCAGGGACGAAGGTCTGCTGATGCCACTCGGCTCGCTTTACATGCCAACGTACAAAGGCATGACCGCTGAAGAAATTTATCCCCTATTGAAAGACAATGAGCATTCTGAAACTCTGGATCAGCATTTGTATGACAAACAGGACGAAGTTGAAGGCGGAAATCAGAACGAAACTAATCCATTAGATCAGCAACAAAAACAGCCACCACCAGGTGAAAATAGTTCAGATGGTGGATCTCGCTCCGAACACGATCCTCAGGCTGGTAGCGATCAATCTCAATTAAAATCCGAGGCAGGACAGCCACAAAATAGTACTACAGATGAAATTGCCAATACGGCCCCTGACCCACTAAACAATCAGGAAAAACAGGACCTCCACGTACAGTGGCAGCAACGTCTGGCGGGTGCAGCGCAACAGGCGCAACAGGCGGGTAAATTGAGTGAAGGCATGGCACGAATGGTGGATTTCTTTCTGCAGCCGACTTTGCCATGGCGTATGATTCTGGCACAGCATATGAACAGCTTCAGCCGTGACGACTATAGTTATACCAGACCTTCAAGCAGGCGTGGCAATCCAGCGATCTATCCCAGTTTGCGTAGCCCACAGATGAATGTTGTGGTCGCACTGGATGTCAGTGGTTCGATCAAACGCAAGCTGTTGAGTGAATTTATTTCCGAAATAGATTCTCTGAAAGCGCAAGTTCGTGCCAGAGTTTCTCTTCTGACCTGTGATTCGAGAATAACCAGCGGCAGCCCCTGGGTATATGAAACCTGGGAGAAATGCGAATTACCCGAGAAAATAATGGGCGGTGGCAGTACTGATTTCAACCCGGTTTTCGACTGGGTAAACGACAATCAGCAGCAGCCGGATTTACTCATTTATTTTACCGATGCAGATGGCGTGTTCCCTGAAATAGAGCCGACATATCCTGTGGTCTGGCTAGTGCAGGGAAAATCAAAAATTCCCTGGGGTAACAGGATTCAGTTGAATTAATGGATCTTTCAAACGAAGACAAACTGCGTCTGAACGTGCTACTGGCGCAAGATACCAAAGCCATTAGAATCGATGAATCGAAGCTGATCGTTTATGCCTTGACCAGTAAAGGAAATGTAAAAGTACAGCTCAACCCCACCTGTAAAAACGATAAGTACATTCGTATCGTCAAAGAATTACTGTCGAATAAAATCATGGGTTCGCCAGGCGGTTATCCTGTTTATATCAAACGTTGGACTCGAATGGGTCAGGATCGTGAAAATGGAAGCCTTCAGCAATTATTGCTGTTGGGTGAAGAAGAAGCCATCATTGCTGTAGTACATGCGCCCGCATTATCAGCGGAAATTGCTGGATATGCCTGGTGGGCCTATCAGTCGGCTGAAAATGCTCGGCGGCTACTGGAGAAAAGCAACATTGTTGAATCGCAACTGGCTCGGGAACTGACTGAATTTTTGCTTGAGTTTTTGCCGTTTGAATCAGATCACCGAGCGATGATTGACTCAGTTCGTCTTTGTCTGCAACCAGAATTGATGACCGAGCAGGAAGTGCGGAGTTTATGGAAAAAGGCCAGACGTAAGCAAAGTTTATATGTCGGTTTTCTGCACAGTATGCCGGATAATTTACCAATAGTAGTAGATGCAAATAATAGCTTTGATGAAGTGAAATCCAGCTTAATTACGCTATGTAGGGCTAATAACCCCTATGCTGTTCAATTAATCCGCTATCTGGAACCCAAAGGCCAGGCATTTTTAAAGACGGTTCATCAAGTACTGGATAAGGCCGCCAGTCAGGATACTATAGTCTCTATGTTTCTCGCGATTGAAAAATACAATGACGATTTGCCAATAGCAAACCTCAAAACACGTTCTATAAAGGAAGCCGAATCCAGAACCGATTTAGCCCTGCAAAATAGACTTGAACCTGAATTGTGTGAACTGTTGGATATTGCGACCAATATCAAAAACAAGGTTAGAGCAATGCTGGTGATTGCGCAATTGGGTGAAATCACGTTAAATCCTATTTTTGGACTGACCGATGCACTGGGTTCTGTGATGCGTAAAAAACTGAAACCGCTGACCGAACCGCTTAACCACCATATCGATTGCCTGTTAAAATAAATAGCTTATGAATTACTTGCCGATATTTGTCGATATTAAAGATAAAAAATGCCTGGTGGTTGGGGCTGGTGGAATAGCTGCGCGCAAGGCCGACCTGTTGACCAAGGCTGGTGCCAAAGTTCAGGTAGTTTCTCCCGAACTAGGTTCAGAAATGCAGAGATTTGTTGATGATAGCAAGCTTAGCTGGATGCAAAAATCATTCGAACCTGTCGATCTGGAAGGCGTGAACCTGGTGATCGCGGCGACCAGTGATGCAACAATCAACCAACAGGTTTCTGCAGAATGTCATTCACGTCAATTACCGGTAAATGTAGTCGATAACCCGAAGCTTTGCAGTTTCATCATGCCTTCAATCATCGACCGTAATCCGGTACAGATTGCAGTTTCGACAGGTGGTGCATCGCCGGTTCTGGCGCGCATGATTCGGACAAAACTCGAAAGTTGTACGCCTTCGGCTTATGGTGATCTGGCCCGGCTAGTAGCGGGCTACCGCGAACAGGTTAAATTAAAATTTTCAAAACTTGAAGAACGACGTAAATTCTGGGAATCAATCCTCGATGGCCCCGTGGCCGAACATGTCTATGCTGGACGATTAAATCAAGCGAAAGCGATTCTCGATGAGCTAATTGACAAGGCAAATGCTGATCCTGATTATCAGGGCGAAGTCTATCTTGTAGGAGCCGGGCCGGGTGATCCTGATCTACTGACATTCCGAGCGTTGCGACTGATGCAACAATGCGATGTCGTGGTGCATGATCGCCTGGTTTCCGAGCCAATTCTAGATTTAGTTCGACGAGATGCTGAACGAATCTATGCTGGCAAGGAACGATCCAAACACGCTATCGCACAGGAGAATATCAATCAACTGCTGGTTAGACTGGCCAAAGAAGGCAAGCGAGTTTTGCGTTTAAAGGGCGGCGATTCGTTTATTTTTGGTAGAGGCGGAGAAGAAATCGCTGAGCTAATCGATGAAAACATTCCGTTTCAGGTAGTACCGGGCATTACTGCTGCATCTGGGTGTACTACCTATGCAGGCATTCCGTTAACCCATCGTGATCATTCACAGGCCTGTATTTTTGTTACAGGACACCTCAAGGATGGCACAACAGATCTTAACTGGGACATGTTATCGCATGAGCACCAAACAGTAGTGTTTTACATGGGGCTTATCAATGTGTCTGGCATTTGTGAAGAATTGAAAGCTCATGGTCGAGACCAGCACACCCCTGCTGCGCTGATAGAAAAGGGCACCACACCTGAGCAACGTGTTTTTATTGGCGATCTTAATACGCTCCCAGATTTGGTACATGAAAACAATGTCAGGGCGCCAACGTTAATCGTAGTCGGAGAAGTCGTAGAACTGCACAAAAAGTTACATTGGTATAAGCCTGGGCTTGAGATTAAGCAGGATTGATAGTTGATATTCACAGAGATGATATTTTTCGCGCAATCTCTGGAAAATCAAAAATACCAAAGAAAACATTCAACCTTGTAGATTCTGTGCTTTGGGCAATCACTGTAGGTTCAACTGATTTTTTTAGGTTCATTCAGTCACCAGCATATCAGCACTACTGCTGCGGTCCTACGAGCAGTGCAAGTGGACAACAGAGTAGCTGGAGCTAAGGTTTAACATGGCTGAAATAAATAAAGTTAGGCACCAAAATTCCGTTAGATTGTTGCGGGGTTGTTT
>Ga0256847_1001058_pt1 | contig 15119 bp, 12 predicted proteins | sample TeddybearmetaG_FD_189099 | JGI IMG/M metagenome (GOLD analysis project Ga0256847, IMG submission 189099) | Hydrothermal vent microbial communities from East Pacific Rise, Pacific Ocean - Teddybear | ecosystem: Environmental > Aquatic > Marine > Hydrothermal vents | place: Pacific Ocean: East... | reverse complement strand
CTGCGGTACTATGGGCGGCGGCATTACAATGTCTTTCCTTAACGTTGGCATCCCTGTCACCGTTATAGAAATGAACCAAGAATCCCTTGATCGTGGCGTTGGTGTCATTAAGCGCAACTATGACATACAAGTTCAGCGCGGCCGCATGAGTGCAGAACAAGTCGACCAACGCATGGGCATTTTGACCGGTTCTACAGAATTTTCTGACCTCGGTACTGCTGACCTTATTATTGAAGCGATCTATGAAAACATTGACGTGAAAGTAGAGACTTTTGCGAAGATGGAAGCTGTCGCTAAACAAGGCGCAATTCTTGCGTCGAACACGTCTGGTCTGGACATTGACAAAATGGCGCAAGCGACCACACGGCCAGAGTCAGTTATCGGCCTACACTTCTTTTCTCCCGCCAACATTATGAAGCTGTTGGAAGTTGTCCGTGGAGAAGCGACGAGCAAAGAAACAATCGCCACGTCTATGAAACTCGGTAAGCGTCTAAATAAGGTCGCCGTACTTTCAGGTAATGCACCTGGCTTTATTGGCAATCGCATGCTGGCGGGTTATTCACGCCAGGCTGGTGAAATAATTTTGCAAGGAGCAACGCCCTATCAAGTAGACAATGCGATTCTCGGCTTTGGTATGCCGATGGGGCCCTTCCAAATGAACGATCTAGTGGGCCTCGACTTAGGTTGGCGCGCACGTAAATTGGGTGGTGTGAAACCTGAGGATGTACCAATTACTGCCCGTATAGCGGACAAGCTCTGTGAGATGGAACGCTTCGGGCAAAAAACCAACCGCGGCTTTTATATTTATCCAGAAGGTAGCAGAGCTGGCCAAGCCGACCCAGAAGTAGTCGAAATCGTTGAGCAGACCTCGGCAGAACTTGGTATTACACGCCGCTCTATTGAGGATGAAGAAGTTCTCAAACGCTGCTTGTATCCACTCATTAATGAAGGTGCGCGCATATTGGATGACGGCATCGCCATTCGTCCATGTGATATCGACATTGTCTATATCAACGGCTATGGCTTTCCTGAAGTGACCGGTGGACCAATGTTCTGGGCTGACCAAATTGGTCTCGACAATATTCTCGCAGACATTAAGAAGTTTCAGGAAGAATACGGCGGGGATATCTGGCAGCCAGCACCGTTGCTCGAGCGCTTAGTTGCAGAAGGTAAGACGTTCGCAAGCCTCCAAGGCTAGTTTGCAATCGCCAAGTTTTCTTGATCTATCAATCACCACTCCGAGGTCTTCGCCTCGCGGTGGTGATCCGATCAAGTCTGAATGTACATTGTCATCGTTGGCGCCGACTCCCGCGCATTCTCGGCTGGCTTATCGTATGCCTATTGCGCTAAGTCTTTTTTTAGCTGGCCTAGTATTTTTGCCCATATCGACGTTGGCACACGGCGTCGCTGAGGGTGATGCTAATTTCATTCAAAGCCAAATCGGCTTCCATTTCTGGCCATATTTTTACCTTGGCGCCAAACACATGGTCACGGGCTACGATCATTTGCTGTTTCTTGCCGGCGTGGTGTTTTTCCTGTTTCGCCTAAACGATATCGGTGCCTATGTCACGCTGTTCGCCATCGGGCATAGCCTGACCTTGCTCGCGGGTGTGTGGTTTAACATTCCAGCAAATGCATACCTAATCGACGCGATTATCGGCCTGTCGGTGGTCTACAAGGCGTTTGAGAATCTAGGCGGTTTCAAAGCTATTGGGTTAAATATCAATACAAAACTAGCCGTTTGGATATTTGGTTTGTTTCATGGTTTAGGGTTGGCCACCAAGCTACAAGCACTGTCTTTGTCTGACGAAGGATTACTGGGCAATTTAGTCGCGTTCAATATCGGCGTTGAGGCAGGACAACTGCTTGCACTCGTTGCGATTATTGCGTTGATGAATATGTGGCGCTACAGCGCCCGCTTCCAGTCACAAGCAGTGCTGGCTAACGGGCTAATCATGAGCTGTGGATTCGTTCTTATTGGTTATCAGCTCACCGGCTTCATGCAAGCATGGGCTTGATGGGGTCAGTTTGAACTAACCCCTGTCTTCGTTAACTCAGCAGCCAGCCACCATCCACATCAATGGTGGTACCCGTCACAAAGTCGTTCTGTACAACAAACAATATGCCTTCGGCTACCTCATCTGGCGTACCCGCACGAGGAATCAAGTGTTTTGCCGTCGCACCCGCGAGCATTTTCTCACGTTGCTCGCTATCCGATCCAAACATCGGTGTTGATATAACGCCTGGAGAAACGACATTAATGCGCTTAGGCGCAATCTCGCCAGCCACACAACGCACAAACTGTTCCACCGCGCCACCAACAGAGGCGATAGCAGACTGTCCGGGCTTAGCACGCCTGGCAGGTGAACCGCTAACAAGCACAATCGCTCCATTTTCACTGAGGTGCTCAGTGCCTAAGCGAACGCAATTGGTATAGCCCCACAGCTTGTCGAATGAGCCTTGGTATCCATCCAGATCCATTTCTAAAAATGGCCCCGTAGCGCGGTCACCGCCGGTCGCGGCGCTGATCAATATGTCAAACGGTGCCTGTTCAATAAAAACAGCTTGTAGGGCTTCGCGGTCTCGTACATCACAACCCACCAACGTCACCCCATCAAGATCACCTGCTTTTGTAGGATCGCGGCTAATAGCGACGACTTCAGCACCTAGTGCTTTGAGTTTCAGCGTGGTGGACAAACCGATACCAGACGTACCGCCAAAAACTAATGCCTTCTTGCCTTGTACATTCATAGAAATGCTCTTGTGTGAAAACTCTATTTGAGCAGACCGAGGGCATCGTGTCATCTCACAATGACCCAGCTACAATAGGTCTACCAATTCTAAGAGCCCCACATATGTATCCTGAATCACGCCTTGATGAAGCTTTTGAACGCCTTAGCAATCGTCGGTCGGTCAAAGCTATGGATATCATTGAACCGGGACCAAGCCCCACCGTGCTGCAGACCTTATTAAATACCGCGATCCGTGTGCCAGATCATGGCAAGCTCGGCCCCTGGCGCTTACTTCAGTTTAGTGGCAGCAAACGGGCAGAGTTTGGGGAAATTCTCGCCAAACGTTATCAAGCGCTCAACCCTGAAGCTAAACCAACTCAGATTGACGCCGAACGGCAGCGATTTACCCGGGCACCTGTCATTATCGCGGTGATCGCTCGAATTACGCCGGCGATAAAAATTCCACAATGGGAGCAGCAGCTGTCGGTAGGCGCGTTGTGTCAAAACATGATTGTTTCAGCAACCTTACTGGGTTTCGCCGCTCAGTGGCTTACCGAGTGGTACGCCTTTGATGAACAAATTGACCTCGCCCTAGGGTTGCAAGAACACGAGCGCGTGGCGGGCTACGTCTATATCGGTTCCGCGGCACAACGGCCAACAGAAAGAGTTCGCCCCGAGCTCGAAACCGTCCTCACCACCTGGCAAATACCAAAAAGTTGAAACATAAAGTTTTTTGTAATCACTTAATTAACCAAAGGAAAGGAAAATGCAAGATGTCGTCATAGTCGATGCGGCTCGATCACCGGTAGGTAAAAGGAATGGCAGTCTAGGCGGTGCACATCCAACAGATGTACTCGGCCAGGTCATCAGAAAAATGTTAGCAAGGAACAACGTTGATTCGGCTACCGTCGACCAAGTGATTGGTGGTTGCATTAACAAAGTAGGCGCACAAGGCATGAATGTTACCCGTACTGCCTGGCTTGCTCACGGTGGTGCTGAAACCACGCCCTGTATAACCATAGATTCTCAATGTGGCTCATCACAACAATCCACCACCCTCGCCCACAGTATATTGGCAGCTGGTCACGCAGACGTGGTGTTAGCATGTGGCGTTGAAAATATGACCCGCCTACCTATCGGCAGCGATGCGGTAGGACGCGATAAAAAAATGGGCAAGCCTGTTTCAAAAAGTTACTTCGAACATCATGAGTTTATCAGCCAGTTTGAAGGTTCAGAACGAGTCGCAGAGAAATATCAAGTCACACGACAAGATACCGATGCGTTCGGACTGCAATCACAGCAGCGTGCAAAACTAGCCATCGATAGCGGTTTTTTTGATAGCCAAATTATTCCTATAGAAGCACCCGTGATGGATGCAAACTTCGAAAAGACCGGCGAGATCACGACCGTCAGCAAAGATGAAGTGCCTCGCGATACTAGTCTTGAAGCTTTAGCACAACTCAAATCAGTTGCACGAGAGGGCGGCGTACATACCGCAGGCACTAGTTCTCAAATTGCAGATGGTGCAGCAGCAGTGCTCATGATGACGGCGGCTAAGGCAGCTGAATTGGGTTTAACGCCGCTCGCTGTCATCAAGGCATCCGCACTAGTGGGGTGCGACCCCGTATTAATGCTCGAAGGGCCAATACCTGCAACGCAAAAATTACTTGCTGTTACAGGCCTTAACATAGACGAGATTGATGTCTTCGAAATCAACGAAGCCTTTGCATCTGTGGTTCTTTCTTGGGCGAAAACTGTCGGTGCAAATATGGCAAAGGTCAATCCAAACGGCGGTGCTATAGCCTTAGGTCATCCATTGGGTGCGACGGGTTGTTTTCTAATCACCAAGGCGGTTCACGAACTTATTCGAAGCAAAGGCCGCTACGGAATTATTTCAATGTGTTGTGGTGGCGGGTTAGGCACAGGCACCTTGATCGAACGAACCGCCTAGCTAAATAACAAAATGAGCCAACATGGGGCGAGAGTTTTCTCGACCCCACAGAAAATTTAGCTCTAAGAGATTTCAAGTTACAATTTTTACTGGCAACGATGCAATCGCATGAAACACAGTAGAACTAGCTCGCACAGGCGTGCCAACAATTTCAATCCGTGGATAACGTTGCATAATTTCTTGCCAAAGTACTTTGAGCTGCATTTCAGCAAGACGGTTCCCTAAACATCGATGCAAGCCAAAGCCAAAAGATAAATGTTCACGAGGCCTGGCTCGGTTAATCACAAATTCATAAGGGTTCTCAATCGCCCTCTCATCACGATTGCCAGAGATATACCACATAACGACCATGTCGCCCTGACTTATGTGCTGGCCACGAAACTCGAAATCGCACAAGGCTGTCCGACGCATAGCCAACAGCGGTGTTTGCCAGCGAATAATTTCGGGAACCATAGAATCGATAAGCTCAGGTTTTTCGCGAAGTAAGTCGTATTGACCTGGAAAATCGTTTAGTGCTAACAAACCACCGGTAATAGAATTGCGCGTAGTATCATTACCACCCACCAACAGCAATACAACATTGCCCAACAATTGTTTGGCACCCATGTCCTTAGTGTGCTCACCCCAAGCAAGCATGGAGATCAAGTCCTCGCCAGGTGCCTTGCGTGATTTTCGCTCGAGCCACAATGCTGAAAAATACTCTCCAATTTCAGCAAGTGCCTGGTAGAACTCTGCAGCGGAATCGGTAAATGCTGGGTCGTCAGCATTGCTGATCGCATTCGACCACTTAATCAGTAAATGGCGATCGTCTTGTGGAATGTCAAATAAAGTCGCCAACATCCGTCCAGTCAACTCAACTGAAACCTTCGGCACCCAATCAAATTCTTCGTTTGTTGGCAAGCCCTCAAGTATCGTTCGCGCTCGTTCGCGGATGGTTGTTTCAAGCAACTGCAAGCGTCCAGGCGCCAACCCTGGTGCTACAGCTTTCCGTTGCACGCTATGTTGTGGAGGATCCATACTAATAAAATTAGGAATTTCTTGGTTAGAGTTTGGCGTGCCGGTAATGGTGACACCACCAAATTCGTAAGACGAAGAAAATACTTCATGGTTTTTTTCCACCTCCATGATGTCGTGGTACCTTGAGATAGACCAGTAAGGCCCATATTGGCTTTCGCGACAATAGTGCACGGGAGCATCTCGACGCAGCCGGTCAAAGTAACGATACATTAATTGTTGGCGAAACAGTTCAGGATTGGCGACATTAAAATCATCAAGGGGGATGTCGTTGGGGTCTAGGTTTGGATCAACGGGGATGCGTAAGCGACGTGAAGACTGCCATCCTTTGGATGCATCAGCCCGGTCGCGCAAATGGGTGTAGTCTTCTGCCATGTCATCCCCCTCAATTTAAGACTAAACTAAGTATATAAGCTATGTGGTACCGCCGAAAGATCAAAATATAGATGACAGAATCAATCTCTTTAGATGCCAAAAAATCACCAGATTATGCCGCCGTCCTTGCTGAACTAAACCGTAATCACGAAAAAACATCAAGCAGTCTTGACCATGTGTTCGCATTGCTAACAGAACGAGGCGCCACCACGTTAGGTGTCTCGCGCGCAACGATTTGGTTATTTACCAGCGCCGAACGTGTTGCCTTGCGCTGTATAGATTGCATGGACACAAACCTCAATGAGCATACCAGTACGAACGAACTGCTCGAGATAGAGGTTTTCCCTGAATATATCGCCGCACTTAAGCATGAACGCGTAATACGCGCTGATCGTGCAGAATCCGATCCCAGAACCGCGGAATTTTCCACACAGTACCTAGCAAAGAACGATATCAAATCAACACTCGATGCGCCCATACGCCAAGATGGTGGAGTGGTTGGCGTTATTTGCATTGAACAAACTGAAACTTACCGGACATGGACAGATGCTGAAGCCGACTTTGTTGCCACCCTTTCTGACTTTGCCACTATTGCATTGCTAGACCACCACAAGCATCTTGCTGACGCTGCATTGATACATGCGCAGAAGATGGAGTCACTAGGACGTCTCGCTGGTGGTATCGCACACGACTTCAACAACCTGTTAACTGTTATCACAGGTGCAATCGACATGCTCAAGCTCAAATTGGATGGCCCTCAGCAGTTTGAACATATGTTGGATCTAATTGCCGAGGCCAGTCAACGCGGCAAAAAAATTACCCGCAACCTATTAGCCTTTGGTGGACGTCAAGATCTAGACCTTTCGAACATTAATATCGCCGACTTGCTCGAACAAGTTTCGACACTAACAGGAAGTATTATCCGCGAAGACATCGAAGTGTTCTTCGACCCAGGAGACGCAAAACAGTGGATCAAAGTAGACCAAACCCAACTTGAGCAAGTCATCCTCAACTTGATGCTCAATGCCATGGACGCCATGCCCAGCGGCGGCACATTAGAGGTATCCGCGTTGCCGCCCAATGATGCTGGTTTTGTTGGTATCGCTGTCACCGACACCGGATCTGGTATTGCCGATCAAATTATTGATAGTGTCTTCGACCCGTTCTTCAGCACTAAGGGTGATTTCGGCAGTGGCCTTGGGCTATCTATATCTCTCGGCATTGTCCAACAACATGACGGTGACCTAACCTGCACCTATTCCAGCAAGCAAGGCACAAGGTTTGAGGTACGCTTGCCACGAGCAACTGCATTACAAGCCACACCAACTAGCCCGTCAACGGTAGCGGCCACGGACGACGATCCAGCACCTCTAACCATTTTACTTGTTGAAGATGACTCCAGCGTCAGAGATATCGTCGCACAAATGCTACAGGTTAGTGGTTATATCCCATTGGTAGCCGACAATGCAGCACACGCGCTGGCACTGGTAACAGACAATCATATTGATTTACTGGTCTCCGACGTAGTCATGCCAGATCGTCGTGGCCCTGATTTGTATCAAGATGCTTTGAAAATCAAGCCCGACCTGAACGCACTATTTGTGTCAGGCTATAGTGAAGAATTCATCAGTGAAACTAGCATCGGCAAGAATGTCGTTGGGTATTTAAGCAAGCCTTTCACCCTGAACCAGTTTCGCGGTGCCATTTTACAGGTGCTCAGCGACGCAAGTACTACTCGTTAGGCAAGTTGCCTGGCTCAATTTTTCGAGTGAACGCTCCGCTTCTACTATAAGTAGTTGAAGCATCATAAAATCCATGCGTCCTAAGTTTAACCGTCACCTCTTGCGCGCCTCGATTTTCCCAGAACCAGCCATGAATGCCGTCATAGGGAGCGACATATGTGCCATGTTCAGCAGCACTGCGGCCAGCCGAAAAACTGACTGCATCTTCAGGCTCAGTACCATGTTCTTCGCTATGAAAATCAAAGACAAGTTCACCTTCAGCCGTCCAGCTAAACACCATTGCCTGACCGGCTGACAAAGAATATTTATACTCAATAGATTCAAATGGCGCCAAAGGAAATTCAACATAATCTTGCCCCGGCGTATTCGTTTCACTAGATAACGCGCTCACCGAATATCCTGCCATGCCGGTCACACCAAGTTTTTTCCCCAGACCGGTAGAGTCCAAACCATATTCCGCAGGCAGAACAAATACGATCAAGGCGATCGTAGCCAACAGTACGCTCCAAACCAGCGTTCCAATGAGTTGCTTCGAGCTGGTTTGAATAGAATTTGTTTGGTTCATTCAGATGGCGCTTGCTGTTCAACAATATATTTACTGTGACAAGCCAGACAGACATTATAAAGGCGTGCGCCAGCCTGAAACAGCGCATCAGCATCACGTGCAAGAGCCGCATCGCGCGCAGCTTGACCGGCAATCACTAAACCCTTTGCATATTCCATCCAATCACCATCGTCGACCGCATAGCCTGGCATTCGCAGTAAATTACCCGATTCCGCAACTACCGTCGCCGCGTTACGAACGCGGTCCCAACCCTCGTCTGTCGTTGGTTGAAGATCTTCTTCGCCTTCCTGTGTAAGAATAAAGCCTGCGGAATCCCACAACACATCAACCGCTGGATCAAGGTGCCAAGCCATGAAGTTGTTCAAGGTTCCGGTGGGTGTATATGCGACCGACGTAGCCCGCTCTTCCGGAGCACACGCCGACATGGATACGCAGCCGAAAACTACGCCACTTAATATCCACACATACCTCATTCGCATCAGCACTATCACGATCCTCGTAAGAATAATCGCCAAGCCTACCACGGGCACATGCCGACATCTCTACTTTGAGTAATCAGCTAGCTAAGCCGTAAACCCTAGCCATGCTTTGAACAAACCGGCAATTCTGGGCGTGAATCTGCTGCGATTATATGCATCTGCCAAACGTTTAAGATACTCAGAGCGTGTCGGATAAGCATACAAAGCCTTACCCGCTGCACTAAGACCAAGCCTGTTACTCATTAACACACCAATAGGAGAAAGTTGTTCGCCAGCATCGTGGCCGACAATTGTAGCGGCCAATATTTCGTCCGAGCCTTTCTTCGTATATACCCGCGCGAATCCTGCTCCATTTATCTCTGCTCGACCACGGTCGAGCTCTTCGAAATCGAACTCATATACATCATAGGCCGTTCCTGCTTCATCTAGGGCTTTTTCATTTGGACCAATAGAGGCAACTTCTGGCTTGGTATAAGTACAATGAGGTACGACTAACGCATCAATCCGCGCCGTAGGTGCGAATAAAGCATTTTGTATGACTGCCCTGGCTTGTGCATCTGCGTGATGGGTGAATTGTAAAGCTGCAGTGCAATCCCCAGCCGCATAGATACGACTGTTTTTTGTCCGTAATTTGTTATCGGTCAGAATAAAGCCACGCGAACTAAGCTCAACACCAGCATTGTCCAAGTTGAGAGCATCTGTATTAGGACGTCGACCCAAAGCAACCATTAATTGTTGGGTAACAATTTTCTCATCTCCCGCGCTAACTTCAAAACCTTGCGCGGTTCTTTCCACCGCTGCCACACCTTGGCCAAGATGCAAGGTCACACCCGCCTGTGCCAATGACGCACCAACTGCATGGCTCGCCGCCTCTATCTCAATGGGTAGCACTCGATCTGCCATCTCAAAGAGGTGCACCTCAATACCGAGTCGCGAAAACACTAAGGCAAGTTCACAACCAATCGCGCCAGCACCCAAAATACTCAGCGAAGTCGGTGCTTGGGTGAGGTCGAAAATTGTTTCATTGGTAAGCGGTTGGCTTTCAATCAACCCAGGTATGGGTGGTATATCAGCACGAGCGCCAGTACAAATGACCACTCTGCGCGAAGGCACAACCTGACCATCAACGGATAATTCGCCATTTTGATTAAACTCAGCCTGACCAAAATAAACATCCACACCTGCTTGCATATACCGCTCTACTGAATCATGTGGCGCAATGCCTGCACGCACCTGTCTGAGCCAGCTGAAGGCATCGTCAAAATTGGCATTTGGATACGAGCCTGTGTACTCAAGCAAGGCCTTACTCGGCACGCAGCCGACATTTAGACAATCGCCGCCCATGCGGTGACGTTCTATCAAAGCCACTTTGGCGCCAAGACCCGCTGCACCGATCGCCGTAATCAAACCAGCGGGACCTGCGCCCACTACAACGAGATGATAACGCCCCTTCGCGATGGGATTTTTGTAATCTGGCGGCGACAACAATGCTGCTGTCGTCGCATCAAATTCTAGCCCTGGATAACTCATGCTTGGTCTCCTGGTGGGGCGACACTATCTAACTTTTCACTAAGAGTTTTGGTCGCGATTCGCGATATAACAATGGTCAAAATGAGCGTGGCAAACAAACCCACATATAGTGGCCAGTTACCCACTGGAGATTCACCAACATCACCAGACAACAGGCTACTTAGGTCTGAGGCGATACTACCGAGATAAACATAGAGAACTGTCGCTGGCATCATACCCACCCAGGACACCCCAACATATGTCCAAAATTTTACACCCGTTAAGCCCAATGCATAATTCAACAAATTAAAGGGGAATATTGGTGAGAGCCTGGTTAAAAAGACAATCAACGCGCCCCGCTCTTCAATGGCCGCATCTAGCGCCGCAAATTTTGGCATCGCGCCCAATCGCTGCGACACCCAATCTCTAGCAAAGAAACGCCCGACTAAAAATGCACAGCTCGCGCCTACTACACTTGCAAATGAAACAATGACAAAACCATAGCCAAGGCCAAACAAAAATCCAGCGCCTAAGGTGAGTAAGCTACCCGGTAGCAAGAGGACGGTTGCTGCAATATATAATCCAATAAATACCAGCCATGAGATGGTTCGATTGGCATCTATCCATGCAAAGGCTGCTGCCACCCATTCTGCGATGGGTAGGAAAAACGCGCCGACAAATAGTATCGCCAAGGCGATTAGGAAGATTATAGGTTTTGGCACTAAAGCTGCTCCGCTTGTTCACGCAAGGCAAATTTTTGTACTTTGCCAGTAGAAGTCTTTGGTAGGTCTGTAAAGACGACGTTCTTGGGCACTTTAAAGCGTGCCAAATTCTCCTTACAATAACTAATGACATCAGCCTCCAACAATTCTAATCCATCACGCAGAGTGACAAACGCACACGGGGTCTCACCCCATTTTTCATCGCTCTTCGCCACTACCGCTGCCTCCAAAATCGCCGGGTGTTTGAACAACAAGTCTTCAATTTCTATGCTAGAGATGTTCTCACCACCAGAGATGATAATGTCTTTTGAACGGTCCTTTATTTGTATATAGCCATCACTGTGCCAAACCGCCAAATCACCCGAGTGAAACCAACCACCAGCAAACGAGGCTTCAGTCGCCGTAGGGTTTTTTAAGTAACCCTTCATCACATTATTACCACGCATCATTATTTCGCCGATGGTTTCACCATCTTGTGGCACGGGTTGCAGAGTTTCAGGATCTGCCACCATGAGCCCTTCTAGCATTTGTCCACCTACGCCTTGTCGAGCTTTCAAGGTAGCTTGCTCATCCAAACCAAAACTACCCCACAGATCTTCTCGCCAGGCACATAAAGTTACTGGCCCGTAGGTTTCGGTTAAACCATATACATGAGTCACGTCGACGCCCATCTTTTGCATACCGGCTATGATTACTGCAGGCGGCGCAGCACCTGCGGTCATCACTTTGACATCATGTTGGACCAATTGTTTCAACTCATCTGGAGCACTTAGCAAGGTGTTTAGAACGACGGGTGCCCCACAAAAGTGTGTGACCTTCTGTTCTGCAATTGCTCGGTACACCAAATCATCTCGCACCTGCCTTAGACAGACGCTGGTACCGGCATTCAGCGCTAACGTCCAGGGAAAACACCAACCATTGCAATGGAACATGGGCAACGTCCAGAGATAGACCGGATGATCTCCCATACTCCATGTGAGCGCGTTGGATACAGCATTTAGATAGGCACCACGGTGATGGTAAACAACACCTTTAGGGTTGCCTGTCGTACCCGAAGTATAATTCAATGAAATAGCCTGCCATTCGTCAGCTGGCAAAAAACCCTGGGCGTCATAAGGAACCATGAGCTTATCCGCAGAGTGATCACTACCCTGTGTAACGAGATCTTCATAGCTGATGTCGCCGATTAATCCACCACCTTCGTAGCTCGCGTCATCGATATGTATGAGTTGTGGTGGATACTCTAGCCCCGCGACAGCCTCACGCGCGACTTCGTAAAATTCCTTATCAACAATAAATACTTTGGCTTCGCCATGTTGCAGAATAAACCCAACCGTTGCTGCATCTAAGCGCATGTTGATGGCATTTAGCACCCCGCCACACATGGGAATTGCAAAATGCGCCTCAAACATTTCCGGAATATTGGCACTGAGGATGGCCACGGTGTCACCCGGCGCAATACCAGCCCGCTTGAGCGCCTTCGACACCGCCACTGATCGATGCCAGACATCTGCCCAGGATAATTTGCGCTCGCCATATACGACCGCGGTTTTCTGAGGATAGATTTGCGCGGTGCGGCGCAAAAAGGAGACCGGTGAAAGCACTGCATAATTCGCCGCTTGGTGGTCTAGATCAACATCATATATTCCCACGATAACAATCTCGTTCGTTTAAGTAGATAACATGGAGCGTATTGTTACGATTCGTGCGCGCCTAGACAATAGGTTTGTCTAATTCGGAAGGTTGTTAGGACCCCTTCCCTACACAGCTTTGAGCAATTGCAAACGTAACTGCGCTAAACGTGCCTGATTGAGCGTCACTGCTTTGCGAGCTCCTAAGTCCATGCGCACGGCTATCGCTTCTGCGGACAGGCATAACTCTTGGGTTTCTTCATTGAACATGAGATGGGCGAAACGCTGTACCTTGGGGGCAACGGCGACAACCCCAGAATTCAATCTAAAATGCTGGCCGCGGCTCAAAGGCTGGTGATATCTGAGCCTATATTCCAACACCGCCCCGCCTTCGCGGTCGTCCTGGTTCGAACCCGCAGATTCTAGAAGACCCCACAGGTGTGGCATAGAATCCGATACACGCCCCATATAATGATGTATTTGAAGATGACCATTGGTATCGCACTCAGAGTCGAAAATTGCACCCATCCCGATCGTTTGAAAACCGAAGGACTCGGTATTCGTGATCGGAAAAGTCGCGTAAGGCACATCTTTATCTGACAACCCACGCGGCTGCGCGTGTACAGGCAAAGAATCCGTAACTAACGAGTCCGTCACTGCCGCTCGGGGACTAGTGAGCCGATGAATACAAGTGCTAGATGGGTTACCCGACAAACCATGACGCAGTTCAGTGAGCACGTCTATCGCGTTTTCATGTACCGCTACGATGCCAACATATCCAGATAACGTGGCGGCAAGCCTGCTCTCTACCAAAAAACGCATGTGCTGCATATTGACATGATGAGCCAATTCACGGCTAGGAATATGCTCTGCCAAACCAAGGCCGACCAAACCGCCACTCAACGTTTGCCAATGCTTCTCCGCATAAAACCGCACATTGAGATGATTGTTCTCATCACACTCCCACGCGTTGACGCTTCCGCGGTAACTCAAATACACGGTTAACTAAGCAACCCAGCAACAAAAATAATAGCAACCGCAGGTACCACCAAGAAGCGCACCAAATTGTACCAAAGCTTAAAGAGGGCCTGACTGCCAAGGGCCAATTCTTGCTGGCTGAATTCAGCTTTCATAACCCAACCTGCAAATACGGCAATCAGCAAACCACCCAAGGGTAAAAGTATTTGATTAGGTACAAAATCAAGGAATTCGCTCAGCGTCAGACCAAATAACATGACACTCGACCAGTGGTTGAAGCTAAGAACGCTGACCAGACCTGCTATGGCAATCGCAACAATAACCACCACGGCAGCTCGCTGTCGATGCCAACCCGTGCGCTCCACAAGCCATGCTGCGAGGGGTTCGCACAGGCCTACAACTGACGTGATAGCCGCCACTGAGAGCAACAAAAAGAACAACACGCTGACCAAGTAGCCAGCCGGCATTTGTGCAAAAGCCAGGGGTAAGGTTTGGAAAATTAAACCCGTACCACCTGCCGGATCGAGGCCGTTGGCAAAAACCATGGGGAAAATAACAAAGCCAGCGAGCAACGCCACCAATGTATCTGCTGACACGATGATGATGGCACTGGTACCAATGGAAATATCTTTTGGCAAATATGCCCCAAAAATCATCATGCCTGCCATCGCAACACCAATGCTGAAAAATGCCTGGCCTACAGCGGCTAACACCATGCTGGCATTCACCTTAGAAAAATCTGGTGTCAGCAGATATGCAATTGTCTCAGGCATGCCACCGACGAAAATATTGAAAACAACCAGCCCAGACAACAAAATGAACAACATTGGCATTAAGAGTTTTACCGCGCGCTCAATGCCTTTTTCCACACCGGCATAGATAATTGCACCGGCAATGCAGAGGGCGACAATGGTAAATACGACTAACGTGCCGACGTCGGCGAGCAGATTACTGAAGACCATTGGTGAAGATTGCGGGTCTAAGGCAATAAGTTCGCCCGTAAGTGCCAAACCTAGGTAGTAGAGTACCCAACCCGTGACCACGCCATAAGCAATAAGAATGGCAAAGGCGGTCAGCAAATTCAAATGGCCAAGAATGGCCCAGGCTTGGGAGTGACCACTCTCTTGGGCAACCGATGCAAGAGACTTCGGCGGTGTAAACCCGCCGCGACGGCCAAGCATAATTTCTGCCATGAGAATCGGCACACCAATTCCAAAGGCACAGGCCAAATAAACCAGCACGAATGCCGAGCCGCCATTCTCACCAGTGACATAGGGAAAGCGCCATATATTGCCTAACCCCACAGCAAACCCTACCGAGGCCATGAGAAAGCCCGACCGAGTTCGCCATGCGGGAAGAGCGCCGGCCACTTTAGTGCCCCGAAAATTCCGGCTTACGTTTCTCCACAAAGGCAACCGCTG
>Ga0256847_1001057_pt1 | contig 15126 bp, 18 predicted proteins | sample TeddybearmetaG_FD_189099 | JGI IMG/M metagenome (GOLD analysis project Ga0256847, IMG submission 189099) | Hydrothermal vent microbial communities from East Pacific Rise, Pacific Ocean - Teddybear | ecosystem: Environmental > Aquatic > Marine > Hydrothermal vents | place: Pacific Ocean: East... | reverse complement strand
AAGTCACGCGGCGATAATCGCCGATGGAGCGTGAAAAACCGAGACTCGTCTGGGGAGTGGCGAAGACATAGTCGACGCGCCAAACCCCATCCGCACGCATGTCCACTTGCACAGTGACTTCTGAGTTTTCAATGAGCTGCACACTAGGTTGTTCAGCTTCTAATGGGGCGGTCTGATTATTCGCCTGCATTTGATCACCCGGTGCACCGCAAGCCGCAAGCCCGAACAAGGCCATACACATTCCGATTACTCGCTTGTTCCGCAAATTCATCTCAGTGATCTCCTTGATGTTTGGCGTCCCTTTTGACGCCGCCGTTTGACCTGCTATAGGCACCGCAAACCTCTATAGGCAAAGGAATACTCACGCATGGCTAAGATCAAGGTCGAAAATCCGATTGTAGAACTCGATGGGGATGAAATGACCCGCATCATCTGGCAGATGATCAAGGATCAGTTGATCCTGCCCTATCTCGATATTGACCTGAAATATTACGATCTCGGCATCATGGCGCGCGATGATACTGACGACCAGATCACAATTGATAGCGCAATGGCGATCAAGAAATACGGGGTTGGCGTCAAATGTGCGACGATCACACCGGATGAAGGCCGGGTTGAAGAATTTGGCCTCAAGAAAATGTGGCGTAGCCCGAACGGCACGATCCGCAACATCCTTGGCGGCGTGGTCTTCCGTGAGCCGATTGTAATCTCCAACGTCCCGCGCCTCGTGCCGGGTTGGACGCGCCCTGTGGTCATCGGCCGCCACGCCTTTGGTGACCAGTACAAAGCCACCGATTTCCTCGTTCCCGGCAAAGGCAAGCTGACCATGAAATGGGAAGCCGCCGACGGCAGCGAAAGCATCGAAGAGGAAGTGTTCGACTTCCCGGAAGCCGGCATTGCGATGGGCATGTACAATCTCGACCAGTCGATCCGCGACTTTGCCCGCGCCAGCTTCACTTACGGCTTGCAGCGCAAATGGCCGGTCTATCTCTCGACCAAGAACACCATTCTGAAGAAGTATGATGGCCGGTTCAAAGACCTGTTCCAAGAGATTTTCGACGCTGAGTTTGCGGACAAGTTCAAGGAATTTGGTGGCACTTATGAGCACCGCCTGATCGACGATATGGTCGCCGCAGCAATGAAATGGTCCGGCGGTTATGTCTGGGCCTGTAAGAACTATGATGGCGACGTTCAGTCCGATACAGTGGCGCAGGGCTATGGTTCGCTCGGCCTGATGACCTCAGTTCTGATGACCCCGGATGGCAAGACTGTCGAAGCTGAAGCCGCGCACGGCACCGTCACCCGCCACTATCGCAACCACCAAAAAGGCGAAGCGACCTCGACCAATTCAATCGCTTCAATCTATGCCTGGACCCAAGGCCTGACCCATCGCGGCCGCATGGATAAAACGCCAGAGGTGGTCAAGTTCGCCGAACTGCTCGAACAGACCATCATCAAGACGGTTGAACGCGGTCAGATGACCAAAGACCTAGCTTTGCTGGTTGGCCCTGAACAAGAATGGCTAACGACTGAAGGCTTCCTAACTGCTGTCTCGAATAATTTCGAGAAAGCCATGACGGCGGCATAGTTGCCAACGGGAATTACCATACGACCAGCGGTCCCGGGCGACGAAAACGCGCTCGGGGCCATCGGCGCTGCGACCTTTCTGGAAAGCTATGCCGAAATCATTCCCGGCCCCGACATTGTCGCCCACAGCCGTTCTCAGCACGCCCCGGAAATCTACCGCGATTATTTGGCAAGCGCAGACCCGCGATATGCCTGCTGGATTGCTGAATATACCGATACAGGCGCGCCGGTTGGCTACGCTGTTACATCTGCCATCGAGGCGCCAACCATCGGTGATCCAGACGATATTGAGCTGAAGCGCATCTATGTCTTCTCACGCTTTCACGGCACCGGTACGGGGCGCGCACTGATGGAGGAATGTATCGCGCACGCCCGCGCCCTTGATGCCTCGCGTATCCTGCTCGGCACTTATGATCAGAACCACCGGGCTGTGGCCTTCTACCAGCAGGCTGGATTTGAGCAGGTCGGCATTCGAAAATTTCAAGTCGGCGGTCAGGTCTTTGACGACATCGTCATGGCGATGACGCTCTAGTCCGCGCGCCCTCGCGTGGCTGGTAATTTATCCGGATTACGCATGACGTAGATCCAGGCAATCTGGCCCTTCTCATCAGGGGCAATCACAGTCAGCATATCGCTTGAACCGCCTTCAAGCAGGGCCAGCGCAATCGTGCCATTGGCGCGGGTCAGATTGGTTGCACCTACGCCCTCGGATTTTGCCACAACGCTCATCAGCACATGGGCGACTTCATCCGCTCCGATCAGAGGCCGCAAGGCTGCACGGACCTTGCCGCCGCCATCAGTATAGGCAACCGCGTCCGGTGCGAGCAGGCTCATCACGGCTGGCATATCCTGCGCCGTCACAGCCATCGCAAAACGGGCGAGCAGGTCTGCGGTCTCATCGTCTGACGCCTCAAACCGTGGTCCGGCTTCATGCACACGCTTGCCGGCTCGGCTGACCAGTTTGCGGCAAGCCGTCTCGCTCTTGCCGAGGGTTGCAGCAATATCGGAATAGTCGGCATCGAAGGCCTCGCGCAGAATGAAAGCGGCGCGCTCCTCAGGGGCGAGACGCTCCATCGCCCATAGCAGGGCAAGCTCGCATTCCTGAGCCAGAATATAGGCATCTTCAGGCCCTCGCGCGTCGCCATCGATGAGTGGTTCTGGCAGCCATGGTCCGACATAGACCTCGCGCCGGACACGGGCTGACCGCAGGCCATCAATCGCGATCCGCATGGCTGTGCTGCGCAGCCACGCCGCCGGGCTTCGCACACTGGCGCGGTCTGTTCGCTCCCAGCGTAGCCATGCTTCCTGCAGCACGTCTTCTGCCGCCGGGCGCTCGCCCAGCATTCGGTAGGCCAGCGCCATCAAGGCTGGACGCTGGGCTTCAAAAATATCTGTATCTGCTGAGTTCATGCCGCGCGCGGTGCTATCTGTTCGAGATCATCGCCGACCTTGAGACGCTGGCAAGCTGCTCCATGTCCCATCGCGCGTTTCAGCACTGGCCAAGCCCGCCCGGTTGCAGCGGCATAAGCCGCTGCCAGCACGGCTTTCTTGCCATAGGCGGTCTCTATCTCGGCCCTGAGATCATCCGCGACCGGATCACCGGAAATGGCTGCCTCGGCATAACGAAAGCCCAGTCCAGCCGCACCAGCCTGCTCAAAATTGCGCTGCAGGCAGGCCCGTATAACCTCTTCTGAGACGCCCTTGCTGATCGCCGTGTCGATGATCAATTGCGCGCACGGTCCACAATCGCCGTCCAGCGTCGAGGCGATGGCTGCGCCGGCCCATAACTCGTCATGCCCGCCGCCATCATATTGGCTCATCAATGACAGCATGGAGAGGCGCAGCGCGGCACCAGATGAAGTATCGATTATCTCATGCATGTAGCCAGCGTCGTAATCCATCTGACGTTCCATCTTGCGGGTAAAGTGATGCAATAGAGCTTTGAACATTCTATGTCGCCTCCGGGTTCAAACGTAGTTTCGACGCCGCAACAAGCGCGATCCATGCCGGCGCTTGTACGCTGAACAAGTTGACCCAAGTCACAATATCAAACGGCGTACCGCGCATGATCCATACCTGGATATGAAACAAGGCATGCAGGCAAACAAAGGCCGCGCCCGCAATTGCGGTTGAACGGACATATCGCCACCCACCCCATAGTAGCGCGCCGCCAGTTGCAACAAAAGCCAATCCAGCATCGCGAACGAAGTGGAGATTGAACGGCCCCATCATCGCGACACCCGGAACGGTGTCATAGAAATACTGCGGCGCTACGAATATGAAAACGCCGGTAAAAAAATAGTTCGCGCCCATCAACAGGACAATTACTCTGGTCATGCTTTTTCCTCTCTCGATATATGTATGACGAGAGAGTGGCAGAGTCTGTGACAGGCTTACAGCCAGAAGCGCTCCGGCAATCGGACTAAACTCTAGTCCTCGATCACTTCAATCCACGATCCTTCGCGTGGGTAGCTCGACGGATCAGCGTCCGGGCCATGACAGATCGCCAGCAGATTGGTCGCGCCATAGGCATCCGGCGCGCGGAAATGGCCTTCGCGACCATCAATCACCAAATCGCAATTGCAATCATTACCGGTCTCCTCGACGCCATCGATGCTTTGGGTCAGGCGCTTGCAGCCATTATCGGCGCGGGTCGAAATCTCGGTGCGGTGCGTGTACCCCGCCTCCTGCCAGACCGTGGCAACTGAGCGGCATATCTCAGCGTTGGCTGGCAAAGCGAAGATCAGAACGAGCGCGGCGAAAGCAATTTGTTTCATACCGCCAGTTCAAGCAGGAAATGGGCCAGAGTCGAGAGTGCTCGCTGTTCAGGCTTCAAACTCGAAGCGGTAGCTTTCGATCACGGTGTTGGCGAGCAGCTTCTCGCACATCTCTTTGACCCGCGCTTCGGCGTCGGCTTGCGTCACGCCGGTCAGGTCCAGCTCGATGACTTTACCGATGCGCGCGGAGGCAACCTCATTAAACCCCATCCGGCCGAGCGTATCGGCAACAGCCTTGCCTTGCGGATCAAGCACGCCCGGTTTCAGACCGACATGGACAATGGCTTTCATGGCAATGCTCTCCGCAAACTGAGTCGCGCCCTGTCTAACCCATTGCGCACGCTATTGGAACGCGAAGAATGCCGCCGCTGCACCGACTGCCAGCAGGCCCGCCAAGATGAATGGGACATATTGCAAGCGCTGCATCCCCTTGATCATGCTGGCGAACTGCTCCGCATCGTTCAGGCGCGGGAACGGCTCGTCCGGGACGGGCACATCAAGGAAGGCGCAGAGCGGTTCCCAGCCCTCCTTGACCTGAAACACCAGCAGGCGCTCAGGCGGCAGGCTAGCTTTCACTTCGGCGATATGATCCTCGAACACTTTGCGGGTATGGGCTTTGTCTTCAAACTTGCCGCCGAACTTGCCGCCCCAGATTATATTATGCGCCATGCGAAAGATCTTGCGAGGTCTCGGGATCAGTCTCGCCCATGACGGGGCCGATACACTGACCTTGTAGATCGTGTTCGCGGCGCTTTTGTACCAGCCCTCAAACTCGCGCACCGTCAGCACCACTTTGGCGTCCGGAAAAGCTTCGGCCAGTTCACGCCAATACAGGCTGGACGGGAAATCAACGCACGCTTCATAGCCTTCAAACACCGCATGCCAGTCGACCTGTTCGCCGCGCCCAACCGCGTCCCAATAATTGAGTTGCGTCTGGTCCTTGGGCATCAGAACTTCGACCATATGATGGGTCTTGTTATAGCCGAGCCGCTCCAGCGCCGCCTTCATCGACAGCGTCCCTGTGCGCCCAAATCCAGCGCCAATTACTTTCAGTGTCATGCCAAGCTCCCAGTCTTGAGGGAAAGCCTACTTGCCGCCGCTTTTAATGTCCACGACGGTCGCGCCAGAGGCAGATTCCTTGATGATACCAAGCCGCCGCGCGACCTCGGCATAGGCCTCTGTCACGCCGCCAAGATCACGCCGGAAGCGGTCCTTGTCGAGCTTCTCATTGGTTTCCATATCCCACAGACGGCAGCTATCCGGGCTGATCTCGTCGGCCAGTATCACCCGCTGCATGTCATTTTCGAAAAACCGTCCAAATTCCAGTTTGAAATCGATCAGTCTGATACCAACCGCCGCAAACAGCCCCGACATGAAGTCATTCACCCGCAGCGACATGGCAATCATCTCGTCCATCTCATGCGGCGCAGCCCAGTTGAACGCCGCAATGTGCTCTTCAGACACTAGCGGATCGCCAAGCTCGTCTTTCTTGTAACAGAACTCGACAATCGCACGCGGCAATTGCGTACCTTCTTCGATACCAAGCCGCTTCGACATCGTACCCGCCGCAACATTGCGCACAATCACTTCGAGTGGAATGATCTCAACTTTCTTGATCAATTGCTCGCGCATATTCAGGCGTTTGATAAAATGAGTGGGAATACCAACCGCGCCGAGCCGGGTCATCATATATTCGCTGATACGATTGTTCAGCACGCCTTTGCCATCCAGAACGGCGCGTTTTTCGGCATTGAAGGCGGTCGCGTCATCCTTGAAATACTGGATCAGCGTGTTCGGCTCAGGCCCCTCATACAGGATTTTGGCCTTGCCTTCATAAATCATCCGCTTGCGTGTCATCAGCTCGCCCTTTTCGATTATCCAGCCCGCCGACTCACCGCGCGCTACCCGGACAAGCGCTTGCCATACGCCAATGGGGCCGCTGAGGCAAAACTTGTGCGCAGATCACAGGAGAATATTCACTTTCCCGCACGTCCGGCTTGCCGCGCATACGGAAAGCCGCAACAGTGGCAGCATTATCAACGTCGGGGATTATCATGATCAAATTCACACTCTGCGCCGCGTCCGCCCTGCTTTGCGCCAGCACCGCACTGGCTGACCAAACCTTGCTGTCGGGCGGCGATGTCATCGATGTCGAGCGCGGCATCACGCTCAAATCGCAGGATATCCTGATCGAAGACGGACTGATCAAGGCGATCGGATCAACCGGCTCACTTGGCCAAGCCGCCGATGCGACCGTGATTGATATGCGCGGCGCCACCCTGCTGCCCGGCCTCAGTGACAGCCATGTCCACCTGACCAGCCGCTCCGATGTCCACGGCTATCGCCGCCTGACCGTTTCGACCCCGCGCGCAGCAATCTCAGGCGTCGCCAATGCCCGCAAGACGCTGATGGCGGGTTTCACCACAGTGCGCAATCTCGGCGCGCCGGGCTTTGCTGATGTTGACCTGATGAACGCTATCAATGAGGGCGAAGTACCCGGCCCGCGGATCATCCCAGCCGGTCGCTCAATCGGCATCACCGGCGGGCATTGCGACAGCAACCTCTTGCCCTTCGAATATCATGTCGTCGCTGGCGGCGTCGCCAATGGCCCTTGGGGCGTGCGCCAGAAGGTTCGTGAGAACAAGAAATACGGCGCGCAAGTGATCAAGTTCTGCGGCACAGGCGGCGTCCTCTCGAAAGGCACCTCAATCGGCGCGCAGCAATTCAGCCTCGAAGAAATGTCCGCCATCGTTGACGAGGCGCACCTGCTCGGCCTGAAAGTCGCAGTTCACGCGCACGGCACGGACGGGATCGATACGGCGCTCGAAGCCGGCGTCGACTCGGTCGAACATTCCAGCATGATCAGTGACGAGGGGATCGCCAAAGCCAAGGCCCAAGGCACTTATCTCTCGATGGACGTCTATGTCTCCGACTTCATCCTCAGCGAAGGCGAAGCAGCGGGCATCCTGCCGGAAAGCCTCGACAAGGAACGCCAAGTTGGCCGGATCCAACGCGAACGCTTTCAGGCCGCCGTCAAAGCCGGGGCAAATATGGCCTTCGGCACAGATGCAGGCGTCTATAGCCACGGCCTGAACGGCCGCCAGTTCGCCTTCATGGTGCAGTGGGGCATGACGCCAATGCAGGCCATACAGGCCTCAACCATCAATAATGCCAACCTGTTCGGGTTGGAGGCGGAAATTGGCTCGATCAAAGTCGGTAAAGCTGCAGACATCATCGCCGTGTCCGGCAATCCGCTCGCTGATATAAGCGAGTTGGAAGACGTGGACTTCGTGATGAAAGGCGGCTCAGTCTTCGTCAACAAGCTGGCCGAGTAGCGGCCAGTTACGGCGCGAACCCGATATGGTCATATCTGCGCTTGCGCCCATGCCCCTGAGCACCCTATATCCACAGGTGAAACGACCAATTTTACGAAAGGCTGGCCCTATGTCCGGATTTGATGATCGCGAACGCGCCGAAGAAGCTAAATTTGCCATGGATGCGGCAACGCAGTTCAAAGTTATGGCGCGGCGCAACAAGCTGCTCGGCCTGTGGGCCGCAGATTTCCTGCACCTCACCGATGACGCCGCCGATGCCTATGCCAAGGAAGTTGTCTTGTCTGATCTTGAAGAAGCTGGCGATGAAGACGTGTTCCGCAAGGTTCGCGGTGACTTTGATGCCAAGCATGTTGACGTATCCGACACCCGCTTGCGTGAGCAGATGGCCAAGCTTCTGCCCGTCGCCAAGGAACAGATTCTCAAGGATGCTGGCTAAGCGCACTTGATCCCGGAGCTTATCAGGCCAATCTGCATTGAAACGCCCCTCACAAGGACACCGAAAAGATGACCGACGACGTACACAAATCCCTCGACGAGGCCGTAAAGGCCAATGATGTGCTACTATTCATGAAAGGCACACCGACCTTTCCGCAATGCGGGTTCTCGTCCACGGTTGTGCAAATGCTGGATTATCTCGGCGTCGAATATCAGGCAGTGAACGTGCTCGAAGATCAGGCTGTGCGCGAAGGCATCAAATCCTTCTCGGACTGGCCAACCATTCCGCAGCTCTATGTTAAAGGCGAATTCGTCGGCGGCTGTGACATCGTCAAGGAAATGTTTGAAGCCGGTGAACTGCGTGAGTTCATGTCCGACAAGGGCATCGAGATGGCAGCGGCTTAAGGCCTCAACTGAACAAGAATAACCCGCCGAGCAGAAGCAGCGGGATCACTGACATGCCAAACAGATTGCGCGCGAAAACATAGCGCCCGACCCATTCGTCAATTGTGTCATCGCCGCTGGCTTGGGTCGTGGTGACCATCTCAACCGTTTGGCCTTTGATCACGGTGTCATCGTCAACGATATATTTCTGCAAAGAGCCTTCAAAGAACAGACAGCCGAAGTAGAACACGGCGCTGAACCCGACGCCAGTAAAGGCCACGGCGATGATGATTGGCACTAGTTCCGGCTTGGAAAATTGGCCCATCAGGTACAGGCTCAAGCCCAGCGTCAGCACGCCAACGATCACCGCTGTATGCTGTATCCGCCGCAAACGGGCGTAATTTGGTTGCTCACTTTCGGTCGTCCCCATGCTGAGCCTCCTTTTCAAGTCAGCCACTTGAGTATAGCAGATCGCCTATGACCACGCCACAAGCCCCCATTCGCCCTGATGCTGCGCCAAAAGTCGGTATCGTCTCACTCGGTTGCCCGAAAGCGCTGGTCGATAGCGAACGCATCATCACCCGCCTACGCGCTGAAGGCTACGTGCTCAGCGGCGAATATGCTGGCGCCGATCTGGTCATCGTCAATACATGCGGTTTCCTCGACAGTGCCCGCGACGAGAGCCTCGAAGCCATCGGTGAAGCCATCGAAGCCAACGGCAAAGTCATCGTCACCGGCTGCCTCGGCGCTGAACCGGAAGTCATCGAAGCGGCGCATCCAAAAGTGCTCGCCGTCACCGGGCCACACCAGTACGAAGACGTCATGGCAGCGGTTCATACCCATCTCGCACCGCCTCATGACCCTCACATGCACCTTTTGCCTGCCTCTGGCCTACGTCTGACACCGCGCCATTACGCCTACCTCAAAATCTCCGAAGGCTGTAATAACCGTTGCAGTTTCTGCATTATTCCCAAGCTCCGCGGCGATCTTGTCTCGCGCCCGATCCACCACGTCCTGACCGAGGCCGAACAGCTGGTGAAAGCTGGCGTCAAGGAATTACTGGTTATAAGTCAAGACACTAGCGCCTATGGCTTGGACGTAAAATACGCCCCGCAAATGTGGAAAGGCGAAGAATACGAGACCCGTTTCCTAGACCTCGCCCGCGGCCTAGGCAGTCTCGGCGTCTGGACCCGGATGCACTATGTCTACCCCTATCCCAGCGTCGATAAAATCATCCCCCTAATGGCCGAAGGCCTGATCACGCCATATCTCGACATCCCCTTCCAGCACGCCTCCGGCACAGTCCTGAAGGCGATGAAACGCCCGGCCAAGCAGGATAAAGTGCTTGAGCGCATTCAGAACTGGCGCCGCGACGTGCCTGAACTGGCGATCCGCTCCACCTTCATTGTCGGCTTTCCCGGTGAGACCGAAGAAGACTTCCAGACCCTGCTCGACTTCATCAAAGAGGCCAAAATCGACCGCGCTGGCTGCTTCAAGTACGAGAATGTCATCCACGCCGACAGCCGCGCGCTGCCCGATCATGTGCCTGAAGAGGTCAAGGAAGAGCGCTGGCACCGCTTCATGGCCGCGCAAGCTGAGATTTCCGCCGCCCGCGCCGCTGCCCAGATCGGCACGACCCAAGACGTCATCATTGACGGCCCCGGCGAGGAGGTCGGCACCTATCTCGCGCGCTCGAAAGCCGACGCGCCAGAGGTCGATGGCATGGTCTATCTAAGCAGCGAAAAGCCCTTGCAAGCCGGCGATATCGTCGCCGCCAAGATCAATGACGCGAATGAATACGACCTCTTCGGCGATGCGATCTAAGGCGTAACAGACCGTACAGAATCATGAATATTTTCCAACAGCCGCGCTTGCGTGGCGGCGCTGCGCCATAGGAAGGTTCGCGGCAGGCCGAGGCGCTGGCTGGCCTGAGCGGCGGGGCCGGTAATATCAGGTGCGCGCTCAGCAAACCGCGCCATCGCTTTGACCACGCGTTCGCCGCGCGGGCTTAAATCATAGTCTGAACCAAGCTCTAGGCGCGTGCGAACCTCTGGCGGGAGGATTGCCACTGCGGCATGAACCAGCGCGCTGTGCAGGCCGCGCGGGACGGCTCTTGCGGCCCGGCCTGAACGCATGATGTCGAGGAATTCAGTATTGATCGGATGCGGTTCAAAGCGTGGCATGAGCTGTTTCAGCTGCTCGTCAAAGTCAGCTAGGGACAGAATGGGTTTCTCAACGCCGTAAAGCCGCGAGATCACTTCGCCCTCGGCAAAAAAGCGCCCTTTGTCATCCCCACTCACCGGGCGCACGAAGCGATCATAAGCGGTGAGGAAACCAAACCCCGCGGTGGCCGCAACCCAGCCGAGCAAATCCTTATCCATCGCCGTGTAAGCTTCGCCTGATGGTGTTTCACCCTCAACCCCAGCATGCATATTGGTGACGCCTTGTATCACTCGCCGCGCCGCGCTTTGCGGGCCGAACACCCCAACCATCGCGGCTATGCCGGTGCGTTTGGAACGGCCAATCGGATCGGTCTTGAACACTGAATGATCCCAAACACCCGATCGGATGCGAGCATCTGCGAACTCCAGAAGCACGGCGCAGATACCGCCAATCGCCAAAGCCACCGGGTTCTTGAACACCCGCCACGACACCGAATCCGGGACCATGAAGGCGGGCTCGCCGTGCGGCTTGGTGTAATCCACGGTCCAGCCGAGATAGGTTTTATTAGCGGCCATGTTCTGCTCCAACCTCTGGAGTTTAACCTATCCCGCCATCGCTGCAATTGCTGCCGCAACGGCGACGACACGGTGCGCCTCTTCCAGATGCAACAGCTCGGTCATCTTGCCATTGATCTTGAGGACGCCTTTGCCAGCATTGTCCGGGTCACCAAACGCCGCGATCACAGCGTGGGCTTGTTCAATATCAGCCCGCGACGGTGCGAAGATGCGATTGGCGCTTTCAAGCTGCGCCGGATGGATCAGCGTCTTGCCATCGAAGCCGAGCGCCCGGCCCTGCTCACATTCAGCCATCAGACCATGCTCGTCCTTGATATCATTGAACACACCGTCAATTGCCAGCAGATCATAAGCGCGCGCCGCGGCAACGCTGAGACTGAGCGCCGTCTGGAAGCCGGTTCGTAAAGGTGGATCACTCACCGCGCGTAATTCCTTGGCCAGATCATTCGTGCCCATGACGAACGCGGTCAGCCGGGTGCGGCCCACTGCTTCGGCAATATCCTGAATATTCAAGATTGCTTTCGGGATCTCGATCATCACCCAGAGGCCCATCGTCTCCGGCGCGCCTGCTCGGCTCATCGCATCATCGAGGCGCTCAATGTCGCTGCCATCGATGACTTTCGGGGCGAGAATGGCGTCTGGCCCTGCTGCAACTGCCGCCTGCAAATCGGCTTGGCCCCATTCCGTGTCGGAGCCATTGATCCGGATGACTGTTTCGCGCTTGCTATAGCCGCCAGCTTTGACCGTCGCGCAAACAGTTTCGCGCGCGTCGAGCTTGGCTTCTGGGGCAACCGCATCTTCGAGGTCAAAGATCAACGTGTCAGCCGCCAGCCCCTTGGCTTTTTCAAGCGCGCGGGCATTAGCGCCGGGCATGTAGAGGCAGGAACGGCGGGGGCGGTTGGCAGGCATAATAACAGGCTCCTTGACGGAAAAAATTAGACGCGGCACGAGTGCCCGCTTATTGATTGCAAATCAACTCCGCGAAAGGTCACTCATATGTCTGACGAGCCAATCTCTGGCTATATCGCTGCTGGCTTCGAGCCTGTGCGCGCCGCGTTTGAGGCCAATTTCAGCGAAGACAAAGAGCTTGGCGCGGGCTTCAGCGTCTATATCGATGGCGAACTTGTAGTCGACCTGCACGGCGGCTGGGCGGACCGGGCCAAGACGCGTGAATGGGACGGCGAGACAATTGTTCCGGTCTATTCAACCACAAAACCAATCGCCGCGATTACGTTGGCCAGCATCATCGCCAAACTTCCGGCTGGCTATGAAACCTTGGTCGCAGATGTCTGGCCGGAGTTTGGCGTTAGCGGCAAAGGCCAGATCACGATCGCGCAAATGCTCTCGCATCAGGCGGGCTTGCCGGGTTTTATTCAGCCAGTTGATCCGGGGCTGTGGCTTGACCCGCCGGCTTGCGCGGCAGCGCTGGCTGAGCTGGAGCCGATGTGGCCGCCGGGTAGTGCGCACGGCTATCATCCGCTGAGCTGGGGCTATTTGATCGGCGAGTTGACCGCCCGCATCGATGGCCGCAGCCTTGGCACCATCTTGCGCGAGGATATTGCTGGACCTGCTGGCATCGACTTCCAAATCGGCACGCCGGAACAAGATCACGCTCGAACCGCCGACATCATGCGCCCGCGCGCGCTAGCTGAGCTCGGCGAGATCAATGACGCGACCCGTGCGGCTTTCCTGACCAAATGGTCAGCGCCCAATCGCGGCGGCGCGATCTGGCGCGAGATTGAAATCCCTTCAGCGAATGGTCATGGCACCGCAAAGGCCACGGCGCAGCTGTATGGAATTCTTGCCAATCGCGGCGACCTGAACGGCACGCGGATTATTCCAGAAACCAGCTTTGATGAGATGACCGAGAGCCGGACCAAAGGTCAGGATTTAGTCTTGCCTTTCGTGACTGAATTTGCCGCCGGAATGATGCGCAATAATCTTGGCATCTATGGCCCTAATCCTGAGACACTTTGCCATTCAGGCTGGGGTGGATCATTGGCGCTAGGCGACCCGGCGCGTAAATTATCGGCGGCCTATGTGATGAACCGGCAATCGAACAGCTTACAAGGCGACCCGCGCGCGACGCGGTTGGTGCAAGCCCTTTACGGGTGTTTGTAAAATGTTGGCTGGGATGAATTGGGGACCCTTCCTGATTGCTCTATTGGTCATCGAACTGACGCCCGGTCCTAACATGGGGTGGCTGGCGACGTTGTCGGCCCGGGCGGGATTGAAGATCGGTATGAAGGCTGTCGCTGGAGTGACGCTCGGCCTGACGATACAAATGTTTGCGGCGGTGCTGGGGCTGTCGGCTATTCTTGCCGGATCGGATATTCTGTATGAGCTGCTGCGCTGGGCCGGGGTGGCTTTCATGCTATATTTGGCTTGGGAAAGCTGGCGTGAGATGGGCGAGCCATCGCCAGTACATGCGCATCAGATGCCGAGCTTCAAGCGCGGTTTGATTGCCAATCTGCTCAACCCGAAAGCCTTGGTTTTCTATCTGGTTGTGGTCAGCCAGTTCGCGGACCCGGCACGCGGGCAAGTCTGGTTGCAAACGCTGATCCTCGGCTCAATCCATGTCATCCTGTCTGTTGCGATCCATAGCGCGATTGTCTTTGCTGGCGCGGGCTTGGGCGAGACGCTGAAGACGTGGCAAAGCTCGGTTATAGTGCGGGCGATGTTTACGTTGGCTTTGGTCCTGATCGCGGTTTGGATTGCGGTCTCGACCGGGCGATAGGCGCGGTCTGTCTCTAAATGAAACTCGCCTGACAGGCGAAACTGGCATGGGTGTTGCAAAGTATATTTCAGAGTTTGGAAGCTCTCTCCAATATGCACCCCTCCGCCCGGCCATTGTGCCGGGCATTTTTTTGAGCACCTTTTCGCCGGGCAGGCTTGCTACCTGAAGATCTACCTCACTGATGCGGCGGCGCGGGCTAGCCTTTTCGCTTTGGCTTCGCCGACCATGCTGTCGGTAGTGAACACAATCAACGCAGTCCAGATACAGGCGAAGGCGACGGCATGGGTTGGCCCAAACGCTTCCTTGAAGATGAAAATCGAAATGATGAACTGCAAAGTCGGTCCGATATATTGCATCATCCCCATCGTTGAGAGGCGCAAGCGTTTGGCCCCCAGCGCAAACAGGATCAGCGGGACGGCGGTAATCGGTCCGGACAGAAGCAGCATCGGAATATCCCAACCGCCCTCGCCCATGATCCGGCCTTCAGGTTGGCCAATGAACCAGCCCATCCAGATCAGGGCCAGCGGCGCGAGCATCCCGGCCTCAACCACGAACCCGGCGCGGCTATCGACCTGCACCTGTTTGCGGATCACCGAATAAAGCGCAAACGAGAAGCACAGGACCAGCGCAATCCACGGCACATAACCCAGCGCCATAGTCATCACCACGACCCCCACCGCAGCGATGGCAACAGCGAGCCATTGCGCGATACGCAGGCGCTCAGAAAAGAACACCGCGCCGATCAGGACGTTGACCAGCGGGTTGATATAATAGCCAAGGCTCGCCTCGATCACCCGTTCCTGTGACACGGCCCAGATATAGACCATCCAATTGATCCCGATCAGCAGCGACGAAATGCTGAGCCAAAGCAGGTGTTGGCGCGTCATCGCAGCGCGCAGCTGGCCCCAATTGCGCGCCAGAACAATCAGCATCAGTCCGGTCGGTACGCTCCAGATAATCCGGTGCGCCAGCATTTCCTGCGGCGCGATATGGCCAAGCGCACGAAAGTACAAAGGCAGCCCGCCCCAGATGGTGTAGCAGCCAAGCGCGCAAAGAAATCCGAAGCGAATTGAGTTTGACATAGCCTGCCCCGTATCAATGGTTGATCCGGATGACCACACAATATTTGTGTC
>Ga0256847_1001056_pt1 | contig 15134 bp, 12 predicted proteins | sample TeddybearmetaG_FD_189099 | JGI IMG/M metagenome (GOLD analysis project Ga0256847, IMG submission 189099) | Hydrothermal vent microbial communities from East Pacific Rise, Pacific Ocean - Teddybear | ecosystem: Environmental > Aquatic > Marine > Hydrothermal vents | place: Pacific Ocean: East... | reverse complement strand
ATGGCATTGTGCTCACTCAAGAGGAATCTTATACCTCAAAAGCGAGTGCCTTAGATTTAGATCATTTACCTAAATTTAAAAAAGGACAAAAATCCCCCGTACTTTTTTCAGGAAAACGGATTAAACGTGGGTTATACCGTTCTTCTAAAGGGATTTTAATCAATAGTGATATTAATGGTGCCATTAATATTATTCGAAAAGTAGTCAGGAATTCCTTAATGGTTGACTTGATAGTGGATAAGCAGTTTATCCGTCATTGCCAGAAACCAAATGTTATTAGTTTAGTTTCATAGCGAGTGAAAAGACTAAAAAGTAACTTTTTTAGTAACTGTATGTATCAGGTCAACAATGGGGTGGTTTAGTTGAAGTGGGTAATATTGATGATATTTATCAGCGTGCCTTAGAACAACAATAAAACCAAAGGTTTTGACTTAGATTATGGGGTTATGAGTTAAGTTAATATATAATGCGCTCTATTTTTAGTTTTCATAAAATTAAATAATGAGCATTGTTAAACTACAACAAGTTACTAAACACTTTCGTCAAGTCAAAGCCTTGAATGGATTAGATTTAAATCTCCACAAAGGCGAAGTTTTAGGTTTACTCGGACATAATGGGGCGGGTAAAACCACCACCATGAAATTAATTTTAGGATTAATGCCCGCTACATCAGGACAAGTTCAGGTTTTTGAACAAGATCCTTATGCCAATAAAACCCAAAAATTACGCCTAAAAATGGGCTATCTGCCCGAAAATGTTCAATTTTATGAACAATTAACAGGGCTAGAAGTATTAAATTATTTTGCTAAGTTAAAAAATTTAAAACCCAAAGAATGTACTTTTTTATTAGATCAAGTTGGCTTAACTTTTGCCGCTAAAAGGCGGGTTAAAACTTATTCTAAAGGCATGCGACAGCGCTTAGGATTAGCCCAAGCCTTATTAGGCGATCCGCGTTTATTATTATTAGATGAACCCACTGTTGGATTGGATCCCAGTGCCACCCGTGAATTTTATCAAACGGTTGACCAATTACGCCAACAAGGTGTGGCGATTATTTTATGCTCGCATGTTTTACCTGGTATTGAAAAATATATTGATCGAGTGGCTATTTTAGGACAAGGTCGTCAACTGGCTTTAGGGACTTTGGATGAATTACGTGAACAAAGTCAATTATCTTTGAGTATTAAAATTAAGGGGGATTGGTCTGATCAACAAAATATTCAAGATTGGCTCAAAAACCAACCCGTTGAAATTAAAAAAAGTCAGCTTGATGTCATTGAACTCAGTCTGAAAGCAAGCGATAAATTACCCTTGATGCAATATTTGCTTAAACATCCTAAAATTACCGATATTAACAGTCATTTACCCATGTTAGATGATATTTATGCCCATTTTACCCAAGAAAAAATAGAAGCATTATGAACTATATTTTAACTGTTGCTGTTAAAGAACTTAAAGATGGCTTGCGTAATCGTTGGGTTTTATCAATTACTTTAATTTTTATTTTATTGTCGATTGGATTGGCTTATTTTGGCGCGGTGGCTTCGGGGCAAGTGGGTTTTACACCGTTATCAACCATGATTGTCAGTCTTGCCAGTTTAGCCACTTTTATTATTCCTATTATTGCATTAATGTTGGCTTATGACACCATTGTAGGAGAAAGCGAACAAGGTACTTTATTACTTTTATTAACCTATCCATTAAGCCGTAGTCAATTATTATTAGGCAAATTTTTAGGTAAAACCCTTATTATGGCAATTTCAACTTTATTGGGTTTTTCCGCCTCTGCTTTATTAATTGGATTTTTTGCAGAACAAATCGATATAACTGAATTAATCACCGCTTTTAGTTTATTTATTATCTCATCCACCTTATTAGGCGCAGTATTTATTGCTTTAGCCATTTTAATTAGCGTGCTTGTGAATGAAAAATCAAAAGCCGCAGGATTGGCATTAACCATTTGGTTTTTATTTGTCTTGGTTTATGATGTGGCATTATTGGGAATTTTAATTTTAACTAAAGGGGCCGTTGGGGCAAATTATTTTCCTTATTTATTATTATTAAATCCAACCGATGTTTTCCGTTTGATCAATTTAAGTGGTTTTGAAGCGGCTCAAGTTCAATCAGGTTTAATGGGGATTGCCAATGGGGATTTATTATCTCCCGCATTTTTATTTATTGCTTTAATAATTTGGGTTTTGATCCCTTTATTAATGGCATTGGGATTATTTAGGAGACGTAGCGTATGAGAATCTTTTTAATTTTATTTTGTTGCTATTTTATCGTGGCTTGCGAGAATAATGAGCAAGCAAAAGTATCGCAAATTCCCGAAGTCATTCAGCATGGCGAGGAATGTCATGTTTGTGGCATGGTTATTAATAAATTCATAGGACCTAAAGGACAAGCTTTTGGTCATGGACAATCTCATTCAGTTAAATTTTGTTCAACGATTGAATTATTTAGTTGGGCATTACAACCTGAAAATAGCGCTAAAATTAGTCAATTATTTGTTCATGATATGACCGAAGATCATTGGATGAATCCAATTAAAAACCCTTATATTGACGCTAAAAAGGCGTGGTATGTTTGGGGACATAAACGAAGAGGCGCGATGGGAAAAACCTTGGCTTCTTTTAAAGAAAAATCGGCTGCTGAAGTTTTTGCCAAGCAATATGGTGGACAAGTTTATGGTTATCCGCAAATTGATTTGGCATTATTAGCTAATCAGTAAGCCCACGCTGAATATCGGCTTTAATATCCTCAATATCTTCAAAACCAACGGCTATCCGTACCAACCCATCCCCAATTCCTGCCGCTTGACGGGCTTCAGGCGTTAAACGTCCATGAGTTGTGCTGGCGGGATGGGTGATGGTTGTTTTAGTATCACCTAAATTAGCCGTAATAGATAATATTTGAGTTTGGTCAATTAAATGCCATGCTGCTTTTTTCCCGCCTTTGACATCAAAAGATAATAATCCACCTGCTAAACTCTGTTGTTGTTTCGCAAGTTCAAATTGAGGATGGCTTTCCAAACCTGGATAATTAACTTTTTCAATATTAGGTTGTTGTTGTAACCAAAGTGCCAATTCCATTGCTTGTTTGCAATGTTCGCGCATTCTAACCGCTAAAGTTTCTAATCCTTTTAAGAAAATCCAAGCATTAAAAGGACTCATACAAGGTCCAACGGTTCTTAAAACACCAAAAATAGCTTCACCCACTTGTTCTTTATTGCCTACAATGGCACCGCCTAAAGCCCGCCCTTGACCATCAATATATTTAGTTGCTGAATGAATGACAATATCCGCGCCTAGTTCTAACGGACGTTGTAAGGCGGGACTGCAAAAACAATTATCCACGGCTAAAAGACAGTTATGATCATGAGCCAGTTTGGCTAATGCTCGAATATCAGCGATTTGAGTTAAGGGGTTAGAAGGGCTTTCTATAAAAAGCATTTTCGTATTGGGTTGAATGGCTTTTTCCCAACTTGATAAATCAGTTAAATCGGCATAACTGGTTTGAATATTAGAACGAGTTAAATATTTATCAAATAAAACAACGGTGCTGCCAAAAATTTGTTTGGCACTGACTAAATGATCGCCTGCTTCTAATAAACCCAAACAAGTCGCGTAAATTGCCGCCATGCCTGATGAGGTGGCAACACAAACTTCTCCGCCTTCAAGCGCCGCCAAACGTTGTTCAAAATTACGCACGGTTGGATTAGCAAAACGCGCATAAATATTGCCTTGTTGCTCGCCTGCAAAAATAGCGGCGGCTTCGGCGGCATTATTAAAAACATAACTGGAGGTTGGAAAAATGGGTTCGCCATGTTCCATTTCAGGTGTTCGCTGATGTCCAATGCGAACGGCTTTGGTTGCTAAATGCCAATTTTCTGAATTTTGATTACTCATAAAACACCTTATTACATAAATCTATGCTGGTTTGTCCGCCTTTGGCTTGTTTGCTTTTATCATTGCGTTTGCTATCTAAATTTTTTAAATAATCCGCACTAATGTCCCCTGTGACATATTGGCTATCAAAAACAGAGCAATCAAAATGACTGATTTTATTATTTTTAGGATTTTGTACCGCGCTAATTAAATCAGCTAAATCTTGATAAATGAGTTTATCAACCCCAATTTCTTCTGCAATTTGCTCAATATCCCGATTATGGGCCACAAATTCATTAACCGATGGCATATCAATTCCATAAACATTGGGATAACGAACAGGCGGGGCAGCCGAAGCAAAATATACTTTTTTTGCGCCTGTTTCGCGCACCATTTGAACAATTTGTTTTGAAGTCGTGCCCCGTACAATGGAATCATCCACTAATAAAACAACTTTATCTTTAAATTCAACATCAATGGGATTGAGTTTTTGACGTACCGATTTCTTACGCTCTTGTTGTCCAGGCATAATAAAAGTCCGCCCAATATAACGATTTTTAATAAATCCTTCGGTATAAGGGATTTTAAGTTTAGAAGCCAGCGCTAAAGCGGAAGTTCGGCTGGTGTCTGGAATGGGAATAACGACATCAATATCATGTTTCCCCCATTCTTTTTTTATTTTATTGGCTAATTTTTCGCCCATTCTTTTGCGGGCTTTATGCACAAAAATACCATCTAAAACACTGTCAGGGCGGGCAAAATAAACAAACTCAAAAATACAAGGGTTATAACAAGGATTAGTGGCACATTGAAAACGGCTGACTTGACCTTCTTTACTAATAAAAATTGCCTCACCAGGTTGAATATCTCCCATTAATTTAAAACCAAGACTGCTTAATGCGACACTTTCAGAAGCCATCATATATTCTTTGCCATTGGCAGTTTCCCGCTCTCCATAAACAATGGGGCGAATACCATTGGGATCCCGAAAGCCCACAACCCCAAACCCAGGAATCATGGCCACTGCTGCATAGCCCCCTTTGCAACGCTTATGAACCCCTGTAATGGCTTGAAATACATCCATTGGTTCTAAACGAAATTTATTAATTTGTTGCAATTCATGGGCAAAAATATTTAATAAAATTTCTGAATCTGAATTGGTATTAATATGACGGCGATCTTCTTCATATAGATCTTGTTTTAATTCATCTGCATTGGTTAAATTGCCATTGTGAGCCAATGAAATTCCATAAGGTGAATTAACATAAAAGGGTTGAGCTTCCGCAGAAGAGGCACAACCTGCGGTTGGATAGCGGACATGTCCAATTCCCATGCAGCCTCTTAAATTACACATTTCTGGTTGGCTAAAAACATCTCGAACCAAACCATTATCTTTGCAAAGATGTAATAATCCGCCTTTTTCACAAGTCATCATGCCTGCCGCATCTTGACCGCGATGCTGTAAAACTAAAAGCGCATCATAAAGTGCTTGATTAACTGCTTGTTGACTAACAATACCGACAATACCACACATTTTTATGTTGTTTCCTTACCATAATTAAAGAATTCATGAATATCAGCGGGCAATAAATCTCTTAACCAAACGGAGATTTCACTAAAATAATCTAATAAAGCACTCTGTTTCCACCATTCATCTTCAGGAAAAGGACCTAATCCAGCCAACCAAACCAACATAGTGACTAACAAGACCCCTCTAATGGCACCAAAAACCATGCCTAAAAGTCGATCAGTCCCACTTAATCCTGTTTTTTCAACAATTTGTGAAACCAGATAATTAACTAACCCCCCAATAATTAACGAAACAATCATTAAGATAACAAAAGCGACACCAAGGCGGGCGGAGTGTAAATCAATATAGGGGGTTAATTCAATGGCGACTTGCCGAAAGAAGGTTAAAGAAATTCCCACCGCAAAAACCCAAACAACCAAAGATAAAACTTCTTTTACAAAACCTCGAATAAGGCTGATAATACTTGAGATTGTGATAATACCCAATACGATATAATCAACCCAAATTAACTGTGATAATGACTCCAAAACAAACCTCTTAAATTAATCTAATTAAACAAGTAACAGTTAAATAATTCTATCATAAATTACTATACTGTCATTTTAATTATTATAAATAACCAGACCGACTTTATGACTAAAAAAATTTCTGCCGCATTATTTAAACAAGCGGAACAATGGCGTAGTGAATTAAATCATTTTAATTATCAATATTACACGCTTGATAAACCCGCCGTAACCGATGCGGAATATGATCTTCTTTTTCATAAATTAAAAAAATTAGAACAAGATTATCCTGAATTACAAAGTCCAGACTCTCCCACTCAACGCGTTGGTGCGTCACCCTTAGATGCTTTTGATAAAGTGACTCATACGCTTGCCATGCTGTCCTTAGACAATGCTTTTACAGATGATGATTTAATCGCTTTTGATAAGCGTCTTAAAGAGCGTTTAAAAGCAACCGCTGAAATAAGTTATGTTGCCGAACCTAAATTAGATGGTCTCGCTGTTAGTTTACGTTATGAAAAAGGGGTTTTAGTACAGGCAGCTACCCGAGGAGACGGGCAGATTGGAGAAAATATTACCCAAAATATCCGTACCATTAAAACCATTCCACTTGTTTTAACGGGAGATAATATCCCCGCCATTGTTGAAATACGGGGCGAAGTGTTTATGCCGTTAGCGGGTTTTTCAGCTTATAATAAAAAAGCCCAAGCTGCGGATGAAAAAACCTTTGCTAACCCCCGTAATGCAGCGGCAGGAAGTTTGCGTCAATTAGATTCACAAAAAACCGCAAAACGTCCTTTAGATATGATTTGTTATGGTTTTGGCGAAATAAGCGAAACCATCGCTCATAATTACGCCGATTTTTTAACCATTATTCAAGCTTGGGGATTACCGACTTCGCCTGAACGCGCTACTTTAAAAGATATTCAAGGTTGTTTAGATTATTATCAAAAATTAGTTAAAAAACGTCCAAAATTGGATTATGAAATTGATGGCATTGTTTATAAAGTTAATGATTTTACTTTGCAAGAACAACTCGGTTTTGTTTCACGAGCGCCGCGCTGGTCTATTGCTCGTAAGTTCCCCGCCCAAGAAGTAAGCACCTTATTATTGGCAATTGATTTACAAGTTGGGCGGTTGGGAGCTTTAACGCCCGTTGCCCGCCTTGAAGCGGTTGATGTTGGCGGGGTAACGGTTACTAATGCCACTTTACATAATGAAGAAGAAATTCAGCGTAAAGATATTCGAGTCGGGGATCAAGTGATTTTAAGGCGGGCAGGGGATGTGATTCCGCAAATTATTGGATGTTTACCGCGCTCAAAAGATCAAAATTTAGCGGTTTTTAAAATGCCTAAAAATTGTCCTGATTGTGGTTCGCCTGTGGTTAAAGAAGAAGATAAAGCAGCTTATCGTTGTACGGGGGGTATTAGTTTATGTACAACTCAGCGGCAATTAGCCATTCGTCATTTTGTTTGTCGGGCGGCATTAGATATTGACGGTTTAGGCGATAAATTAGTGGCGCTGTTAGTTGCCAAAGAATTAATTAAAACACCTGCTGATTTATTTCAACTTAAAAAAGCCGATTTATCTGAATTACCTCGAATGGGTGAAAAATCGGCTCAAAATATTTTAAATGCTTTAGAAAAAAGTAAAAAAACAACGTTAGCTCGCTTTATCTACGGTTTAGGGATTCGGGAAGTAGGACAAACTACTTCTCGTAAATTAGCAAGCTTATATCCTGATATACAAACGTTATCCCAAATTGATACTGAGACATTAGAAGAAATAGAAGATATTGGACCCATTGCGGCAAAATATATAGTTGATTTTTTTCAGCAAGAAAATAATCAAGTTTTAATCAAACAACTTTTAGAGGCGGGGTTAATTTTAGAAAATCAAGTGCTTGAAACCACTGATTTACCTTTAAAAAACCAAATATTTGTAATTACAGGAAAATTAAGCCGTCCTAGAACGGAGATTAAAGAAGAATTAATTGCTTTAGGAGCCAAAGTCAGCGGCAGTATTTCAAAAAAAACTAAGGTCTTAATTTGTGGTGAAAAAGCGGGTTCTAAACGAGAAAAGGCTGAAAAATCAGGTGTTAAAATAATTAATGAGACAGAATTAGATGATTTTTTAAATCATTTAAAATATAATGCTTCAAATAATTTTACAGAGAAAAACAATGAAAAATAACTGGAAATATTGCGTCTTATTATATTTAAGTTTATTAAGTTACCAACTAACAGCTTATGAACCCATTAAAGTACTAAAAGCTCCCACAGATTTAAATGTTAAAAAAGTGACTTTAGGTCAACGATTATTTCATGATGTTCGATTATCCAGTGATAATACGTTGTCTTGTGCTAGTTGTCATAATTTAGCCAAAGGCGGGGCGGATAATAAAGCCTTATCTATAGGAGTTAATGGCGGTGTTGGAGGTGTTAATGCCCCGACTGTTTATAATACGGGGTTATTATTCCGCCAATTTTGGGATGGACGGGCAGCGACTTTAGAAGAACAAGTCGATGGTCCTGTGCAACATCCTGTTGAAATGGGATCTTTATGGCCTGAAGTCATTATTAAACTCTATAAAGATAAAACTTATTCTAATGAATTTAAAGCCATTTATAAAGAAAAAAATGCCATTAGCCGTAAAAATATTAAAGATTCAATTGCCGAATTTGAACGTTCTTTAGTTGCCATAGACTCGCCTTTTGATCGTTATTTACAAGGCAATAAAAAAGCGATTGATGAACAAGCTAAAAAAGGTTATCAGCTTTTTAAAAGTTATGGCTGTGCTTCTTGTCATCAAGGCGCGAATGTGGGGGGTAATATGTATCAGGTTTTTGGCGTGATGGGTTCTTATTTCAAAAAACGCGGTCATATTACAGAAGCAGACAATGGACGTTTTAATGTCACAGGAAACCCAATGGATAAACATCGTTTTAAAGTTCCCTCATTGCGGCTTGTTGCATTAACCCCGCCTTATTTTCATGATGGTCAAGCGAAAACATTAAAAGATGCCATTGATATTATGTTTGAATTTCAATTAGGACGAGAAGCCCCTGACTCCGATAAAGAAGATATTATTCATTTTCTTAAAACCCTCGTGGGTCAACATCCAGAATTAAAACAAAAGGCACAATAATAATGAAAACACTAAAAAAAATAAGCATAGGTAGTTTCTTTGCGATCTTACTGAGTCTTATTGCCATTGCAACGATCTTAACGGCTTATTATCTTATTAATCAAACTCGAGATAATGATTTTGAAAAAAATATGACCTCGATTAACCAGATTCAGCAACTCAATGCCAAATGGAGTACGGCGGTTTTAACCACCCAGAGCTATACTTTACAAGACTTTGATGCGGTTGCCTCTTATATTATTAAAATTCGAGAAATTTTAGAATCTTTAGAGGAGCAAGGTTTTTCCAATCCCGATAAATTAGGATCACAAACGGTGACGGCTTTTCAAATTTATAAAAATTCTTTTGATCTTAAAAGCCAAGCAGTTGAACATTATCAATCAGAACAGGCTATTCTTCGAAACTCGGTTATTTATTTACCTAACATTAGTGAAGAGTTACAAGCCATATTACAACTCATTCCTGATAATTCCTCTTTAGAAAAAACGTTAATGTCTTCTAATTTATTAATCAATCAATTTTTATTAACAACCGCAAGACGCCAAGAGATAAGAAAAAAATTAACTGCTTTAGAAAATCAAGCCCAAAGTATTACTGAAAAAACTAAAAATAAGATAGATCGTTATATCACTCATGCCAGTATTATTATTCAATATAAACCTAAAGTTAAAAGAATGTTAACTCGGGCAATGAATATTGATTTTGGACTGTTATCTAATAATTTAATCCAAGCTTATAATGGACATCAAGACAGTCTAAAACAACGAATTAGTTTCTTGCAAAAAACAATGTTAGCAGGCGTTTTTGCTTTGTTAATTATGATGCTTTGGTTTTTAATTAAATTAAAGAAAAGTAATACTAAAATTGCCAAAACAGATGCCCAAAAAGAACAAGTTGAACAGCAACTTATAGAAACAGAGCAACAAGTTAAACAAGTAAAAAAAGATGTTTTAGTTGCGGAACGACATCGGGCTTCAAGTGATTTAGTGATTGGAACTTTTAATGATTTACAAATGTTATTACCGACATTTCCCAATCATATTAAATGCTTAAATTCTTTAAAAAATAATGAAAATGAAAAAGGCATTGAGTCACTCACAAGAGATTTACAACATATTCAAAATAAAATGTCGGAATTAAATGAATTAATTGATGATAAAAGAAATATTCAACAACAAGTTAAATTTAATTTTAATCACATTGTATTAAAAGCCATTGAAACGGCTTCACATGAAACCAATAATAAGATTAAATTTACCAAACAATTTGGGGATTTAGCCACTGTTAAGGGCAGTCCTATTGATTTATTTCAGGTTTTAATGAAATTATTTCGTCAAGCAGGACGTTCTTATGAAGAAGGCAATGAAATCATTTTAGTTAAAACATGGAAAACGGAAGAATATGCCAATATGTTAATTAATATTCCGTCTAAAGCCAATACTTATTTTTCTGATGAATCCTTAGTCGTAATTAATAAATTAATTAAGGAAAATAAAGGGAAGTTTAAATTTCAGCAACAAAAAGATGGTCTTGGAGTGGTGTGGATTTCATTTCCTTATTAATTGTGAAATGTAGAGACAAGGCATGCCTTGTTTCTACGGGAAATATTGCTTCTTAATTTCATCCCATAATGTCTGATAAATTTTGGTAATCGGATTATCTTTAGCAAAATGTCCCACAGGAGCGCGTTCAAGCCCCATTTTTTCAATAATTGAAGCATAAGGAATAACGGTTTTTAGTATTTTTATTTTTGTACCTAAGCCTGTTTTAATAATATCCGTGTGCATTTTTTTACGCTGATCAACCATTGAATAAAATGGAATTAATTTAAGATGTTGCAATTTTTGTTGTTGTAAAAAATCTAATAACTGCTGTAAGGTTCTTAAAGATAAAGTCGTTGGAATGGTCGGAATAATTAACACATCCGCGGCTTTAAAAATATTTTCTGAAACAATGGAAATATTAGGCGGACAATCTAAAAAAATAACATCATAGTGGGCACTTAAAGGACGTAATAAACGCAGTAATTGCGCGGCAGGTTTATTTTTATTACTAAATAATTGATCCATATTACGATAAGAAAAATCGGCGGGTAAAATATCTAAACCGTCAAAATCCGTGGCTTTAATAATTCGATCTAAATCAATGGGGCGTTTTCCTTTGAGGATTTTATGACTGTCTTTCACTTTAGGTTTGACTCGAAAATAAAACGTCGCCGCGGCTTGTGGATCTAAATCCCAAATTAACACCCGCTTTTGATCTTGTTGTGCCATATAAGCCAAATTAACCGCCGTTGCTGTTTTACCAACTCCGCCTTTGATATTATAAACTCCAATGATTTTCATTGTTTAATCATCTTAAAAAATTGTTCTCTTTCAGGCGTAACAAACTGCTTAAAAATCACTGAAAAATCGGCTCTTGCTTGATTTTGGCGTTCAATTAACCCTTTAACCAAGATTCCCATCGCAAGATAAGTATTTACTTCAATCTTAAGGGCTTTTTGTTGTGCCATTTCGGTGGCAAATTTTTCCAATTGTTGAGCTTGGACTTCAAAATCTTGAAAATCCCCTAAATTATCTAATAATTTTTTTAAATGTTTGATTTGATGATTGATTTCAGAAGGATATAAAGAACTAAAAAACTCCATTATATAACGCAATTTTTTACAACTTTTACGCAAATCATGTAACGCGGATGCAGGAGAATCTTGATTAATTTGATTACCTTGTTTTTTTACTTTTTTATATAATTTCCAAATTCCTTGACTGGCAAAAGCTAAACTTGGGCAATCGCTATTTTCACCATACTGTGCTTGTTTTTGAGTTAAAAAATTACGCCATAAGATGATTTTATTTTTAAAATCAGGGCTATTTAAAAATTGTTTTAATTTTCGCTGTTCTATTTGATGTTGTTGAATTAAAAAATCTTTAAACGCCAATAAAGCGGGTTGAAAATTTTCAGGTAAGGAATGTTGATAATCATTAAATGCCAATAAATAAACATCTAAATCCCGCACCGCCCCTGTTTTTTGTCCAAATTCAGCAAAATTAGTTTTAAATAATAAGGTTTGTTCAATGGAAAAAACGCCTTTTATTTGAGTTAATGCAGAACGAGTGCGCCGTACTGCCACTCTAAAGTCATGTAAAAATTCACTGTCAATATTTTGTTTAACCCCGTTAATATTCGCTTCAATCGTGGATAATAAATGTTGTTGAATTTTTTGAGTTGTTTTTAAAATAGGGGCTTTGGGTTTTAATTTAAAATTAAGCTTGGTGTTGTAATCACCTATTTTTTTATTTTGTAAAACCAAGGCTTTAATGGTAATGGGTTCTTTTAATATACTTAATTCAGTATTACTTTCGATTAATTTTTTAACTTGATTATAAGGTTTTTGATATCCCCTTAAAGCAACTAATTTAATAACTAAGGGTAAGGTAGTAGATGCATCAACAATTAAACGAGCAACGGTTTTACGCTCTGTATCTAAAATATCATACTGGGTTTGTTGATTTTTAATTTTAATCTGTGGTAATAAAACCCGCATTTCAATTATTTTTTCAATTTCAGTTTGATCAACTTCTTGTTGTTCTTTAATACTGGTTAAAATACGGGTAGCCGATTTTCTAAAAGGTTTATATTCATGTAAATAGCGATTGTTATGATAAAGCCGCCAATCAAAGGTATCCAGTAATGTTGTATAACTAACTCGCTTGGCTTGTTCTTTTAATTGATATATCTGTGCAATTTCATCTAAAATAACATTGATATCAGATTCTATGGTATTAAAAATATATTGATGATAAGACATAATTTAAGATTTTTTACAGTTTTTAAGAAGTACAAAAAGCCCAACAACTAATAAAATTACGCCGAATTTTGCCAATTCATCAGAAAAAAGGGTAAATAACGAACCTGAAAGGGTTAAAGTACTGCCCGCCATAATTTTTTTCATTTGCTTTTGTTGGGCTTCAAGATGACAAGTCAAGCGCTCAATCGCATGTTGATTATCTAATTCACCTTGCGCTACCTTAGACACCGCACTATAAATAAGTTGTGGCATTTCAGGCAATTGTTCAGATAAATAAGGCAAACTAAGACGAATTTTATTAAAAAAGGCTTTCGGACCAATTTGGCTTTTTAGCCAACGTTCCATAAACGGTTTCGCCGTAACCCATAGATCTAATTGCGGATAAAGCTGTCGTCCCAAGCCTTCAATATTTAATAAGGTTTTTTGTAATAACACCAATTGAGGTTGCACTTCCATATCAAAACGTTTGGCTGTTTGAAATAAATTTAATAAAAAATAACCAAATGAAATTTCTGAAAGTGGGCGATCAAAAATAGGTTCACAAACCGTTCTAATGGCGCCTTCAAAATCTTGTACATTGGTATCTTTTGGAACCCAACCAGAATCAACATGTAATTGTGCCACCCGATAATAATCCCGATTAAAAAAAGCCAATAAATTTTCTGCCAAATAACGCCGATCATTTTCTGTTAAACTGCCCATAATACCAAAGTCAATAATAATATATTGTCCATCTGGCTTAACAAAAATATTACCTGGATGCATATCCGCATGGAAAAAATTATCTCGGAAAACTTGGGTAAAAAAGATTTCAACACCCCGTTCAGCCAATAATTTTAAACTAACGCCTTGTGCTTTTAATGTTTCAATATTATCAACAGGGGTTCCATAAACCCGTTCCATGACTAAAATATTATTTTTACAATAATCCCAATAAATAGTTGGAATATAAAGCATTTCATTATTTTCAAAATTACGCCTTAATTGCGAGGCATTTGCTGCCTCTTTGGCTAAATTTAATTCATCAAAAATAGTTCTTTCATATTCCGCAATAATTTCAACGGGTTTTAAGCGTTCGCCTTCTGACCAAAATCGTTCTAAAATTCGGGCAAAAAACATCATTAAATTAATATCACGGCGAATGGTTTTTTCAATTTTAGGGCGTAATACCTTCACCACGACTTTACTGCCATCAAATAATGTTGCGGCATGAACTTGGGCAATAGAGGCGGAAGCCAGCGGCTTTGAATCAAATTCAGCAAAGGCTTCTTCAACCGATTTTTGTAATGCTTTTTCAATAATTTCTTGCGCTTCATTACCACAAAAAGGTGGCACTTGATCTTGTAATTTAACTAATTCATCCGCAATATCAGGCGGTAATAAATCCCGTCTGGTGGATAACATTTGTCCAAATTTAATAAAAATAGGACCTAAATCTTCTAAAGTACGACGAATGCGTTCGCCATAAGAAGGTCTTTTTCTAAAGTGTAACCAATAAAAAGGCGAGAAAAAGCGCAGAAAACGAACAAAGCGGAAAACCCGCATACTTAAAATAACTTCATCAATTCCATGTTTATATAAAATCCAATTAATATGAAATAAATGAGCAAAGTTGGCTAATTTAGAAAACATTATTGATTAACCAGTGGTAATTGTTTTGTTAATAAATTAATTCTTGCCTCTAACCGTTCAGTATCATTACGAATCGTATCAACTTCACGGCAGAATTCAGAAACTTCATAAGCAGTGGGTAAAAGATGCGATTCTTCGGTTAAATATTCTTCAATATTGGCATCTAATGTTTTACGGCTTTGGCTGGCATATTGTTTTAATTGCTTTACTCTTTTAGCCCCTTGATAAGCAATTTGATCCCCAAAAAGGCGGGAAAATTGTTCTTCCCAATCAATATCCAAGCCCGCCAATACCGCTCCAAATTGATGTGCCAAACTCATTTCCCCTGAAATTTTTAATTCTCCTGAAAAAAATTGTTGACTGCTGTCCTTAATAAATAAACTTTTAGAAAAAGCAATAATAGATCCACTAATACAAACATCAGCGGGGGTTTCATAATGGCTATAAATCTGTAATTCGCCTTGTTCATTGGGAATAAAATAAAGTGAAAAGGGCGGGGCGGTAAATTCAAATTGAATAATTTTACTTTCAAGCTTTGCCATTTCAGGCAAAGCAATGGGAGAAAGCCGTAACCCTGTATTTAGGGCTTTTTCTAGAATACTGGTTGAAATATTGGAAAACA
>Ga0256847_1001055_pt1 | contig 15136 bp, 14 predicted proteins | sample TeddybearmetaG_FD_189099 | JGI IMG/M metagenome (GOLD analysis project Ga0256847, IMG submission 189099) | Hydrothermal vent microbial communities from East Pacific Rise, Pacific Ocean - Teddybear | ecosystem: Environmental > Aquatic > Marine > Hydrothermal vents | place: Pacific Ocean: East... | reverse complement strand
AGCGGCATCCATGGTTAGGTTGAAACCGGTCGTACCGGCGCAGATCACCACCATACCGCCGCGCTTGACCACGAACAGCGAGACCGGGAAGGTCGCCTCGCCGGGATGTTCAAACACGATGTCGACGTCTCGCTTGCCGGTAATTTCCCAGATCGCTTTGCCGAACTTGCGACTGGCCTTCATATAATCGTTAAACTCAGGTCCGTTGACGGTCGGCAACTGGCCCCAGCAATCGAAATCCTTGCGATTGATCACGCCCTTGGCGCCCATTGAGCGGACGAAATCGAACTTGTCCTCGCTCGACACCACGCCGATGGCATGCGCCCCTGTGACCGCGCAGAGCTGCACGCCGAAGCTGCCAAGACCGCCAGACGCGCCCCAGACCAGAACATGATTGCCCGGCTTCACGATGTGCGGGCGATGGCCGAACAGCATCCGGTAAGCAGTGGCGAGCGTCAGCGTGTAGCAAGCGCTTTCTTCCCAAGTTAAGTGCTTTGGGCGCGGCATACATTGACGCGCTTGCACCCGGCAGAACTGCGCGAATGAGCCGTCCGGCGTCTCGTAGCCCCAGATGCGTTGGCTCGGCGAGAACATTGGGTCGCCGCCATTGCACTCCTCGTCGTCGCCGTCGTCCTGATTGCAATGGATGACCACCTCGTCGCCCGGCTTGACGCGAGTAACCTTGCGACCAACCGCCCAGACGATGCCTGCTGCGTCTGATCCAGCGACGTGGAAATCCTGTTTGTGGATGTCGAACGGCGATACCGGCTCACCCAGCCCGGCCCAAATGCCATTATAATTGACCCCAGCGGCCATAACGAGGACCAGAACCTCGTCGCTATCGATCTCTGGTACAGGAACTTGTTCAAGCTGCATCGCGGTCGATGGGCGGCCATGGCGCTCGCGCCGGATCACCCAGGCGTGCATCAGTTTCGGGACGTGAAACTCTGGCGGAATCTCACCCAGAGCATAAATATCTTTCTTTTTGCGTGTCGCTGCCGCCATGATGTCCTCCGTCTGTCCCTGATGCGCCTTGAAGGCATCTTCACAGGGATCGCATTTGGCCGCAAACTGGCCGACAATAATCTGTGACGCAAGAACAATTTGTGCGATGCAGCAATTGAGGCAGTAGATCGGCGCGGGAGCAGGACGTAGATGACCGACAAGCAATGGGTATATCTGAACGGCGATTTTGTGGCTGCGAATGAAGCAGCGATATCGCCGTTTGACCGCGGGTTTCTGTTCGCGCATGCCGCTTATGAGGTGACAGCGGTTTATGCCGGCAAGCTGATCGACTTTGACGCGCATATGGCGCGTTTGGCGCGCACGCTTGAGGGCATTGAGATTGCCTTCCCAGCAACCGACATGGCGGCGCTGCACAACGAGATAATGGCGCGCAACAATCTCAGTGAAGGTCTGATCTATATACAGGTCAGTGCTGGCGATCACGGTCCGCGCGATTTTTACGGGCCAGAGGTTCTGACGCCATCGCTGTTCATGTTCACAACCGCCAAGCAGCTGATTGGCGAGGTTGCGCGCGACGGCTTCGGCGTGATTTCGCAGGAAGACACACGTTGGACCCGGCGCGACATCAAGACGACGCAGCTGCTGTCTCAAACTCTCGCCTATCGCGCGGCTCGGCGCGCCGGTGCCGCCGCAGCGATCTTGCACGAAGACGGCGTGGTGACCGAAGCCGCTTCGGCCAATGCCTGGATCGTTACGGGGGGCGGAACCTTCGTTACGCGCGAGCGCTCGCATGCGCTGCTGCCCGGCATAACAAGGCAAAGCACTGTGGATTTGCTTCGCAACGCCGGTCACGTGGTTGAGGAACGCGCCTTCACGCTCACCGAAATGGCAGAGGCCGCAGAAGCGTTCACAACCTCTACCGGTGTCGTGATTGCCCCGGTCCTGACGCTTGACGGCAAACCAATAGGCACCGGAAAACCCGGCCCGCTGACCCGCACAGTGCAGCGGCTATATTATGCTTATATTGGCGCCGATGTCGCAGCCATCGCGCCTTGGGCGTTATAGTCTAATCGTCCGGGTCGATAATTTCGCCCTCAAAAGTGAACGGGGTTTCGCCGCTGTCTTGATCGGGTCCCTGCCCGTCCTGCATGTCACTGAACGCCTGCTGCAGGTCAGTCATTATCCCCGTGACTTGCGTCGCAGCGGTATAGGCGTTGATGACCGACAGGATGATCGCAATCGCGCTAGCGACACCGATTATGATGAAATCTGTGTTTGTTATCGCACGTTCCAGCTCGGTTTCCTGAAATATTGCCGAGATCAAAACAGCCAGCGCGAACAGGATGCCATAGCCGAAAACGCCGACCAAGAAGCGCGGGGCGAGACGGCCAAGCAGGTTGCCCATCGGCGTGCGGATACTGGTCGCGCCTTCAAGATTGCTCAGCGGATTAGGCACAAACTTACCTGCTACCCAATGCGACAGCGTTGCGGCAGCCGCCAGAAGCGGCACCATCATCACACTACGGTTGAGGGCCGCAGCAACGATCACCGCAACCAGAAACACCAGTGTTGATGCAATCCGCAAAAATATTGGTAGGGCCAAGACAAATGGCATTCAGCGCGCTCCCTGTTCTGTCCTTTCAGATAGTCCGGTGCGCACGCCAGTACAACCAATGGGCGCTGCGCTTCAGGTTCGGCGCATCACTGCGCGCAGGCTTCACCCTATGACATAGCTTGCCGGGGCGGATGCTTCACGGCATGTTGCATCGCAATAAGATATTTCAGGGCAGGACCGATATGAGCGCGGCAGATTATCAGCACAAACCGGATCGTCCCTGGATTTTCCGAACCTATTCAGGTCACTCGACAGCGAAAAAATCCAACGAGCTGTATCGGATGAACCTGTCCAAGGGCCAAACCGGCCTGTCGATCGCGTTCGATCTACCGACCCAGACCGCTTATGACGGCGACCATATTCTGGCCAAGGGCGAAGTTGGCAAAGTCGGCGTGCCCGTGGCGCATCTCGGCGATATGCGCACGCTGTTTACCGATCTGCCACTGCAAGACATGAACACATCGATGACGATCAACGCCCCGGCGGCTTGGATGCTGGCTTTATATGTCGCGCTGGCGGACGAGCGCGGCGACGATCGCGCCAAGCTGCGCGGCACGACGCAGAATGACATCATCAAGGAATACTTGTCGCGCGGAACCTATGTATTTCCGCCGCAACCAAGCATGCGCCTGATCAGCGACATGGTCAGCTGGTGCTATACAGAAGTTCCGAAATGGAACCCGGTAAATGTTTGCTCCTACCATTTGCAGGAAGCGGGCGCGACGCCTGAGCAGGAATTGGCCTATGCGCTGGCGACAGCGGTGGCAGTGCTGGACGCGGTGAAAGCTGGCGGACAAGTGCCGGACGAGGATTTCACCACCGTATTCGGGCGCATCTCCTTCTTCGTGAATGCTGGCGTGCGGTTCGTCACTGAGCTGTGCAAGATGCGCGCATTTGTTGATCTGTGGGAAGAGATCGGCCGCGAGCGTTACGGCGTAACCGACGAGAAAGCGCTGCGCTTTCGCTACGGCGTACAGGTCAACTCGCTCGGCCTGACCGAGCCGCAGCCAGAGAATAATGTCTATCGCATTCTGATCGAAGCCTTGGCCGTCACGCTGTCGAAACGCGCGCGTTGCCGGGCCTTGCAATTGCCCGCTTGGAACGAAGCTTTGGGCCTGCCGCGACCTTGGGATCAGCAATGGTCACTAAGAATGCAGCAGATCATGGCGTATGAGACCGATTTGCTGGAATTTGAAGACCTGTTCGATGGTAGCCATGTGGTTGAGGCCAAAACCGAGGCGCTGAAAGTCCAAGCACGGGCCGAACTGGCCAAGATTGACGCCATGGGCGGCGCGGTTGAGGCGGTGTCTTATATGAAAGAAAGTCTGGTCGGCGCGCATATTGACCGTATCAAGGGGATCGAAAGCGGCGAGCTAAAAGTCATCGGCGTCAACGATTACACCCAGACCGAGGAGAGCCCATTGGGTAGCGGCACTGACGCTATCCTGACCATCGATCCGGCGGTTGAAGCGGGGCAGATCAGAGCGCTGCAAGACTGGCGCAAGGCGCGCGATAATGGCGCGGTTGAGGCGGCGCTGACCGATCTGAAAGCGGCGGCAGCTGATGGCCGCAACATTATGGAGCCGTCAATCATTGCCGCGAAAGCTGGCGTCACGACTGGCGAATGGGGCACAGCTCTGCGTGAGATATTCGGTGAATATCGCGGACCAACCGGTGTCGCTCTGGTGATCGAAACTGGCGGCGATGAGGCCATCGAAGCGACCAAAATCCGCGTCGAGGCCCTATCGGAGCGGCTGGGGCGGCAGATGACATATGTGCTCGGTAAGCCGGGGCTGGATGGCCACTCAAACGGCGCGGAACAGATCGCCGCAAGGGCGCGCGCTTGCGGCATGGCTGTGATCTATGAAGGCATCCGCTTCACCCCGGAAGAGATTGTGGCCCAAGCTAAAGCTGCCAATGCGCATGTCATCGGCCTGTCCATCCTGTCGGGTAGCCACCTTGATCTGGTCCGCGAAACACTTGCCGAGATGCGCAAAGCTGGAATGGAGTCTGTGCCGCTAGTGGTCGGCGGGATTGTGCCGTTCGAAGACGAACAAAGCCTACGCCAAATGGGCGTGCGCCGCGTCTACACGCCGAAAGACTTCCAAATCACCCAGATCATGGATGACGTCGTCGACGTGGTTGAGAAAGCTTGGCTGTAAGCCTATCGACGCTTCACCATGAGCGACAAACCGATCAGTAGGATGGGAAGCGCTAACTCGATCCACATCAAGACTGAAAACAGGGCATGGGGCGCACCAATCGTGACATGCGATAAGACCCGTCCAATCCCGCCGAGCAAAAACAAAGCAAGCAAAATCTGGGCGCGGCCTATATGTTCTGGCAGTGCGCGAGCCGCTTTCAGCACAAAAACGCCGTAAGCGATCCAGAACACCGAATAGAAACGCAGCTCACTATCAACATCAGGGCCAGATAAGCCCGTCAAAGATTGATCTCTGCCACCGACGCTGGCCAGCATTTCAGCGAAAAACCGCCCGGTAATATCCGGGCCAAACAGAAACATCGACAGGCCAATCGCAATCGCACCGATCCCAAGCCCGTACAGGCCGACTTTAAGCAAGTTAAGCTGAAACAAAGCTGCCTCCCTTTAAGCGTCGCGCCATTTCCCGCTGGCCAGATCATCTAGTTTCCAATTGCCGATACGGTTGCGGATCAGGCGCAGGGTCGGGTGGCCAACTGCAGCGGTCATGCGCCGAACTTGCCGGTTGCGGCCTTCGGTGATGACGATTTCGAGCCAGGTATCAGGCACTGATTTGCGAAACCGTACAGGCGGATCGCGCGGCCACAGATTTTCCGGCTCGGGGATCGGGCGGACATTAGCGGGCGCGGTTTTGCCGTCCTTCAGCATCACGCCGGTCCGCAGAGCCTGAAGACTGTCTTCGCGCGGCACGCCTTCGACCTGCGCCCAATAGGATTTCGGGGTCTGGTGTTTTGGATCGCTGATCCGGTGTTGCAGCTTGCCATCATCGGTCAGAACCAACAGGCCCTCGCTATCCCGGTCGAGCCGCCCGGCCGCATAGACGTCCGGCACCTCGATGAAGTTCGACAAAGTCGGGCGCGGCGACCCAGCATTGCCGGCATCTGTAAACTGGCAAAGGACGCCAAACGGCTTGTTAAACAGGATTATTTTGGACATTGGAAACTCTATGTTGGTGCTTGATGATCGTCCTAATTGCAATTGCCGGGCGATACTACCTTGCCGAGGCTTTCACAGGCCCTAAAAGTGGCAATCGGTTGACATGGAGACCGTGACAATGACGCCCGATCTATCCGCAGATGCACGCACCCAGCTTGATTGGCTTAGCCGGGGAGAGGTCAGCGCGGTCGACCTGTTAGAAGCCCACATTGCCCGATACGAGGCTGAGAATCCCAAACTCAACGCTGTGATCGCAGTGGATTTAGGTGCGGCACGCGCCCGAGCTGCGGCGTTGGACGCTTTGCTGGCTGAGGGGCGTTCGGCCGGGCCGCTGCATGGTTTGCCAATGACAATTAAAGACGTTTTTGATGTCGATGGCTTGCCCGCGGTGTGCGGCGCGCCGGAATTTGCAGGCCGCGAGGCCAAAGTTGAAGACGCTGAGTTGGTCAAACGCCTGAAAGCAGCCGGGGCGATTATTTGGGGTAAAACCAATACGCCTTACATGGCCGGCGATGTTCAGACCTATAACAAGGTCTATGGCGTCACCAATAATCCGCACGACCTGACCCGAACGCCGGGCGGATCATCAGGTGGAGCAGCAGCAGCGCTGGCGGCGGAAATAACCCCGATTGAAGTCGGCTCGGACATTGGCGGCAGCCTGCGGACACCGGCTCACTTTTGCGGGATTTGTTCGCTAAAGCCGAGTTATGGGCTGGTGCCGCTGACGGGTCATGTGCCGCCAGAACCGGGCAGCGATGAGGGCATTCCTGATCTGGCCGTAGCCGGACCTATGGCGCGCAGTGTCGCCGATTTGCAGCTATTGTTGTCCGTGCTGGCACCGGATCAACCGCGCGGCGATTTGCCAAGCGATTTGGCCGCGTGCCGGGTGGCGATATGGGACCAGGATGCGGCGTTCAAACTGGGCAAGGATTGCGCTGGCGCGGTCTCTATAATTGAACAAATTGCTCAAAAAACCGGCGCGAACGTCTCCAAGGCCAAGCCAGACATAGACAGCGTGGATTTGATCGACATCTACCAGCGCTTGTTGATGTCAATCATTACATCAGGCCTACCTGCAATTGCGCGTTTTGGTATGCACGCAGTTAAGCCGATCGCTTATTTGTTCGCCAGAAAAGGCGAGTTTTCGCAAGCCAATACGATTATTTCGGCAACCCAAAACCCGGCCAAGATTGCCGAGGCGCAGGGCGAACGCGACAAAATGCAGGCAGCTTGCGCGACATTCTTTGAAACCCACGACGTCCTGATCGCGCCGGTAACACCGATACCCGCGTTTACGCACCAAACGGATAAATCCCTGTTTACGCGCAAGATCGATATCGACGGCACAACAGAAAAATATGCCACCCTGTTCGACTGGATTGCACTGGCGACGCTTTGCTACTTGCCTGCAGCCGTCATCCCGGTGAGCACTACGGCCAGTGGCTTGCCCGTAGGAGTTCAGATCATCGGCGCTGAGGGCCAAGACGCGAAAGTGCTAGCCATCGCGGCACTGTTTGAAGCGGCATTAGCTGGCTCAACTGCCGCCTAGCGCCTTTGCCATAGGGCTGATTGCGGGCATTTAGGCAGACCAGAACCCGCCAGCGTGAACAAAACACGAAAACTGCAAGACGTTCTTAACCTTACCGGGTAATGTGTAGGCCATGAGTGAAGCGATTCGAATTTTGGGGATTGATCCCGGCCTACGCCATACCGGCTGGGGCATTATTGTCCGCGATGGCGCACGCCTGAGCCATGTTGCGCACGGCGTCATCAAGATTGACCCGAACCTGCCACTAGCCCAGCGTCTGGCCGGGATATTTTCGGCGGTTTCCGGCTTGATCATTGAACATCAACCAGATGCGGGCGGGGTTGAGGAAACACTGGTCAACGCCAATCCGCGCTCGGCCCTGAAGCTGGGCCAAGCGCGCGGCGTCGCGATGGCAGCTTTGGCGAGGGGCGGTCTGCCGGTTAGCGAATTTGCGCCGCGCGCGATCAAGCTCGCCGTGGTCGGCACCGGTAAGGCTGACAAGGCGCAAGTTGGCTTCATGGTGGCGCGATTGCTACCGCGCGCCGGGAAAATGGGCGAAGATGCGGCTGACGCACTGGCCTGCGCGATTTGTACAGCGCATCATATGCGTGTGTTGAATGTAAGAGGGGCGGCATGATGGTCAGACTTCAGGGCAGACCGGTATGATTATAGGCAGACTGAAAGGCGAGATTGCTGCTCTGGGGCTGGATTCAGTGCTGATTGATGTCAACGGCGTCGGTTACGTTGCCCTCGCAGGCTCGCGCCTGATCTCGAAGCTCACCGTCGGGGCGCAAGCTGAACTGTTCATTGAAACCCGCGTGACGGAAAGCTCAATCACGCTATTTGCTTTCGCCACTGATGACGAGCGGGCCTGGTTTGTGCGGGTTCAGGACGTGCCGGGCGTGGCGGGCAAGTCGGCAATGGCGCTGCTTGATGCACTGTCACCCGCCGAACTGATGGACGCTTTGGCGCTGGGCGACGCCGCCACGGTGACGCGGGCCAAAGGCATCGGCAAGAAGCTGGCTGAGCGGATTGTCGGTGAATTAGCCGGCAAACCGCCGCCAATGGGCCGGTTTGCCCAGTTTGCCGCTGATCCATCTGGTAGCGTTCAGGCTGCTGCAGATGCCGCTTCTGTCGGCACAGGCACGCGCTCTGAGGCCGTATCGGCGCTGGTTAACCTCGGCTATGCCCATAGCGACGCCGCACGCGCGGTCGCGGCTGCCTCTCGCGTTAACCCGGATCTATTGGTATCTGAACTGATCCGCGCCGCTTTGAAGGAACTCTCGCCAACATGAGCCGTTCCCCTACCTCTATCTCGGTCATTTCAGACCCAAAATGCCGCTTTAGAGGGCAAAACCCGCTAAAAACAGCGATTAACCAGACTTATACCCCAGATTACAACGGCGCGACGGCTGCAAAGCCGAATCGCGTTAACCCGCAATCATTGGCGGTTTGGGCGATCTGCGCCGAGGCCGATGCGGAGCCTACCCATGAACAGTTTTGACACCCCCAGAGACGGCACTTTGACCGATTCTACCGCGCAAGCCGGGGAAGCTCTGGACCGCGCCCTCAGGCCCCAGACTTTTGATGATTATGTCGGCCAAGATGCGATAAAAGACAATTTGCGGGTCTATGTTGATGCCGCGCGCCGGCGCAGCGAGGCCTTGGACCATGTTCTGCTGTTCGGGCCGCCGGGGCTCGGCAAGACCACACTGGCGCAAATCCTCGCCCGTGAACTGGGTGTCGGGTTTCGCGCCACCTCCGGCCCGGTCATCTCCAAAGCGGGTGATCTGGTCGCAATCCTGACCAATCTCGAAGAAAACGACGTCTTGTTCATTGACGAGATCCACCGCCTGCCCTCCATCGTCGAAGAAGTGCTGTATCCGGCTATGGAGGATTATGCGGTTGATCTGGTCATCGGCGAGGGACCAGCGGCCCGGTCTGTCCGGTTAGACTTGGCTCCGTTTACACTGGTTGGCGCGACAACACGGGCCGGATTGCTGGCGACGCCGCTGCGCGACCGGTTCGGCATCCCGCTCCGGCTGGAATTCTATACGCCTGAAACGCTTGCGACGATTGTTATGGCGGCTGGCCGCAAGCTTGACGTGCAGATGAGCAATGATGGCGCGGTTGAGATTGCCGGACGAGCGCGTGGTACGCCCCGGATTGCCTTGCGCCTGCTGCGCCGCGTGCGAGATTTCGTTGAAGCCGAAGGCACGTCAATTGATAAGGCTTCGGCAGGCCGGGCGCTGGCACGGCTCGAAATTGATGAGGACGGCCTCGACGCGCTGGACCGGAGCTACCTGCACGCGCTGGTCAAGACCTATGCTGGCGGCCCTGTCGGCGCTGATACGCTAGCTGCGGCCCTGTCAGAGGCGCGCGACGCCGTCGAAGACGTGATTGAGCCCTACCTGATGCAGAAAGGCTATGTCGCCCGCACCCCGCGCGGCCGCGTCGCCGCGCCGCTCGCCTATGAGCGTATGGGCCTGCCTGTCCCACAGAACGGCCTGAATGGCGGCTTGTTTAGTGATGAGTAATTGTTCGCAACCTACCAAGTAGATGGTTCGGCGTAAAACCTGCGTAGACAATGACGAATCAGCGTATTCAAACGCAAACGGTCTGGGAGATTGAAATGCTGGAAGCAATAAGAGATTTTGGGCAAAGCGGAGCGGCGCTACTAATGGGATTGGCGGTAGGAGCCGCGTGGATCATGGCGATTGTGGCGCCGAACTGTTCCTATGACCGGCTCGATGCTGGCCGCGCCGATGGCCATGTACGCCAATTGATGAAATCTGCATCAGACCCGATTGCCATCGTCTTGCTCGCCGCGGCCGCTTTGGCTATTCTCGGCGGCGCGATCGCTGCGGGGATTACCTCATTCCTCGCCGCACTCGGCTTTTTCTCCAATCGCTGGACTCTTTCGAAACTGAAACCAGCCCCAGCAGGCGCAAAACGTCGCCGCAAGACCCAACGCGTCGTCGCCGTCAGCCTGACCCTGATGTTTACTTTGGTTGCGGCTATCGGCGCAATACTTGCGGTATTTGGGGTTTAGCGTAATAGATAGCCCATCATGCTTTGGTTCATAATTATTCTACTCTTGTTTTTTATTATTGGAATCATACGGCAAAACTTCTGGCGCCAACATGATCGCGAACAAAAATTAAGCAAAATAGATACAGAACTTGATAACAAGCCAGATAGATCAAGTTTTTCCGAAGCAGACCTGAAGGCGAACAGGCGGGCCTCAAGGCGAAGTAAACGCCGCTGACAAATCCCATCTCGCGCGGCCCTATCCCCCGATATCGCCGATCTCAAACGGTGTCGTCTGATAGACTTGGTTGATCCAGTTTCCGAATAGCAAATGCGCGTGGCTGCGCCAGCGGTTGAGCGGTTCGCGCGCCGGGTCATCACCGGGATAATAGGCGTGCGGTACGGTGATATCCTTGCCGCCCGCATGATCGCGGTCATACTCTTCTTTCAACGAGAAACTGTCATATTCGATATGGTTGAACATGTAGAGGCTGCGCGCAGCGGTGTCGCTAAGCAGGCATGGCCCGGTCTCGTCGCTATCCATCAGCATGGTCAGGGCCGGTTTGGCAGCAATATCGGTGGCGCGCACCTCAGTCCAGCGTGACACCGGCACCTGAAAATCATCCGAAAAGCCAGATAGATAAGGCGAGGCTGGTTTCAGATTGCGGTGACGAAAGACGCCAAACGCCTTCTCGTCCAGCGTATATTTCGGCACGCCGTGCAGGTGCCAAGCCGCCGCCATTGCACCCCAGCAGATATAGAAACTCGAATGAACATTCGTCTGTGTCCAATCGAAAATCTTGGTCAGTTCGTCCCAGTATCCAACCTGTTCAAATGGCAGCGTCTCAATCGGCGCGCCGGTGACAATGAAGCCGTCAAACTTGCGGTGCTTGATCTCGTCCCAGGTCTGATAATAGCTGATCAAATGGTCTTCAGACGTGTTCTTGGAGGTGTGATTACCGATCCTGATCAGCGTCAGCTCAACCTGTAGAGGCGACGCCCCGATCAGGCGCGCCAGCTGGGTCTCGGTGCGGATCTTGTCTGGCATCAGGTTGAGCAGGCCAATTTGCAACGGGCGAATATCCTGCCGGATCGCGTCCGTATCGGTCATCACCGCAACGCCTTCAGCGCGCAGCACATCGCGCGCCGGCAGCGTATCTGGAATCCTGATCGGCATGAATGCCTCCAAAGCTTAGGCCAGCTTAGCTGAATTAAAGTCGGGGAGGGGCCGGATGTAACCTCTTGGGTTACAGAGCACGGCCTTTTAGCGACTTGTTTAACGTGGCTGCAAGCCGGCCGGCCAAATCACCACGATAAATGTGATTTAGGCGAGCAAGGCGGCAGGGTCAAATCTCGAGTTTGCCCCTCACGCCCCCTTATTCGCGCAAAAGGCAGAATCGAGAACCGCGAACTTGCCAATCGCCCCTCCGATTATGGTCTCATTATTGCAACCGACACTACGATAACCCCGTCCGCCAAGAGATTAGTTTTAGTATGCCCAAGGTTTACGTTAGAGCAGTTGAGATATGAGTACGTATCGCTACCTCAACCGAGCTATCAACGATCGCCAAGCCCCGAAGGAATAGACGCTTCATGCTTACCCATCTCGATCGGCTTGAGGCCGAGAGCATTCATATCATGCGCGAGGTCGCCGCAGAGGCGGAGAACCCGGTGATGCTGTACTCTGTCGGCAAGGATAGCGCCGTGATGCTGCACCTTGCGATGAAGGCGTTCTATCCAAGCAAGCCGCCCTTCCCATTGATGCATGTCGATACGACGTGGAAATTCTCTGAGATGATCGCGTTTCGTGACCGCAAGGTCGCCGAGCTTGGCATGGAGCTGATTGTCCACACCAATCAGGACGGCATTGATGCCGGGATTGGTCCATTCTCGCATGGCTCTTCAGTCCATACTGATGTGATGAAAACGCAGGCCCTGAAACAGGCTTTGGACAAGTACAAGTTCGATGTCGCGTTTGGCGGCGCCCGCCGCGACGAGGAGAAATCCCGCGCCAAGGAGCGTATCTTCTCGTTCCGCAGCGCTGAGCACCGCTGGGACCCGAAAGCCCAGCGCCCAGAGCTGTGGAACGTGTTCAACACCCGTATCCATAAGGGCGAGAGCATCCGTGTCTTCCCGCTGTCAAACTGGACCGAGCTGGATATCTGGCAATATATCCGCCGCGAGAATATCGAGATTGTCCCGCTCTATTTCGCCGCCAAACGCCCCGTGGTTGAGTGGGAGGGCACAGAGATCATGGTCGATGATGAGCGCATGCCCGAAGATCTACGCAAAACCGCCGTCGAGAAATATGTCCGCTTCCGCACGCTGGGCTGCTACCCGCTGACCGGGGCAGTCGAAAGCCGCGCCGATACGCTCGACCAGATCATTCAGGAAATGCTGCTGACCAAATCTTCAGAGCGCCAAGGCCGCACAATTGACCGCGATCAGGCCGCCTCGATGGAGAAAAAGAAGCAGGAGGGGTATTTCTAGCATGTCCCACACGTCCGACCTTATTGAGACTGATATCGCCGCCTACCTGACCGCGCACGAGTCCAAGTCGCTGCTTCGCTTCATCACCTGTGGCAGCGTTGATGATGGCAAATCCACCCTGATCGGGCGTCTGCTCTATGACAGCAAGATGATCTTCGAGGATCAACTCGCCGCCCTCGAAGCAGACTCGAAAAAATCCGGCACGCAAGGCGAAAATATCGACTTTGCGCTCCTCGTCGACGGCCTCGCGGCTGAGCGCGAACAGGGCATCACGATAGATGTCGCTTACCGGTTCTTCTCAACTGACAAGCGCAAATTCATTGTCGCCGATACGCCCGGACATGAGCAATATACCCGCAATATGGCGACCGGGGCTTCGACTGCCGACCTCGCTATCTTGCTGATCGATGCCCGCAAGGGCATTCTGACCCAGACAAGACGCCACAGCTTCATTGCCTCGTCGCTGGGCATCCGAAAATTCGTTCTGGCGATCAACAAGATGGATCTGGTCGATTTCGATCAAGCCATATTTGAGACGATTGAAAAAGACTTCCGCGCCTTTGCCAGCCAACTTAACGCCGAGCTAGAGATACAGGCGATCCCGCTTTCGGCGCTGCAAGGCGATAATATCACCGAAAATTCCACCAACACGCCGTGGTATGACGGCCCGAGCCTGATGCAGCACCTCGAAACCGTGCCGGTTGGTGAGACCCGCGAGAGCAAACCTTTCCGTATGCCGGTGCAATGGGTCAATCGCCCCAATCTGGATTTCCGCGGTTTCTCCGGCCAGATCGCCTCTGGCACAATCCGCCCCGGCGACAAAATCAAGACCTTGCCCAGCGCCAAAGAAACCACAATCGACCGCATCGTGACCCAAGACGGCGATTTGGGGGTCGCGGTCGCGGGCCAATCCGTCACCCTGACCTTTGCCGACGAGGTTGATACCTCACGCGGCGATGTGATCTGCGCCGCGAGTGATCCGGCTGAAGTGTCCGACCAGTTTCAGGCTCGCGTCCTTTGGATGGCCGACGAGCCAATGCTGCCGGGGCGGCGTTATCTGCTCAAGATCGGCGCCAAGACCGTCACCGCCCAAATCACCGGGCTCAAACACCGGATTGATGTCAACGATCTGCGCAACAGTCCGGCGACCGAGCTTGGCTTGAATGAGGTCGGTGTCTGTACGCTCAGCCTCGACCAGTCGATTGCCTTTGATCCGTATGATGTCAGCCGCGAGACCGGCGGTTTCGTCCTGATTGACCGGCTAACCAATGCGACCGTCGGGCTTGGTCTGCTCGATTTTGCCCTGCGCCGCGCCGCCAATATTCACTGGCAAGCGCTTGACGTTGACCGCGCCGCTTTGGCCGATCAGAAACAGCAAAAGCCAGCCGTGCTCTGGTTCACCGGCCTGTCCGGCTCGGGCAAATCAACCATCGCCAATGCCTTGCAGAAAAAGCTGTTTGCGCTCGGCAAGCACACATTCGTGCTCGACGGCGACAATGTTCGCCACGGCCTCAACCGCGATCTCGGCTTTACCGATGCGGACCGGGTTGAGAATATTCGCCGCGTCTCAAACGTTGCCAAACTGATGAGCGATGCGGGCCTGATCACGCTGGTCAGCTTCATCTCGCCGTTCCGGTCCGAACGCCAAATGGCCCGCAACATGATGAGCGAGACCGAGTTCGTCGAAATCCACGTCGATACGCCTCTGGACGTGGCCGAACAGCGCGATGTCAAAGGCCTCTACAAACGCGCCCGCGCCGGAGAGATCAAGAATTTCACCGGCATAGACAGCCCCTACGAACCGCCTCTGACCCCAGAAATCTGCATCAACACCGTCGATCAAACACCCGAAGACGCCGCCGACGCCATCATCGACTGGCTCGAAGACAAGGGCTGGTTACAAGGCGAGGCGTGATGATGTTAGCACAGCGCCAGCTGGTGAATGTAAAAGGAGCTCAATAAGACGTGCAGAAAAATAAAGGGCTCTTTCTCACACCGGTTTGGTTGACAGTGGCACTTTTTTCTGCCTGCCATCAGCAAGCTGATGGTGAACAGCATCCCAGACAATCCAATCGGATAAATATGTCTGCTTGTTTCGAGTTTTCTCCTGATCAGTCCGAGCGAGAAAGGGTGGTCGCATTTTTTCAAAGTATACTTGTTGAATATGATGCCAAAATTCTTATTGAGCCACAGGAAGTTAACATCAAAAAGAGAAACAGCACGCTCTATATAATTTATTCAGATAGAGTGGGTTTTTACGGAAATAACATTGAAATATATTATACCCAAAAAGACGACAATCTAGTGAGTGAAATCACTGGTTTTCTATCAGAGAACTTCCCAACTTATT
>Ga0256847_1001054_pt1 | contig 15147 bp, 6 predicted proteins | sample TeddybearmetaG_FD_189099 | JGI IMG/M metagenome (GOLD analysis project Ga0256847, IMG submission 189099) | Hydrothermal vent microbial communities from East Pacific Rise, Pacific Ocean - Teddybear | ecosystem: Environmental > Aquatic > Marine > Hydrothermal vents | place: Pacific Ocean: East... | reverse complement strand
TCACTTCTAATGACATGATTATCCATTTTTTTATTTAACAAAATGGCTCATTTTATCTCTCAGGTCTTAATTGGCTCTTGCTTCGGTAAGTTAATCCTTTTTTTTACATCATAAAGAGGCCACACCCATGAAAACATCTCCTAACTCTCTAACAATCAAACAAATACTATGACAATGAATGACTGTCCGCAATCTTACCCAAAGTCCAAGCAAAAGCCATTTTTCGTTATTTTAATCTTATGTAACTCATTGACTTACAAGTAATAACTAAAATTAAATCTCTACAGGAAAAGCTAGGTTATTACATAAGTTATGATTATATTTAATATGTAAATAATTGAATATGAATATACTTAACTTAGTTTCTTCTTTTTCTGATGAGAGCAAATGTGAATTAAAAATTAAAATGATTCGCGAACAACAGGGTGTCGTCTGTAAAAAATGTAAGTCGGTCTCTCATTATTGGAAATCCGATAAAAAATGCTGGGAATGTAAAGAGTGTAGGTTTAGAACCTCTTTAAAAAGTGGGACCATCATGGAATACTGTAAGCTACCCTTACAATATTGGCTATTGGCAATGGCTTTGTTGAGTATGACAAAGAAAGGGCTATCTGCATTAGAGTTGCAAAGGCAATTGTCTCATAAAAGATACGAACCTATTTGGGCAATGATGCATAAGATAAGGCAAGCTATGGGACAAAGAGAGAAGCGATATCAATTACAGCATTGGGTAGAATTAGATCACGGTTTTTTTGAAATTGATTTTGATACAGAAAAGGAGAAATCAAAAGCAACAGTGATGGTGTGTGCCCAAGTAGATCCAAATGTAGAAGCTCCTAAAAAAAGGAAATACAAGCATGATCGAAGTGTTCAGTTTTTGAAAATGAGCCATGTGGATGATATGAGCAAAGAGAGCACCTTATTCTACACTGATAGACTGGTAGATGAAGAGGCTCACGTAATTACTGACAATCACAAGAGTTATAAGCAGCTACCTAATGTAGTTAAGGCCCATACTGCAATACAATGTTTAGATAAAAGTCTAAGCAGCCAAATGCTTCCTTGGGTCCACATAGCTATTAGTAATGCTAAGCGCTGGCTATTAGGCATTCATCATAGTGTCAATCATGATTTTTTGCAAAATTATCTTGATGAATTTTGTTTTAAATTTAACAGACGATATTTTGGACCCAAGCTCTTAGATCGTCTTATACTTGCTGTGGTTGATCCAATACCAATTTATTAGGTAAGCTTACGGACAGTCATTACTTTAACATTTAACTGCAAAATTCATAAAACACAAGCAATCAATATGTTGTGATTTTTGAATTCGATTTGTAGTGACCCAAAATACATATTACATTAACTTTTTAATTGTATGTTTGCTCCATGTTTATTAGAGCCGTTATTAACCAACTAGAAAAACAAAAGTAGTGACCCAAATGTAAAATTACAATTCGTAATAGATTGACGTACAGCTACTTGTGTAATATATTTTTCAAGTTGGGTTACGCTTTGTAGGATACCGGCTTGTACTTTAATTGGAGGTAATCAGCTCTTATCGTTTCTCGAAACGACCATTTGATTTATCGATTGCACCTTAGTTCCTGAATTAATTTTGAGTTCATAGAGCCAAAAGTAAACTAAGGAATGATACATTAATAAAGTACGCTTTTATACGCAGGTATTTTATTTTTCAACAAGGCAAAAAACCTGCCTGCCGGCAGGCAAGCGCAGACAATGCAGGGCATTGACGAGGCTTTTTAACGCAGTAGAAAGATAAAATAACAAGTAGAAGATGTTACTTTATTATTGAATCATTCCTAAGGATGTATGAAAGAAATTAATCTTGGCTGCATTAATGTAAACCTTGAATACTACGCAGGATAAATGGTTGATTCACAAAATCATCATTTATTACGATTAAGTGTCATGTGATATTAGTCAACAAAGAGAAATTCATTGATTTTCAACGATAATTTAAATCTTAGAACCTATCTTGCAATTAAAAACATGAAAAACATTTACACACTATTCTTATTTCTTTTGATCTTTTCAGGTACGTGCATTGGACAGCATGGAACACTCGTCGAGGACTTCCGTGAAGGACCACAGGGTTCGGTTAAATCAAAAGCAGTATTATTCGAGGATGATGTATATTATCTCGGCAGATCTAGCGATACACCTGGATTATTGCTAAAATATAATATAAGCTCAAATGAAATATCAGTAGTCACACCTACCAATGATTTAGTTTTTACTTATTTAGATATTCATGCATCTGAAAATAATATTTATTTGAATTCATCTTTTGGTTTGTATCAATACAATCCAAGTACAAATGCTATAAACTTAATTTTTTGGACTGACCCTTTTGATACATTTAAAAAAATATATGTGCATCAAGGAATATTTGTACTTACGACCTTTGAATCTAGCTCAAATTCATGGACAGCATATTATTATAATGAAAGTACAGGAGTCACAAAAAAAATGATGGATTATATTGATATCAATAATGAAGAATTATTGGTAACAATAGGCGATGATTATATAGCTATTCGATCAAGTTCTATCTATTTCGACCCTCTTAAACCTTCTTCTCTATTTGATAGAAGCAATGGAAATCAATTGAATATTGAAAATGTTATTCCAGATTTCACATGTGGTCCTCAATACACCTTACAAACCATTGGCAAATATCTTTTTTATCATTGTGATTTTGACGACTATTATTTCAATACAAGCACTTTAGAGTCTAGCTTTTTTGAAACTAACCCAAAAGAATTAGGAGAAGATGAACAATATTTATTTGTTCGTGCTTCTGGTAATAGACTACTATCTATAGACAAAATAAATAACTCCTCTACAGTAATTAATGAGGGTAGACACACTAATTTATTAAAGTTTGAAAATAAATATTACTCTATTGATTATGAAAACCAGGCCTTAATTCAAACTGAGGGTGGTATCGAGAATACGCTAAGTTTTCCACTAAATATTGAACTAGACAGGGATTCAGAAATTGTTGATATGATAAGAATCAACGAAAAAGTCCTATTGCTAATTGATCAAGATTTAAGTGATTTCTATATATATGAATTGCAAGAAGAAAATGTCACTTTAATTCTTGAAGATTTAAAAATGCTAGGTAGAAGGCTAATGCCTTTTTATGATGCACAAGGCAAACTTCTATTTTCATATGATAATGAGATGTATGGAGAAGAGCTATTCCTACTTGACTTAGAAACTAATTCTGTTGAAAATTTTAACTATTTTCCAATTAATGTCTTTCCCAATCCAGCAACAACTTTCTTAAATCTAGATGAGTTTAGTAACCAATACAAAGTGTCAATAATTAGCTCTTTGGGTGTGAATTGCTTAAAGTTGAATAGCGGAAACAATGATATTAGTATACTACCGAATGGTTTATATTATATCAAAATTCAAGAATTGTCAAGCAAAAAATGCTATCACAAACCTTTAGTCGTTGCAAAATAATTACCAAATCAATGTTTCTTTCTAAATTACTAGGTTACTCTAGTAATTTAGAAAGAAACATTGATAAGTTTTAGTCCTTTAGTAATGGTCAAAGAATAACTTAACAATTTATGAGGGAAATTTTCGAATCAATATTGCGTTAAAAAGCCTCGCCGATGCCCTGCATCGCCTACGCCTGCCTGCCGGCAGGCAGGTTTTTTGCCTTGTCTTGATTCAAAACTTACTCCTCAAAATCGATACCTTATTTTTTGACCATTACTTATCTATTAATAACAACTCTTTCAGAAATAAGAGAAGACGAGGATTCAATGATTATAAAATATATTCCATTAGGAATCTGCGAAATATCAATAATTTCTCTTGAGTTTTCAATTTTAGATTTCAAAATAGTTTTTCCATGCACATCTATAATTCTTAAATTAGCATCTTCGATTTGTACATAAGAGTCAATATAAATAATTGAATTGGCTGGATTTGGAAAGATAGAAAATGAATTTGAAATTGTTTCTTCTGTTTCCAACGCAAGCTCCTGCTCCACATTAGTAACCTCTGCTGCTTCCATAGCCGCAAGGATCGAATTCGTGTTTTCACTACAGCTCATAGCCGCTGACCATGATGTACTACCTCCACAATTTGAACCAATAACTTCTAAGGAAATATAACTATCTACTTGTGTAACAAATGAACCTGTCAAATATCCCGAATAAATACAACCATTCGTATTAGAATTATTTTCAAGTACAAATCCTGAACCAACAATAAGGTCGATAGGGCTATTAGAATAGTCTCCCAAAAAGAAATCAGAGCAGCAATTATAAGTGGTACAACAAAATTCTTTACCTCTTGTAACTCCTCCTGTATTGACAATTACACCATAAATATCAGAGCTAATTATAAATTGATCAGTCACGAAGTCAGGATTAAAAGACCAATTAACTGTAACTCCTGCTGGAATGTATCGTCCGTCGTTAAATCCTTCATTGCCACCGCTACCACTTAATGATACGGTATTGGTATTATTCAGCGTTACCGATTTTATACTTATGCAGCCAACAGCATCACTTGCTGTCACAGCATAGTTACCTGATGCGAGGTTTTCTATTTTAGGAGTAGTCTCTCCTGTGTTCCATATATAATCAATAGGCGCTACACCATCCACTAATATTTCAATATAACCATTATCCGCACCACAAAATGGATGTGCATAATCAAAGTCAATCTGCCCGTCTGGAAGAATATACTTAATTGATGATTTTGTGCATCCTGCAGCATCTGTGACCGTAACACTATATGCTCCAGGAGCAAGGTTCTCAATGTTAGAGGAAGTCTCACCTGTACTCCATAAATATTCAAAAGGAGCTATCCCAATTGGGTGGGCTGTCAAAGATCCATTATCCTGATCACATGAAGCGTCTTCTTTTGAAACGGACAAATACATGTTTCTCAAATTAAAATGTCGGGTTCCAATACACCCTTCAGTATCTACGACCGTCACATAATAATGACCAGAACCAACACTTTTAAGCTCTTCCGTGGTGTTGCCATTATTCCATGAATATGTAAACGGAGGTGCTCCTCCTAAAGGATTCAATGTGACATTAAATTCTCCACCCTGACATTCAATGTTTTCAGCCAGATAGTCATCCAAATTCAGTTCATCTGCAACTAGGATTATTTCTTCTTCATATAAGCAACCCTTGGAGTCCAGAATTTCCAAATAGTAGGTCCCTTCTGTTAAATTCTCCAGCTCTACACTTCCTGTTGCATTGGCCAAGTAAATGGATCCATTGACTTTAAAATCATAGGGTGGAGTACCTCCAATTGGTTTAAATTCGAGTCGTCCATTATTCATCCCGCAATTAGGACTTACCTTTTCATAATCAATATCCGTAACTGGATTATCACAAATACAATCAGTATCTACTCCAAGAATTAAATATCCTACTTCCTGGTTTGAAAAGGAACCTTGAGTAATGTATTCATCTGCCGAGACCAAACTTATTTCTACCCCATACTGACTCAAATTTTGGTACATCACAAATGGAGAACCAGCCCCAAGTGATGTCTGAGGAAAGGCAAAGAAATAAGGCATATGGTTTTCAGGGAAATTTTGTCCAGAATTATTAGGAAATGAGATGTTAGTCCAATTATGATTGATATCATTCAAGGTCTTGTCTACCACTACCTTTCTACCACCAATGGAAGTCTCTCCCTCTTCAATAGCGATAAAACTTACTTCTCTTTTACTTCCGTTTAATACATTGTCTACATCTCTTAGCTTAATTTTGAATCCGTATCTGGATACATCTTTTAATTCTATCTCCAATCCTTTGTCACTGTCGACTTGTACAAGAGTAGGAAGTATGATAGGTATATCTGCAAACGGTGTATCAAAAGTAAAATGTGAATAGCTACTTGATCCAGCTTCTGCTATATCGACCAAAGTTTGCAAATCTCCTAAAGTACTATCCCCTATATTGAATGATTGATACGATACTCTTTCATTATTGAAGCTATTCGAAGTACTTAATACGTCTCGTCCTAGTATGAAATTCGAAGTATTATTACTGACGATGGTATTGGAAGAAACGACTCCTCCATTCATGGTCAATGGACTTAATATGACGTGCGGAGGCACGCTATTTTGATTGGTTGACAGTGCATTATGCCCAATCAGATAATCTTCATCTCCAAAATTACTTACTAGGAATTCATTGCAATCATCATTTGGAACATGAAAACCATCATCACAATCGAGCTCGAATATGGCTTTATGTTGAGCATTAGCAGAGCACTTATCATCTTGATTAGGATACCTGTATGGTCGTATCTCTACTCTAACCGGCTTATCAGAAACTAGCGTAAAAGGATCGGCGGAGGGGGAATTGACCCCATTTCCATCACAATCCCATGTAGATAGTGAGGTATCTCCTTGCCAAAAACTAATATGTAGGCCTTTATGTTTTTCTAAGACACCATCAAATGGAATAATTGAAACCTGATCACCTTGACCTAAACCATGGGATAACACTATACGCGCATCAACGATCTCGTCCCCATTTGGGTTTAGATCATATTTTATTTCAAATCCACAAAGATTGCCAGTTTTAAAGTTAGGATCATCTATATACACATCATCATCTACTTCAATCCAATATTGAGTTAAGTTACATCTTGTATCATCTGGCAGTATAACGATTACATCATAAATTCCTACGGGTTCATGACTAATATCTACAGTAAATGGAACACCCCAAAGGTCTCCTAAAAATAATTGTTGATCATGGACTAAAGGACCTCCCAATTGCCCCTCTACTTGAATTGTGACTAATGGACTTGGGGCTGTTCCATAATAAAATATATCTCCGCCAAATAATCCATTACCATTATACGAGTCCAAAATAATATTAACATCGTCACATGTAATAGGGTCATCACTATCCTCACATGCGTCACCTATCCCATCTCCATCTGCATCCTCTTGATTTGGATTTGGGACATTCGGACAGTTGTCATCTGCATCGTTGATTCCATCTTCATCCGAATCATTGTCTACATCTTCATTTTTGCACAATCCAAATCCATACGAAAGCTGACCTGTTAGTAGTATTTCAACCTCACCTATTAAGGAGTGACAATAGTCATCATAAAATATCTTATATACACCAGGTACTAAGCAATGAAATACAAGGTATTCACCGTCATTAATACTAATTTTCTTTCCCAAATCTGGAACACAAGTAATGTTTTCCATCCAACCTTCTTCGAGACATATTTCATTTTTATCTATTCTTATCGATGCATTCCCTGTTTCCTCCCAATCAGGGTGACAATGTCCTCCAACTGTAACGTCAAAATCCATATTACATTTCTCTGGCCACCTTTTATGAATAACAATTTCATTCCCGCATCCATCTTCTACTTTATAAAAATCTTCGACCCCATCGTAAGGAACTATAAAACTTCTCTTTTCTTCAAATGTACTCTCTATTAAACCCCATCCTTGTAATAAAGGCTTCATTCTATAAATCTTAAAAAAAGGTTTTCCTCCTCCAAATGTTAATGTAGTAGTACCACTATATGCTTCACAATCAATATTCTCATCTACTTCAAGATTACTCAATTCATCATAATCTATGTATGGCATCTGTATATTGAAATTTGCTATTTTCGATGCACCACAGAAATCTGTAACCTCAACTTCATAAAAATTACTGTAATACAATTTAAACTGATTATCAATGCCATGTAACTTATCTAAATGTGGGCTCCAATTTATTTCATAAGGTGGTGTACCTCCATCAATATTTAACGTGACAATGGCGTGGTCTCCAACACATTTAGGCGTGGTACGATCTTTAGTTATCGCATTAATTTCACTACTCGAAAAATCTTCTAATACAAATGACTCTATATACTCACAACCAGAAATATTTTCTGTCAAAGTAGCATAATAGATTCCTGGATCCAAACCTTCTATATAAGATTCTACACTACCTGTAGACCATAGGATTGAAAAATTATAATTTATCCAACCATTATTATGCTTCACGCTAGGACCCAAATATATACTGCCGTTTTCCAAATTATTGCAGGTATTTGTTATTTCTTCACCAGCGTCAAACTCTAATGCATTGTTAATTTCAAACTTTTGAATCAACTCGCAACCAGTAATATCTATAACAACCAAATCATACAATCCTACATCAAGACCTTCTATATGAAATTGATTCGATTCTTGTATAATTGTTCCCGAGTCATCTTTCCAAATATATTGCAATTCATAGATAGTTCCAGAATGATTGTTTACTATTCTTTCCCAATCATAATATTCAATAGTTATGGACCCATTGGGTTCAATACAAGAAGTAGTTCCTTCTATAATTGCTAATGTTTCGTCTAATTCCAATTCACATTTGCAATAACTCAAATCAAATATTTACTCAAATTCACAAGATATAAAGTCACCAGAAATAGGGTCTGGTATGTTTATTTTGAAAGTAGCAATATAGATTCCTGGTACAAGGTTATTAACAACTAACGCATTATCGGCAGGTGCATCGGTTCCTGTTGGCCATTGAGTCCATTCAGAAGTCATCATTGCTCCCATTGGAGACATAATTTCAATTGATCCATTATCTATGTGGCAGCTAGACTGAGTTACATTATATTCTAAGTCATCGCAATCGCATAGTGCGTCAACGATCATCTCTGTGCTGCAACCAAAGACATCTGTAAAGATTACTGTAAACTGGCCGTAGTCTGGTATCGAAACCAATTTGACATCTGAAGGTAAACCTTCTTCATGGTAGATATTAAGGTTGTCTTTTTCAATATCTACTGTAAATGGTCCAGCGTCCCCGGTAGTGATCAAATAAAAAGTGGTTTGGCAGTCGCCATTCATCCATTTATTGACTGGATACGCTGAAAAATCTGCCTTTGCTGATATTACAAGAAAGGTGAATAGTATTATAAGTTTAATTGATTTCATAATTGGTGATTTAAATTTTTACTTCTTTAATCGATTGATTATGTTTGAATGATCTCTTGTCTATCTCCAGCAAATTAATTGTCCTTGCAATGATATCTTCTTGATAAATGACCTCACCATCAATTAATATTCCTTGTTCTGTAACATATCTTGAATTAAATTCTTCCAAAAGAATCTTTCCCTCAAAAACATTTATAATGTTGGAAATTTCGCAGATCAAACTATTGAATCGTGGAGTTATTCTATAACTGCAGCTTCGATTATCAGCTGTTGGCATAAAAAGAACTCTTTCTGACCACTTTACTCCATTTAGAATAGTCAAATTAAATTCATCCCACCAAATATTAGAATTAGAAGAAATACTGAAAAAAATCTCTTTTTCTTCCCAAAATTCTTCAAGTAATTCATCTTCTCTTACATCTTGTAATCCATCAAATCTTAACATTGCAAAACTTGTTTTTAAGTCTACAAATTCTTCACTAACAATGTTATTTGGTTTTACAAATGGAGCATTTATAACTGGTGTTGCTGTTCCTAAATAGCTTTTGCTTTGTTTTAAATCCAACAAATTCATCGCATTGTTATAATTTGGTTGTAGCCAAAATTTCTCTCTACGGTCCGACAAGTAATATTCCACAGCATCATTATTCTCTAATTCATCAAAAACACAAATTCCAAGTTCAATACCTTTTTTGAGAAATACACTGTCAAAAGCCAATATTCGTTCTTTATAGTTCTCAGAATTTACTTTGAAAGAAAATTCATAAGTAAAAGAAGGAATACTTTTTAAATATGGTGTCCAATAATTCATATACTATTCTATTATAAAAACAACATCATCTATTATTGTAAAGCGATGTACATCTGTTAAATTATCAACTCGAATTTCCTTTAAAGCTCTTAAATCATCTGCTATTGAATTAGGCGCTCCAATATTTCCATTCAAAATATCCTGTATCTTATTTCGCAATTGAATGCTTGTCGAGGAATATTGAGGTGCATTAGTATTCAAAACTTTAAGTTTCGCAATTTTATCAAAAAAGGTAGGCTCTGTATTAAATTGAGAAGCAGCTTTTACTAGATTACTTCTAAATGTATTTGCTCCTATTCCTGTATATGCTTTGTATTGCATAGATTCAAGTTTTGAAACATTTACTATATCTCCAGCAAAATATGATTCTCCTGAGACAAATATATGCTCCATATAGACCTCATCACCATTATTTATCAATCTAACAGTTTCATTAATATGTTCCAGGTTTCCTGGATTATCATGTATATTTTGAAGTAACTGTTTTTCTGATAAAAAACTTTTTAAATTTTCTGGGTTTTTATATTTGGGTGAAGATGCTAATAAATCCATTTGTTTAAACAAATCAGTTTCAATATTATAAATGGTGTATTTATTAGTGTGTTGTCGTGCTTTTAAAGCATATTCTGCGATCTTTTCTAGATGATGAAGAGAAATTCCTCTCTCTTCAAGTTTGTTTAAAGTTAAGGCCAAACTTTCAATATCAATAGAGGTAAACCCTTTTTGAAAAAGATTATCCCCTAAATTATGGATCAATATATTTTTTCGAATTAAATCAGAACTATTTAATGTACTTTTGAAAGTTTTATATGTTTCAACGCCATAAGGTTTTAAGCTATGTAGATTTCCCCCAATCTGCCCAGGCGAATTCACCGTATTTAAGATATCATCAAAAAAATCAGCTCCATAATTACTTGTGGCCTTTATAGCATTTGCTAATTCTGTATTTAAAAGAAAATATCCGTCTTCAGGAAACTTTAGAGCAATGTCATTTAATACAGAAGCTGGTATAGGATTGGGACCAACTGCATAAACATCATCCAAACTTGCTCTCAAATCCACAATAAAGTTGCCAAAGAAGTCATCCAAAACGGTTACGACAGTCTCTCCATTTCGCAATACTTTAGCTCCGTGCTTATTGACAATCGCTTGCCGCACTCCTGTGGATTGCTCAAACCAAGCCTGCTCCATTTTCCTCATTTTGGCATAATGCCCGGCTGCCACCCTACCTGTCACAGAAAAAATAGCTACTTCAGTTGAAATAGCTTTCCATTTATTACACCAATCATCGTGCGAATTCAATCCTTCACAAATAGACTCGATGGAAGTCAAGAGATCCAAAGCGCCAATTCCTAAATCTGAAATCGCGAAGGCTCCTCTTAAGGTTGCCAATTCTCCAGCATTATACAATAAAACCACATCTGCTGCTGCAAATACTGTACCCACCGCAAAAGCAGTCGTAATCAGGGTTTGGCGATTTATCTTTTCTTCTGTATTCTCTACAGCATAAGGAATAAATACACCTGGTACTACTCCAAAGGAGTTTAATTTAAACCCTCCACTTTTAGGTAGATTAAAATCTGGGTTTTGTATCTTTACGAGGTAAGGCTTGTAGTATTTGAAATCATCCTGAAAAGAATAGGCATCAGCAGGACCTGAAACAAGTGACCCCGCAATGTTAAATGAATTGTTGATAATATCACCCAAATTAAGGTAAGAATAATCAACACTTACATCGGTTTCTTTGAACTCTCCTTCATAAATTGCGGAACCAAGGCCTGGATATAAGTTTAGGAGTTCCTTTTCCTTTACGGCAAGATTTTCGTCTATTGTTCCTTGAAGTTCTAGCGTATAAAACAAATGAGTCAATGCCTCGAACAGTGGATCATTGTAATCAAAAATTTCATGAATATCATCAATAAGCAATGGATCATTTTCTACTTCATCTAGCAAACATTTTTTGACTTTAATCGCAACATCTTTGGAGTTTGTTTTGATAAGTTCAGCAAGGGCTAAAGCTCTAACATCAACACTTGAGGGAGTTGCATCTTCTACTTCCGGAGTATATATGGTTTCATATATCAATTGACACAAAAGATCATCTCCTATAAGACATGGTGGAATGCTTTCTAGTACCTTATAATTACCATTCAAATATATTTCTTCTGCAATAGCATCATTAATATCAAAAAACGGATGCTCTTGATCATCTGTAGAGGTAAGCGCAGTAAGAATATTGTGAAAATTATCTTTCTCCTCATCCTCTACATATATGTAGAGATACTCTGTAGTGTTTGCGCCACATTCTTCATATAGAAATTTGTACATCCAAATATCTCCATCGATAGATTCATATTCTATCAGTGGTACTAGCTTAGGATTTAATGGTATTTCATTTAGTTGGACAGGATTTATATCACTAATGTCTGGCAAAATTATAGCTCTTCCATTAAGTAAATTTGCAATTTTCACCGTTTCAAAAAGACCATTTGATGGGTCATTAAGACCAATAGGTGGTAAAAATTCAATATTTGATGCAATAAACGAGGTCATTCCGTTTGGAATTATATAATCAAGAACCATTATTGATTCTCCATTTTTCAAACCGCATAAAAGGTCAAAAACTACATCTTTTACAATTTCAGGTGTATCATTTAATTCAATTAAAGAATTTGCACTAGGCTTTATTGTATTGATATAAAACACTTTCAACTTTCCGCTATCCTCATCCTCTACTGTCAAGACTTTAACGTATCCATCATTTTCATTTCCAAGATTTAGAAAAGCATCCATATCGAAACCTCCTTCTATACATTCATATTGCTGCAAGTATCCCATGGCTTCATAATCGCAGTTATTACAGCCTTCGTTTACTATATCATTTAATACTTGCTCTAGAGAGAGCGGTGATCCTGTAATATTAGGCTCTAGGATATAGTCTTTGCCCGTTGTATTATCAACTATACAATTAAATCTAGAGTCGCTACTCTCGGACTTGGTAAAACTTTCTGGCAAATTAAATTCAAGAAGCCCAAATCCATTATCAAGCATGAAATTTTCAAAAGTCTCTTGGTCATTTCCATCTAGTACTTTTATTCGATCAACGTATTCACATCCACTTGGTGCTGTAACGGTTACACTGTAATCTCCTGGTGATATATTTGTGGGGTCGCTTGACCATTCCACAATATACTCAGAAGGTGGAGTAGGGACTAAAGACAACTCTTCTGATCCAGCTTCACAAATAATTGGGTTTTCCGGCGAAATCTTGTAATCTTCATTATTCGCACCTCTGATGAAAATACTTCCTTCTTGTTCGCAATCAAATATCTCTACTTTGTAGATCCCTTCGTGAGGTATATTCAGTTCAAAAACATCCGTTGCTATAGGCAAATCTCCAAATTCATCATACCATTTACTACCTTGAGCAAGATCAGGATCAATGCTCAAAGTAACTTGAGTCATATCTTTACAATAAACATCTGATGTTGTTGAAATTTCAACAGTCTCTCCTGTAAGGTCTGGTATTAAGTGTTCTTCCTTCAGACTGCATCCATCTTTCTTTACTGTCAATTCAACAAGACCAGTTGCGGTTGTTTCAAAAGTATTATCGTCTCCAAGTCGTTTACCATCGACCCTCCAAGTATATTCATCATAAACATTGGGTACAGAGAATGTTACTTTCGAATTTTGACAGGGTATTTCATTGTCTACGGTCAACTCAATTTCAGGAACCTGAGACGTACCTACACAATTACACGAATCATCATATGCGTCATTTGAGGTACATTCATCACCGTCATCACACGTATCACCCGGATATATTATATCTATAGTGATGGATACCTCATGTGTTATATTTCCATCTCTATCTGAGAATTTTAATATCACAGGATAATCGTCAAATTCGGGAGTAACAATGGGTATTTCTGAGACCGCCGATAAGGTTATTGCGTCTTGATTTCCAGTTTTGAAGTAGATACAGTCAGACTCTATATTTTCGCAAATTAATTTTTGAATATCCACTTCTGATTCCTTGCAGGTCTGGACGATCATTTCTTTATCCATAGCGACGCTCACCTCACATTGAGCTGTACGTCCCAATTGATCAGTCACAATTAATGTGTTTATTCCACATTCTAATCCATATGCTGTGGCAGAATTAGCTTCAATTCCATATTCTTCATAATTAGGGGTTGTCAAGGTATAAGGCCCCGAATAGTCTTCCTGATTACTTGGAGTATAAGTATTCTTCGAAATAATTTTTATTGAGACAGAGTTTGCGCTTGTCAACTCACATTCGATCTTCAATTTGGACTGACCAGACAAGTTGTCTATGAGAGATTGATTTACAAGATTATTGCCCTTACCCAATGTCTTAGCTAGATTGGTATAATCATTTAAGTCATTGCTATGAAGTGAATAATTGTTCTCATTTTTCTGATTTACTTTGTTGAAGTAGATATCATTTATTCTGATTTGAACTTTATTCTGAGAAGAATGAAAAGAAAAGAAATCGCTTATTGAGGCATCTTCATCATTATTAATCGTAGCTCCAGTGTAAGAAGCATTTTGAGCGTTGGGCACACCATCCCATTTTTGGATACAATCATCATTTATCTCAAATAGCTTGACATTATCGTCCACGTTAGAAATATCAGTCATCCTGCCATGAATGACAATTATATCTCCTGGAAATACATCCCGGACACAATCCGGTCGAATAGAAATATATCCAGACTTAAAATCTAATCCCTCATTCGAATCATCAATAATAATCTTAGCTTTTGGGTCATTGATATTATGAGCTATATCATTGGATTTCGTGACGACCATCTCAATGTAGACATCATCAAGAGCTAAATCTGTAATTTGAACCTCGTTGATAAGAAATGAAGGTAATTTTTCATTGGCATCTTGAAGTTCTTGACTCTTAAGACACTTCGGACTTATAAAATAAAAAATAATTAGAAAGACTAATAGTAACTTACTTTGGTTCATTATATGATATTTTAATTCTATCTAAAAAAACTTAGGACAGCCTTCAAGTACATTGGTAATTTCGACTGGTCTAAAGTGAGTTTGTAATTTGAGTCAAAGTTGAAACAAATTTTTATTTTTTGCAAATGAACTGCAAATAGGAGGATGAAACTCGCAAAATTATATTTTGACTTGATTTAAAAAGCCAATATTTATTTCGTCGCTAGAATAATTAATAGTATCCCCTCAAAACGGGGTGGTAAAAAGAAATCATGGTCTATATATGTTATATTAGTATAATATGTATTAGATTGTGTGTCAATTATGAGTTTAGAATTACTAAGGAGTATAGATTTAGAAAAGG
>Ga0256847_1001053_pt1 | contig 15149 bp, 16 predicted proteins | sample TeddybearmetaG_FD_189099 | JGI IMG/M metagenome (GOLD analysis project Ga0256847, IMG submission 189099) | Hydrothermal vent microbial communities from East Pacific Rise, Pacific Ocean - Teddybear | ecosystem: Environmental > Aquatic > Marine > Hydrothermal vents | place: Pacific Ocean: East... | reverse complement strand
AAAAGCCGAGTTTAACTCGGCTTTTTTGGTTTTATTTAGAAAATTTCTTGCCAGCTTGTACTTCTCATATTAAAGTTAAGTCCAATATTATATTTTGAGTATATTCAATGGGTAAGTTATTTCGATTTTTATTTGGGTTTTTTAGTCTTTTAATTGTACTCGTTGTTTTAGCGGGTGTTTTAGTTCATTTTTACTTTGATCCCAATGATTATAAAACAGAGTTGGTAGAGCTGGTTAAAAAGCAAACAGGGCGAGATTTAGTAATTAATAAGAAAATGGAATTAAGTCTATTTCCTTGGCTTGCAATTAAACTTTCTGATGTTGAGCTTAAACAAGCCGCGATCTTTGGTAAAGGAACTTTTGCTAAAATAGATGAGTTAAAATTAAGAGTTAATGTTAAACCTCTGTTTTCCAAAGAATTAGAAGTTGATACGATTATTTTAAAAGGATTAACTTTAAATTTAGAAAAAGATAAAAATGGCATTACCAATTGGGCTGACTTAATCGAAGGAGCGAAGCAAAAAAAGAAAGTAGAAAAAACATCGGATGATAATAAAAAATTTGCTTTAGAAAAAATTGCAGTTTTAGGAATAGAATTAGAAAATGCCAATATTAGTTGGGATGATCAGCAAAAAGGAGAAAAAATTCAAATTAAAGGGTTAGATTTAAATTTAGGTAACCTTAAACCTGAACAACAAATTCCAATTAAACTAAAAGCCAGCATTGTAACTAATAAACCACAAGTTATGACCGATTTAACACTACAAGGTAAAATTATTTTTAATAAAACATATTCTAATTTTAAAATGGATCAAGCTAATATTGGAGTGGGGCTTTCAGGGCAACCTATTCCAGCAAAAAAAATACAACTTAATTTAGCCGCCGATATTGCTTTTGATCAAATTAAATCAATTGCTTCACTTAATAACATTGATTTAAAAATAAACACCGAAGGGGCTAAAGAAATTCCATTTGATAATATGGAAATTGCTTTAAATACTCAAAGCATTCATTATCAAATGTTGAATAATACATTAACAATTCCCGCTTTTAACTTAGTTGTTAATGCACAAAATAGTGTATCCAATATTCCTTTTAAACAATTAAATTTAACAACCAAAGGCAGTAGTCTTAACTATAAAGGGGATAATACGGCAGAAATACAAGGCTTAGTGGTTAATTTAACTGCAGATGGGAAAGAACAGGCTTTTAAACAGCTTAATTTAGATTTAACGAGTGATTTAACTTGGTCAGGACAAAAACAACAAGCCTTATTACCTCATTTAGCCGTTGTATTAAAAGTCAGTAGACAAGACGCGGATTTAAAAAATATTGATTTAAATTTAAAAGGTGATTTAACTTGGATGGGAAAACAGCAAAGCATTCAAATCCCCAATTTAACTTTAGTCGTGAAAGCGGATGGTGCGGCATTACCACAGAAAAAAATCGTGGCTAATTTAAACAGTCATTTCAAGTTTTTAATTAAACCATTAGAAATTAATTTACAAAAATTGGCTTTAAAATTAAACGATCATCAAATTAATGGGTATTTAATGGTACAACCTAATGCGGGTCCTAAATTAGATTTTGATTTAAACATTGATCAGGTTAATTTAGATCAATATCTTCCTGCTAAAACAACCGAACAACCTAATACAACTTCAACAACCCCTGCTCCTGTTAATGAGGATCCACTTGCCGCTTTACGTCCGCTTAATATTAATGGCAAATTGATGATTAAAACATTTCAAAAAGAAGGTATTAAAGTCAAAGATATCTTAGTTAAAGTAAAAGCTAAAAATGGTAAAGTAAATATTAGCCGAATGGAAGCCAAAGTTTATGAAGGGCAATTAAAAGGATCACTTTATTTAGATGCACATAAAAAGACCCCTTATATTAAAATCAAACAAAATTTAACAGGAATCCAAATTGGACCTATTTTAAAAAGATTTGCAAATAAAGATATTTTAGAGGGTAAGGGGGATTTAAAATTAAATCTAACCATGAATGGACTTGAACCTGATTTAATTAAAAAAACATTAAATGGAACGGCGGGTTTTATTTTTTATGATGGTGCCATTAAAGGCATTAATTTAGCAGCCAATGCACGTAATTTTGAATCTATTTTAACTGGAAAAAAAGATACTAGCGTTCAAAAAACAGATTTCTCCGAATTATCAGGTAATGCTCATATTACCAATGGCGTAATTAAAAATGATGATTTTAATTTAATGTCCCAATTGGTTAGAGTGCATGGTAAAGGAACGGTCAATTTACCCCAACAAACAATCAATTATTTATTAAATGCCAAATTAGTACAGAGTTTAAAAGGGCAGGGAGGTATGTCATTTGATCGCTTACCTGGCGTACCTGTGGGCATTAAATTAACAGGAGATCTAACAAATCCTAAAAAAGAAGTCCGTTTAGGTAAAGCATTAAAACAAATTGCTAATATTGATTTAGAGGCGGAAAAGAAAAAATTCAGACTCAGAGCCCAAGAAAAACAGCGAGAGCTTGAAGAAAAATTAAAAGCAAAATTAGGTAAAGAAGTGGGGGGGCAATTAGGTGAAACACTTAATAAAGAATTAGGGGGCGCGCTTAAAGGTTTATTTGGTCGTTAAAACAAATGATTAAATCAACAATTCCCGTAATGGGGCTGGTTGCTTGGAGTGGTTCAGGGAAAACCACTTTACTTTGTCAGTTGCTTAAATATTTTAAACAACAGGGTAAGCGGGTGGGCATGATAAAACATGCTCATCATGATGTTGAATTTGATAGCAAAGGTAAAGATAGTTATAAATTAAGAAAGGCAGGCGCGAGTCAAATGTTATTAGCAACCGCTAAAAGATGGGCGTTAATGGTTGATTTAGAAGAAACAGCAACAGAGCCTAATTTACAACAGATGGTTAACCAGTTAGACCAAGAAAATCTTGATTTTATTTTAGTTGAGGGTTTTAAGCATACTGCTTTTCATAAAATAGAAGTCCATCGTTCAACTTTAGATAAGCCTTTAATTTATCCTAATGATAAGGACATTATTGCCGTTATTACGGATAATCCGTCCTTAATTCAAGATAAAAAAACGCTGGATTTAAATAATATTCAAGAAGTTGCCGATTTCTTATTAACAATGCTCCATCCAAGTCAATAAGAAAAGAGGGAGCATTATGTCACCTTGTTATTTTACAGGTGCTTTAGCTTGAGGTGCTGGCGTAGGTCTAGGAGCAGGTGCTGGATAAGCATTATAATTAGGGTAACCATAAGGAGGGTAGCCATAACCTGGAGGAGGCGGAGGTGTTTGAAAATTAGGTTGTGGTGGATAATATGGATAAGCCCCTTGGTAACCGTTATTAGCGCCATTATTACCAAAACCAAAGCCTCCTGGATTGCCGAAGCCAAAGCCGTTATTATTGCCATTATTTCCAAAGCCAAAGCCATTGTTGTTGCCATTACCATTGCCATTTTCCCAAGGCATATTCATATTCCATCCTGAATTATTATTGCCATTATTGCCATTATTCCAAGGCATATTCCAATCTGCTTGAGCAGATGAAAAAGCAAGGAATGTAACCGTTGCTGCCATTATTTTAATCATTTTATTCATATAGAAAACCTAAAAGTAATTTATCATCAGTAAAAACGCCCTAATGGGTTATAAATAGCATAGTTCAAGTTAGCTAAAAATCAAGTCTCATAGTATTGTTGTTGAATCTGTTTGCAATATTGCACAAGATTAGGATAACTTCGGGCTTTTTTATTTATTTCATGATCCAATTCAACCATAATAGTTTGAGCTAAAAAAGCAAAAGCGGTGGCATCAAAAGAACAAGGTTGTTCACCAAAAAAATATTTTTTTTGTCCTAATAAATCAGACAATGCTTGAAAGCTATGATTAGCAATGGCAATAATCTCATTATGACTGTGATTTAATAAGCCTTGTTTTTTACAAGCATCGATGACCCCTTTTCTAGCTAAAGGAGGGATTATTAATTTTAGATGAAAGGGAAATTTAGCAAAAAAAGCGGTTTTTACTTTATTCCAACTATGTTCATCAATCCAACGAGAATAGAGTAAGCACCAGTATAAATTTTCATCCAAAGATTTAGTTAATAAATAAGCCGTGGCTTTTTCTTCAGTTGATAGAAAATCATCTAAAGTTACTTGATATTTTTCTGTTAAATATTCCATAATAAACATGGAGTCAGAAATAGTCTGATCTCCATCAACAATAAAAGGTAACTTGCCTTTAGGTGCTTTTTTTAAATTCTGAAAACCACAAATACGCTTAGTTTTAATTTTTGTTAAGCGTAAAAAAAGATCTATTTTTAAAACAAAGGGGCTTGGATCAATCATGCCCAAATTGGGACCAAAAGCATAAAGTTTAATCATGTTTTATTAAAAGTGCCTCAAACACTTCCTCAATAGGGATAAGAAAATTAATATTAAGAGAACCTCCAGACTTTGTAAATACCCTGTACCGATGCCAGTCTGTTTTTCCTTTTACGGTGGTTTCATAAATTATTTTACGATGTAAGTTATCAAAAGCTTGCCAATGAACTTTAAGATATCCTTTACCTAAGGGGATTTTCTCTTTTTTCATCACTATTGCGATTAAACTAATGTCTGTTTTTTCACTTGTTGTTTCTTCAGTAATAATTTTTCCTCCATATCGTTCCAGCTAATGGTATATACCATTTGATTACATTTTTTTCCTTTATAAATATGTCCAATAGATTCTGTATCAAATACTATATTAACGGCTTTTATTGTTAATGGTTTTTTATCTGAAAATTGGATTCGTTCTTTTTTATCACCCCATTTATATAATGTTGCATTGCTATTTGAAGCAACCAATAACATTAAAAAGAGAATAAAAAATATTGGTTTCTTTATCTGTTCTATTATATTCATAGTCATTATAGTATAAAATCTAAGCAGGAACGGTTCTATCTTCTGCCCAAATTCTTAAAGCTTGGATTTTTTCAGCCATTAGAATGGATAAAGGACGAGTATGGCTAATTTCAATTAATAACATGGTTTGAGAGAGTTTTTTTTCTTCCGCCTGAGACGTATATAAAGCAGAAACAACCGCTTGTTCTATTTCAGCCCCACTAAATCCATCCGTTGCTTCAACTAAAGCAGGAATTTCAAACTGAGAGGGCATTTGATTACGTTGCCGTAAATGAATTTCTAATATTTGTTGGCGGGCTGATGCTTGAGGCAAATCAACAAAAAAAACCTCATCTAAGCGTCCTTTCCGAATTAATTCAGGCGGTAATGCCTGAATATCATTAGCTGTTGCAACAATAAAAACTTTACCCTGATGTTCTGCCATCCAAGTTAATAAAGTGCCTAAAATACGGCGACTGACACCGCCATCACTACTATCTCCCGCTAAACTTTTTTCAATTTCATCAACCCATAACACACAAGGAGACATAGTTTCTGCGGTATTTAAAGCATGAGTTAAGTTTTTTTCTGTTTCACCAATAAATTTATTATAAAGAGCCGAAAAATCGAGTCGTAATAAGGGTACTTCAAACAATCCAGCAACCGCTTTTGCCGCTAAACTTTTACCACAGCCCTGCACCCCTAATAACATAATTCCTTTGGGGCTATCCAAATTATGATGTGCTTTTTTAAAGGCTTTTTGACGTTGTTTAAGCCATTTTTTTAAATTTTCTAATCCTGCAACTTTAGAAAATTGAGCGGTATCATATTCATATGAAATAATATCTCCTTGATTTAATAACTGATACTTGGCTTTCATTACTTCAGGAATATCTCGGGCTGTTATTGCGCCATCATATTCAATGGCCGCTCGAATCAAACGTCTTGCATCTTCAGAAGAAGTTCCTAAAAGATGATTAATTAAATCTTCAACTGCTTTTTTATCAACCAATAAACGTTGACGGGGATGATTTTCTTGCCAACGATGGGCTTCTTCTTTAATCATTTGTTTTAATAACCCCGCATCGGGTAATTTCATTTCAAATTTGGCTGATAAATGTTTTATTTCTGCGGGAATATTTAATGCATGACTAATAAAAATAAGCGTTCTTGCAACGTCTTCATAACTTTGAGCGATTTCTTTTAATAATCGCACAATTAATGGATTATCTAAATAGGGATGAAAATCAAGCAAAATATAAACACCAGAAGCAGAAGTGCCTTTAATATGGCGTAAAACATCTTCTGGACTTTCGGTTTCAAGTAAGGTTCCTAATTTAACATCTTCGCGTTCCATTCCCTCTGTAACGCTCCATTTAAAAAGAGAGCGTTCCTCATGTAAACACATTTGCGTTAGATTTTGTAAAAGGCGAAGTTCTTCATAAGATTCTAAAAGAATAATGGGAATACTGCCTCTTAACATCATTTGTAAATCTTTTAAATCATTCATGGCTTCTGACTATGTTTTTAACTTACTTAGGTATAGAATGTTTGCAAGTATAGCAATAGGAGTAAAAATCATGACTAAAAAAAATCTTTCAAAAAAACCAGATGAAGTATTGGTTGAAGATTTAGCAGCACAATGTGAACGTTTAAAACAAGAACTTTTTGAAACAAAAAAACAAAAGAAAAAATCTGTTAAACGATTTTTAAAAGAACAAGAACTCAAGCCTTATCAAGCCGAATTAATTCGCATGCAGCAGTATTTAGAAAAAACAGGGACGCGCATGATTATTTTATTTGAAGGGCGGGATGCGGCAGGAAAAGGCGGCACGATTCGGCGAGTGACTCGTTATATGAATGAAAAACATTACCGAGTTGTAGCATTAGGTAAACCGACAGAAGAACAATTACATCAATGGTTTTTTCAAAAATATGTCCGTATGTTTCCAACAGGCGGCGAAGTTGTTTTATTTGATCGTTCTTGGTACAACCGAGCGATGGTGGAACCTGTTTTTGGTTTTTGTAGTAAACCTCAATATGAAAATTTTATGCAAGGCGTGACGGGGTTTGAAAAAGATTTAAATCGCAATGGCACCATTTTAGTTAAACTGTATTTTTCAGTGACTAAAAAAGAGCAAGCTCAACGGTTTGAACGACGTAAAAATGATCCACTTAGACAATGGAAACTTTCTGAAATTGATGTACAAGCTCAAGAACGTTGGGATGATTTTACCAAACAAAAATATGAAATGTTGCGTAAAACTCACGGCTCTCATGCGCCTTGGACCATTGTTCGATCCAATGATAAACAAAAGGCCCGTCTTAATGCGATGAAAGTTATTTTAAATGCAGTTCCTTATAAACGTTATGATCCTTCATTAGACTTTGTACCTGATCCTGACGTTGTCGTATCGGGTGCGAGAGAATTAGAGTTAATGGAAGCTCAATATTTAAAAAATGGTAAATTTGCAGGTTAAAAATATGAATAAAGAACAATTAAATATGTCATTAAGCAGTGGTATTGCTGCTTTTGAGGGTAAACATTTTGCCATTGCAACAGAACAACTTTCACCCTTAGCCGATCAAGGTCATCCCGAAGCCATGTATCGTATGGCGATTATGGCACAAAATGGATTAGGAATGGCGACCAATGAATTGCTGGCTTTTAAATATATGAAACAAGCGGCAGAGCAGGGCATGGATATTGCCATGCATGGTTTGGCTTTTATGTATATGGAAGGAGAATGTATTGAGCAAAATGCTCAAAAAGCGATTGAATGGTTTACTAAAGCCGCTGATCGGGGGTTAATTGGTTCTATGACCACACTGGCTATGATGTATGATCAAGGTAATGGTATTGCTAAAGATCCTGAAAAAGCAAAGTTATGGTATAAAAAAGCAGGTTTTGATGAATTAGGTGGTTAACAATTTTGGCACTTTCTTTATTTAAAAATCCTGTTAAAATAGCGCCCTGTTTACCCTTTAGCGAGAAAAGCCATGTTTAAAAAATCCCTGAATATTGCCGATTATGATAGTGAAATCAGTAATGCCATTAAACACGAAGAACAACGCCAAGAAGCTCATATTGAATTGATTGCTTCTGAAAATTATACCAGCCCCCGAGTCATGGAAGCACAAGGCAGCGTTTTAACTAATAAATATGCGGAAGGTTATCCAAGCAAACGTTATTATGGGGGTTGTGAACATGTTGACGTAGTTGAACAAGTTGCCATTGATCGAGCAAAAGCATTATTTGGAGCCGATTATGCCAATGTTCAACCGCACTCAGGATCGCAAGCTAATGCGGCAGTTTATACGGCTCTTTGCACACCAGGTGATACTATTTTAGGAATGAGCTTGGCAGATGGCGGACATTTAACGCATGGCGCAAAACCGAGTTTTTCAGGGCGTCACTATAATGCAATTCAATATGGTCTCAATGCGGAAACGGGAGAAATTGATTATGATCAAGTTGAAGCCTTGGCAAAAGAACATAAACCTAAAATGATTGTTGCGGGTTTTTCTGCTTATTCTCAAATCATTGATTGGATGCGTTTTAGAAAAATTGCGGATGAAGTAGGCGCTTATTTAATGGTTGATATGGCGCATGTGGCGGGATTAATTGCGGCAAAACTATACCCCAGCCCAATTGATATCGCGGATGTAACGACCACGACCACCCATAAAACATTACGAGGACCCCGTGGCGGATTAATTTTAGCGAAAGCCAATGATGAAATCCAAAAAAAGCTCAACTCTGCCATTTTTCCAGGGATTCAAGGCGGTCCTTTAATGCATGTGATTGCTGCTAAAGCCATTTCTTTTAAAGAAGCAATGGAACCCGATTTTATTGATTACCAAAAACAAGTCATTAAAAATGCCCAAGCGATGGCAGCCGTTTTTATGCAGCGGGGTTTTGATGTTGTCTCTAATGGTACCGAAGATCATCTTTTCTTAGTGAGTTTTATTAAAGCAGGTTTAACAGGAAAAGAAGTGGATCAATGGTTAGGTAAAGCCCATATTACGGTTAATATGAATGCCGTTCCCAATGATCCCCAATCGCCTTTTATTACTTCAGGTATTCGAGTCGGGACACCTGCGGTGACAACTCGAGGTTTTAATGAGCAAGAATGTCATGATTTAGCCCAATGGATGTGTGATATTATTGATAACAAAGGGGCGGAAGAAACCATTCAAAGTATTCAACAAAAAGTCGCAGATATTTGTAATCAACATCCTGTTTATGGCGATTAAGTTTTCCTTAAAAATTAATATAAAATTTGAGTATTAAAATATGATAAATCAATTTAAACAAAGTCTTAGCTTCATCTTATTCATTAGTCTAAGTTTCTTTGCCATCAATGCGAATAGCACCACGATTGTAATAATGAAAACAAGTTTAGGAGAGATTAAATTAGCATTAGATGAAGAAAAAGCTCCGCTTTCTGTCGCTAATTTTATCCGTTATGCCAATGAAGGTTTTTATGATAACACTATTTTTCATCGAGTTATTAATGGTTTTATGGCACAAGGCGGTGGTTATAATAAACAAATGCAAAAAAAATCAACTCATGATGCGATTAGAAATGAAGCAAGAAATGGGTTAAAAAATAATCGGGGTACTTTAGCCATGGCAAGAACGGGCGATCCACACTCAGCCACCGCTCAATTTTTTATTAATTTAGTGGATAATGATTATTTAAATCATACTTCACCAAGTGAAAATTGGGGTTATGCGGTGTTTGGTAAAGTTATTAAAGGCATGGATATTGTTGATAAAATATCAGAAGTCTCTGTTGGCGTTAAAAAAGGCATGAGAAATGTGCCTGATGAAACCGTTTTTATTAAAACAATGATGGTTGAATCAAAGCCCTCCCAAAAAATTAATATTCAGGTTGAAGCTCAACCTCCCACTATTTCAGTTGAATCCATTCCTGAAATCACTATTTCTAATATCAAAGAGTAAAACAATGAGTCGTGCTAAATTAACCACTAATTTCGGTGAAATTATTATTGAATTAAATACAGAGAAAGCTCCGATTAGTAGTGAAAATTTTAAAAAATATATTGAAGATGGTTTTTATGAAAACACCATTTTTCATCGGGTCATTGGTAATTTTATGATTCAAGGCGGCGGCTTTATGACAGGAATGATTCAAAAACAATCTAATCCGTCAATTGAAAATGAAGCTAAAAATGGTTTATCTAATGAGACTTATAGTCTTGCTATGGCAAGAACTAATGATCCTCATTCGGCTAGTTCACAGTTTTTCATTAATGTCCAAAATAATACATCGTTAGATTATCCCGCCCATGATGGTTGGGGTTATGCTGTTTTTGGTAAAGTAACCGAAGGCATGGATGTGGTGGATAAAATTAAAGGCGTAGCGACAGCTAATAATATGGGACATCAAGATGTGCCTGTTGAAGATGTTGTTATTGAAAAAGCAGAAATGATTTAACGCTTATGGCTGAATATTTATTTATTTCTGATTTACATTGTTGTGCTGAACAACCTGAAATTACCGCTCTTTTCTTAAAATTTTTAAAGCAACGGGCGGTCGGTGCTAGAGCGCTTTATATTTTAGGTGATTTATTTGATGTATGGGTGGGGGATGATGATCCAACCCCGCCTAATCTAGAGATTATAGCAGGATTAAAAGCTTTAAATGAGTCAGGCACGCCCCTTTTTATTATTGTTGGAAATCGAGATTTTTTATTAAGTCATGATTTTGAGCAAGCAACGGGAGCGCAAATTTTAGCAGATGAAAGTTGTCTTGATTTATTTGGTATTCCAACGTTACTAATGCATGGTGATCAGCTTTGTACGGATGATTTACAATACCAACAAGTTCGTTTACAAATGCGTCAGCCCGAAATGATGGAGCAATTATTGGCTAAATCTTTAACCGAACGCCATGCTTTAGCAAAACAATATCGTCAAATAAGCGGGGAAGCAACTTCATTGCTTGCGGATGATATTATGGATGTTAATGCCGAAGCCGTTGAACAAGTGATGGTGCAATATCAAGCAAAACGTTTGATTCATGGACACACTCATCGCCAAAATATCCATTCTTTAGCACCAGAAAAAGAACGCATTGTTTTAGGTGAATGGCATCCCAATCAAGGCAGTGTTTTAGTGGTTAAACAAGATTCAGTGACTTTTGAATCTTATAAACCATAAAAATCCGCATATAAACCTGTTTGATTTAATAAGTCATCAGGTTTGCCATCTTGAATAATTCGTCCTTCTTGAAAAACAATCACTCGATCCGCTTGTTTTACCGCAGTATGGCGATGTGCAATAATAATGGTGGTTCTATTTTTCAAAAAACTTTGTAAAGCGGTTAATAAATTTTCTTCCGTTTTGGTATCTAAAGCCGAAGTTGCCTCATCTAAAATAACCACATTGGGCTTTGTTAATATCATTCGAGCAATGGCTAATCGTTGCCGTTGTCCACCTGATAAACGCACACCATCCCGTCCAATTAAAGTATCTAAACCTTCTGGCATGGCTTTAATATGTTGTTCTAATTGGGCAATTTTAATGGCTTGCCAACATTCTTGGTCGGTAATTTTTTGCCCTGCAATTAAATTTTGTCGAATACTGTCATTAAAAAGGGCAGGGTGTTGTAAAACAATGGCAACATGATGACGGACAATATCTAAACCAATCTGTTTGATATTGTGTTGATCATAAAAAATATCTCCCTTTGAGGCGGGATAAAGCCCAATGAGAAGTTGCCCAAGAGTTGATTTTCCACCCCCACTAGCACCAACAAAAGCCACTTTTTGTCCTGCTTCAATCATTAAAGAAATTTGTTTTAAAATAAGCGGGGGTGCGGTTTTTTCTAATTGAAACTCGGCTTTTTGTTGAGGATAAGAAAAAGAAATATTGTCTAGTTTAATGGCATTATTAATTTTATTTTTAAAAGGATCGACTTGATGAGGATATTCAGGTTCTAATTCAATATCAAATAAATGATTAATACGTTGCATTGCGGCACTGGCACTATTCCATGAATATTGAATAGCTAAAATTTCTTGTACGGGTCCCATCATAAACCATAAATAAGCATAAACCGCCAACATTTGACCAATACTTAAATCTGAAAATAGCACCATTATCATGGATAATGCCCGAAAAATATCAAATCCAAATAAAAAAACAATGAAAGACAGTCGTCCCGCCGCATCACTTTTCCATGAAAAATTGGCTGAATGATGACGAATATAATCGGCTCGGTTAATCATGCGATTAATATAATAATGCTCACTATTATTGGCTCTTAGTTGCACAATGGCTTCTAAAGTTTCATTTAAGGCTTCTTGAAATTTTTGATACGCTTTGTTTTCATGCATTTTTAAATGCTTGACGCGTTGTCCTAAAAGAAAAGTCACCCAAATAACCAATGGATTTAAAAATAAAATAAATAAAGCCAATTGCCAATTAATCCAAATTAAAACAATGCCTGTGCCAATTAAAGTAAGGCTGGAAACTAAGAATTTGCTGGTACTGGTGCTCACAAATTGGTCAATAGCATCTAAATCAGTGACTAAATGCGAGGCAACTTTGCCACTACCCAGAGTTTCATATTCACTAATGGAAACTCGTTTTAAACGCTGTAATAATTCCTTGCGCATTTTAAAAATAATATTTTTAGAAATAATGGTTAATTGGCGGGTTTGCCAAACATTTAAGAATAATGAAATTAATCTTAAAAACATAGAAAAAAGGGTAATAATAACAATATAAACAACAGGAAAATGCCAAGCACTGGGGGTTATTTGATTAAGAAAGTCAATCACTCCTGCGGGTTTATTTAATAAAACTTCATCCACTAAAATAGGAATAAGTAAAGGGACAGGAACCGCAACACAAGCCCCAAAAACGGCAATTAAATTTGCCGCAATGAGTTCTTTACGTTGGCGGCAAATTAAATGCCATAATTTAGCCCAAGTGTAATGTGTCTTTTTAGTCAAAGTTAAATTAAATTACGCCAATGATTTAAAAAATCATTGCGTTCTTCAGTATTGGGAATATTTTCAGCTAAATAATCTAATAATTGCGTTTTACTGGTATATTTTTGCAAGGCTTTTTTGACCATTCGGGTTGCCAAAGGTCCCACATGTTCTGAATAATCATGACATAAGGCATTAATGGTTTGACTGTCCATGCTAATAGCTGAATCTGGATTAGTAACAGGTGGTTTAATAATTTGAGTGGGTTCTGCGGGTTTGGCTGCAATCGTATCGCACATTCGAGTCATTTGAGTTTCAAAGGTATGACGTTCTGAGCCTGAGGGAACATGGACTAATAAACGTTTAATGAGCGTCATTAAATCATTGGTTTTTGCCATTTCTATTTGGATTAATTTATCTGCAATGGGTCCAATATGATCAGATAATTGTTTTTTTATTTCAGCAAGTTGTGTTTCTAGGATATTATTTTGAGCCGTTGGGCTAATAGCCGTCATACTGGTCATATTATGGCTCATATCCGTATTGGCTTGATGACATGAATCCCGTAATGCTTCAATAAATTCTTTAGCCGATTGGAAACGCAAATTAGGATCGGCTTGTAAGCTTTTTTGTAATAAAGGCACCAACGCATTGGGATAAGCACTGGAAAAATCAACCCGTATTTTAGGGGGTAATCCTTGAATTTTTTCTAATTTTGAGGTGGTTACATTAGAATAAATGGATTGTGTTAATAATTGCGCTAAAATGACTCCCACCGAAAATAAATCAGCTCGATGATCTGCCTGTTCAGCAAAAGCTTGCTCAGGAGACATATAATAAGGTGAGCCCAAAACAAAGCCTATTTGGGTTAATTCAGAATAAGGTAAACGGGCAATTCCAAAATCTGTTATTTTAACATGGTTATCAGGTAGTAATAAAATATTAGCGGGTTTTATATCTCGATGAACAATGCCTTGTTGATGAGCAAAATTTAAGGCTTTTAAAACCTGAACAACGGTATTTAATGTTTTTTTAATGGGGACTTTTTTATGAACAGTTAAGTATTCATGTAATGAAAATCCTTTGACATATTCCATAACTAAATAAGGGGTTTTTTGATCTTCCCCATATTCTAAAATAGTCACAATATTGGGATGATTACAACGAGCGGCGGCTTTTGCTTCATTAATAAAACGTTGTAAAAAAGCTTCTCTATCTTCATCTTCAATTAAATGAGGATGTACTATTTTAATTGCAACATCTCGCTCAATGGTTTCATCATAACCTCGATAGACAAGCCCCATTCCACCCTTGCCAATAACAGACAGTACTTTGTATTTGCCAAGGTGTGTATGTTGCATTAGCCTTGATCCAACATTCTAACCGCGTTGGTTAAACTTCTTTGCATACGATTAAAGGAATGCGCTAAGGAAGCAATTTCATCATTGCCTGTAATATCGATATCTTTAGCATGTTCTATAGAACCCGTACTAATTTTATTGGCGGTATCTGAAATATGTCTAACAGGTTTAATAATAATAAAGTGCAATAATAAATTCATTAAAATCCAAATAACAAAAAAGACAATGGTAATCATTATCATAAAGGATTTAAAAGCCACATCTGCCCGTGCTTGAGCTAATGCCATAGGAACACTAATAATTTGCGCTCCCACAATGCTATTCAATTTCCAACCAAAACCATTGTTATTACCATATTTATCAATGAGTGTTTGGGGCGCTATTTTGGGTGTACTATGACAAGCTAAACATTTAGGATTGGTAATTTTAATGGGTTTACTTAAATACAGAAAAGGTAAATTAGTGGTACTGGCAATATGAGTCCCAAAAAATTCTTTGGCGTCTTTATTTTCCCTAAAATGATCAATAATTTCGCGTTCCCAGTCTGCTGCTCGACTTTCTGGATTAGTTGGATTAATGGTGGCTTCTTTATAGGAATAATCTTTATGTTTGACTCGTAAACGTTTAAAATTTGCATGAGCAGCATAAGCGGGTACGGTTTGAGGAATAAAAGTGGTGTGTTTTGCTTTATTAATTAAAGGGCGGATTTCATTGACCGTATAATCTCGAATAGCTAATGCTGAATCCATTAAAATTCGGGCATTCTGTAAAACTTCTTGTTTGGTATTGGTTAATAATATTTGATTACCAAAATACCCTACACTGCAAATTCCAATCATATAGGTGAATAGAATGACCAAGTTAAATTTTAAACGTAAGCCCATTATCTTCTCTCTCAAAAAATATAAATATTAATAATGTATAAAAATT
>Ga0256847_1001052_pt1 | contig 15154 bp, 11 predicted proteins | sample TeddybearmetaG_FD_189099 | JGI IMG/M metagenome (GOLD analysis project Ga0256847, IMG submission 189099) | Hydrothermal vent microbial communities from East Pacific Rise, Pacific Ocean - Teddybear | ecosystem: Environmental > Aquatic > Marine > Hydrothermal vents | place: Pacific Ocean: East... | reverse complement strand
AAACAGTTTTCCGGGGGTGGACATGGAATCGGGGATAGTTTCATGCTGGCTGCTGTGTACCGGGGGGAAGATCTGGACTGGCCGGTGGCATAAATGGTCGGCTTCGGCCTGGGCAATCATCTGATCCAGATCTTTTAAATAGGCGGTTTTGTCGGCCTCAAACTCGGGGTCTGCGGAGTTCTGCCAGAAATGGCGTTGATCTTCGGCTGCCTTCTTGGCCGGGTTTCGGTAACTAATGTTCATCGGATTAACGCCAGCACCTTCACCGGCCAGTTCGGTGCGAAGGAAGCGAGCATTGATCAGCTGTTTTTGGGGGTCAGTGGTCTGGTTCATATAGGTTAAAAAATCCCCTTCAGAACTGAACGAGCGGGTGCGGGCCGCCAGCTTGTCAAATGACTGCAGATGGGCACGTTTCAGCGAATTAGGATGCAGACCGGCACTGTTAAAAACCACGACTTGTGCTTTACTCGCTGCCAGTCCCCCTTCCTGTGCCAGGCCGCCGCCTTTGGAATAACCGGCCAGATCGAATGAGATATCATTTTTTGCTAAAGTTTTTGAAAGTTCTCTCATGGCTTGATACTGCTTGGTGTCCTTACCCTGCCCATTTTCGGTGTTGGTTTTCCAGTCCACCAGTGAATTAGGCTGGGTATCGCGTGGTACAAGTATCAGCTTGCCAGAGGATTCATCCCGGTACATCGCGGCCCTGAAGCCGGTCTCATCTTTGCGTAAATCTCTGTCTTTAATCGTGCCTGCGGGCAAGCCCAGTGCCTGGTTGAGTTCCTTGGCCGAGCCTGATAACAGGGTCAGACATTTTGTGGCCCGCTCGCGGTCTTTTTTGGGGCTATTGTCTGCATCACTCAGCTGGTTGAGGTCGTAAGCAGCACGGGCATAAGGCAGTGTCTTTCGATAGCGGTTAAACCTGCGGGAGGGTGACATCCAGACGGTAGGCCTGTTGCTGACAGGGCGTGGCATCGGCAGACATCATCATCGGACCACCATTTTGATCGTCCAGAGGCAGTTTGCCTTCGGTGATGACATCGTTGCCAGTCAGGTGTTTTATCTGTTCTGCACTGGCTTTGAGCAGCGCATCATCAGTTTCGGCTTTCTCCTTGCATGGATTTTGCAGGGGACAGGCTTGTATTGCAGTGGGCGGATTATTTCGTGAATAGGCCATGGTTCGTGTGGTTTATTTTGCTGGGGTGTCTAGTTCAAATTCGGAAAAGCGCAGATAACCTTTTGCCTCCAAGAACGATTTCATCTGGTAATAGCTTTCTGCGCTTTGTTGTAATCGCTTTATTTCTGCTATGGGGTCTAACTGTTCACAGACACAGTCCAGGGAAAAGCTGATCAGTATTGCGGAATCGTGTGTATTATGGTGACTGCGGGTATCACTGAGCAGTTGGGTCCATAGCGGTTTCCAGATCTCCGGTTGTTGCAGAATATCTCGCAGCGTATTCTTGCGGCTACGTTGCATCAAAAAAGCGCGGTTTCGTTCCATAAATGCACAGAGGGTTAGCTGTTTCATCTGCTGTTGACTGATGATAAATTGATAGGGTGGACTGTTGGGTTGATGTTCGCCTGCTGGCAAACTGAATCGGTAAAGTTGGTCTGTTATTTTGCTTTCTACATAGTAATCCAATACTGGGCCAAACAGGGCGTTTTTTTGTTCCTTGTTACTGACTGGCAGAAAATCTCGCAGTACGCGCGGATCATAATAGCGGAAGTAGATGGGTTCTTTTTCCGTATCGTATATCATTAAAAAGCTACGAAAATGTTTGCGCAGGGTTGGAAAATCGGCAGTGGTGACAATAAAAATACCCCAGTGATGGCCAATACCACTAAAAACCCAGTGAAATAAGTCTGTATTTTGCTGCAAGGCGACCAGGTAAGGGGCGACTAGTTGCATTTCCTGGTCCAGTTCACCCCGGTATAAACAGATAAAGTCGGCATTAAATGTTTTCAAAGTGGCCGGCAGATCATTGACTGACGCGCCGTCCAGAATGGTATAAACATTGTTGACGGTATAATTGTCAGGGATTGCAAATAATGTTTGTTCGAGTTTAGCTTTTGTTATTTGGATGGGGACCATTGTGGTGTCAGCAGGAAGAGTGTCTGTTTACTGCATAGGGTTAGTCGGTACAGGATGGATTCTAGCATGATTTTTTATTTTTTAAATTTACAAAGAGATTTTAAGACATAGAGAAGAGGCCGAATACGGCACATTGTAAACAAAAAGGAAATAATAAATCAATATATGGCTATATTGTTTAACTACAGATAACAGGTAAACTATGCAGCAACTTTAAGGTGATTTTATTTACCTTTACCGCATTTAATCTTAAGGCGAAACGGTTTTATACCCGATATGAAAGACAAGAAAAAAGATATAGCGATTGGATTACTATTCATTACAGGAATATGGGGGTTTATTTCAGGCGCATTTATTATTTCAACAGTTATGTTTGGTGCATCCGCCTTGTTTAGTAATATGTTTTTAACAAAAAGATTAGATTAACCCGTTTCATTACCTCCTCGTTGTGAAAGCAGAGACTTAATACTGCAAAGCTCAACCTCCTTTGGCACCGCCTAAGGAGGTTTTTTTTTGATTTTAATTAAACGTTGTTCAGTTATTATTCAGTGTCAGTACGATATTCTAAACCCAACATAAAACAACACTGAAACAGTAGGAGAAAGTTATGAAAATGTTAGCTCTAGCAATTATATTAATGTCTTTTCCTTGGGCTAGTCATGCAGAAGAATGGGAACATTCTGAACATCGAGATCGAGGGTATAATAATTCATCTTTTTGGCAAGATGTGCAGCGTCGCCAGCATAGACAGGATTCACGTATTGAGAGGGGGGTACATAAAGGGCAGTTAACACATAGAGAAGTTAAAAAATTACGCCGTGAACAAAGGCATGTAGCAAAACAAATCAGACATATAAGTCGGCATCATTATTTAAGTTATGCAGATAAAAGATGTGTAATGGAATATTTGGACTATGTTAGCGAGAAAATAAGAATCTTGAAGCATAATGACCGTTATGCGCATAGAGGAAGATATGATGATCGGGAGTATAAGCATAATTATCAGTCATATACAGATAATCAAAGTTATTATACAAATGACAACATGTTAACGAGAGCAAATACGGATTATTCAGCGGGCTTCTATTTTAGATTTTGATCGGAATTTGAATTTGTGACTTAAACACGGCTTGTTATCGGTAATGAAGTGACACATTCAAGGGTAAAGAAATTAAATAGGAAGGACATTCCTGTTTAATTTCTTTGCTATGGGAAAATATAATGCCAATATTTAAAAGCATGGAATGCTTTTCATTGATGTAGAATAGGCTACCATTAGAAGACAAATACTAGAAAATATTTAACGAATATTATGCCTTAGGAATGTGCACGAAATAACTTGAGCAACTAGCATATTTTTTTGCCCATCCTCTGCGATGCACAAACAATCACATAGCCTGCTATGCTCATATTTGTGCGGCTTGATGATGAACAAAAATCTTTCGCTATTTGCTCAAGTTATTTCGTGCCCATTCCTTAGTTTATGTCTATTTTTGAGAATTATTGTATGCCTTTCTACCTTAGTTCCTAAGGATATGGGATTGTTTGTTTCCACTTTCTTCAATGCAGTGAATAGAAAAATAACTATAAAAATATGAAATCACAATCTGATTTTTCCAATTTTCGCTTTATTAGAGAAAGTTTTAAGCGATTTTTGCCAAATTCGCAAGCCATTGCATTGGCTTTGATTTTAATTGTTGGCTTTATTCTTATCTACACCTTGTCAGATATTTTGATGCCCGTATTTGCATCAGTAATATTGGCGTATTTATTACAGGGTATTGTTTCTAAATTAGAAAAAAAAGTACCGCGAATGGCGGCTGTATATCTTGTTTTTTCCGGGTTTATGACCTGTCTAGGCCTTGTTCTCTTCGTATTAATGCCCATGGTTTCAGCACAGGCGGTTCAGTTGGTTCAGCGAATTCCTGATATTATCAAAAGTGCGCAGGCAGGTATTATGCGCTTACCTGAACTTCATCCACAGTACATTTCCGAAGATAATATCAGGGGGATTATGGTTTCTCTGCAGGATGAATTGTTGAAATACGGCCAGGAATTAATTTCTATTTCAGCGGCTTCGGTAGTGGGACTGGTCACTGCAATTGTATATTTGTTTTTAGTGCCATTGATGGTTTTTTTCTTCCTGAAAGATAAAAAAACACTGATTGCATGGTTTGTAAATTTTTTGCCTAGAGACAGGAGCTTGACTGCCCTGGTATGGGCAGAAGTGGATATGCAAATAGCAAACTATGTACGAGGTAAATTTGCAGAGATAATCATTCTTGCTTCTGCCAGTTATCTGACATATACACTTTTAGGTTTGAATTATGCCATTTTACTTTCCGTATTAATGGGGCTTTCAGTCGTAATACCTTATGTAGGCGCTACCTTAGTGACATTTCCAGTGTTAGGGGTTGCTATTATGCAATGGGGATTTACAGCAGACGAGTTTTTATATGTTGCGATTGCCTATTCAATTATTCAAGCCATAGACGGTGTAGTTCTGGTCCCTTTGTTATTCTCAGAAGCGGTTAATTTACATCCTGTTGCTATCATTGTGGCTATTTTGTTTTTTGGCGGGTTTTGGGGCTTCTGGGGGGTGTTTTTTGCAATTCCACTCGCAACTGCAGTCAAAGCTATTTTAAATGCGTGGCCCACTTTAGTCGAAAGCCGGTTGGATACTTCTTTTTAAAAACATGTCAAAAAAATTTCTTGGTACACCATTTTATAGCTGTTCCTGCAGTCGTCGTTCCATGAGGTCGAAATAACAGTAAAATCAATCTGAGAAAAAATTTTGGGCCGATTTATAAGTGAATGCCATTTTATTTAAAATGGCTATTAAAAAAAGCACAGGTTAACTTTTAGAATAAGTCACACCTGGCAATTTTAAAGAATTTTAATGAACTATCATTTCGACTCTCGGGAGAAATTTTGTTGTTCAGTAGCAACCTAAACTCAAGATTCCTCCTGTTGGTCGGAATGACACCGATTGTGAGGTTGATCCAGTTTAAAGTCAAAATTAAGAATAACCTGCAATAGGCTATAGATATGTTAATTTATATGATGTACTAAAGAATATCAGAAGCATAATCAGCTAGACGGGAGCGCTCTCCTCTACGCAGTGTAATATGTGCGCCATGTTGCCAGTTTTTAAAACGGTCAACTATGTATGTTAGACCTGATGTGGTGGCAGTTAGATAAGGAGTATCAATTTGAGACAGGTTACCTATACAAATGATTTTTGTTCCTGGTCCAGCACGGGTAATGAGTGTTTTCATTTGTTTGGATGTCAGATTCTGTGCTTCATCAATAATAAGATAGCGATTAAGAAATGTACGTCCTCGCATAAAGTTTAATGATCTGATCTTTACCCGGTTCATCAAAATGTTATGTGACGCTCCCTGCTCCCATTCATTGCTTCCTGATCGACTCCCGAGGAGTTCCAGATTATCAATTAAAGCACCCATCCAGGGAGCCATTTTTTCTTCTTCTGTACCAGGAAGAAAACCAATGTCCTCACCAACAGGAACGGTTTCTCGAGTCATTATAATTTCCTGATAGGTCTTGTGTTCCATAGTCAAGGTTAAACCTGCTGCAAGGGCCAGTAATGTTTTACCCGTGCCAGCAGTACCGAGTAATGTCACGAAATCTATATCTGGATCTAATAATACATTGAGTGCAAAATTTTGCTCCCTGTTTTTAGCAGTAATTCCCCAAGTATTATTATGTTTATTTCGATAGTTTTTAACCAATTCCAGGGTAGCGGTTTCTCCATCACAGAATCTGACAATCGCTTCAAAATTTGATTCATTTTCCATATAGAGATATTGGTTTGGGTACCAGTCAGTAACCAGCGCGTCTGTTAGCTTGTAGAAAGTTCGGTCTTCTTCTTGCCATGACTTCATTTTATTACCATGAACATCCCAAAAATCATTAGGTAAGGCCGTCGCTCCACTATAAAGTAAGTCTATATCTTCAAGTGTTTGGTCATTATGGTAATCTTCTGCATTGAGTTCAAGAGCTGCAGCCTTGATTCTCATATTGATATCTTTTGATACCAAAACAACTTTAACGTCAGGATGTTTTTTTACCAGTGCCAAAACAACATTGAGTATTGAATTGTCTGCAATATGCCCAGGCATGCTATCAGGTAATAACGATGATAACTGGCTGGTTTGAAAATAAAGTCGACCATCTAAGATACTGTCTGTATTGGGTCCATGCTCTATACGCGATAGAAGGAGCCCATCATTAATCGTTTTTTGATTGGCACCCTGAATTAATTCATCAAGAAAACGACTGACTTGACGGACATTTTGAGATACTTCGGATAGGCCTTTTTTACTTCGATCAAGTTCTTCTAAAACAATCATCGGGATAAAAATATTATGTTCTTGAAATCGAAATATTGATGAAGGATCGTGCATCAATATATTAGTATCTAAAACAAAAAGTTTTTTATTGCCTGTTGATTGGATATTCATAATATTTCTCTCAAAGGAAAAAAAGGGAATGTACAGGAAAAACTTGAGTAATTGCCTTGTATTCTAGCAATATCGGGTCGATGGGTAAATATAGTAGGTTGCAACAGTTTTCGTTGTTACGTAACCAACTTACTAATTGGATACAATAAAATCCTCACTTCTTAGGATAGTTCGGTAATTTTTTCTAATACTTCATCTATATGAATTTTAACTTTAACTTTACGCCATTGATGAATCAGAACACCTTCTTCATCAATTAAAAAAGTACTGCGTTCAATGCCTCGTACTTGCTTGCCGTACATGTTTTTCATTTTGATAACATCAAATAACTGGCAGAGTTTTTCTTCTTTATCTGATAATAGATCAAAAGGAAATTCCTGTTTGGTTTTAAATCCTTGGTGTACTTTAACGCTGTCTCTGGAAACTCCAAATATAACGGTATTAAGTGCTTTAAATTGTTCAATATTATCTCGAAAATCTTTTCCTTCCTGAGTACAGCCAGGCGTGTTATCTTTTGGATAAAAATAAATGATTATTTTTTTCCCCTGGTATTCTGAAAGTTGAAAAGGAGTGTCTCCAGTTGAATCAGCTTCGAAGGAAGGAACGGGCTTGCCTATACTTATTTCAGTCATGTTATCGTTTTATGGGTTCAATAATGGCGTCTATATTTAAGTGATCACAAAAATCAAGAAACTCTTCCCGCAGGGCAAGTAAACGAACTTCGGGAGGAATTAGCAGGATGAATTTTGTTGAAAACATTGGGGTCTGGATATAAGGAGCCTGGTAACAACTGGCATTGACTTCTTCTACAACAATTTCACGTTCAAATAAAAAAGCAGTAATGTCTTCTATTACATTGTTACGATCAAGTGAAATGGTTTCCAGAGAATATGGAATACCATCATTCTTTTTATAACTGCTTTCGGGTCTTATAGTCTGTATATGTATTTCCAGACGATTTTGCAGGCTATCGAGAATGGATTCTAGTTTAGCGATATGATTCCAATTACCGTCCACTAACAAATAGGACGCAGTCGATTGTGCAAGACGTGATAATCTGAGTTCTAAGACACTGCAATTACAGCTAGAAATGGCTGCTAGAATTTCAGCAATAAAGTGGGCCGATTTGTTTCCTAACGCTGTAACAGTAAGTTGCATAGAGAGCATCCATATTTTTTGTTCAGTTTAGCATCAAAATCAGTTAAAAAATAATATTTTGACTTGTGTGATATCCGGGGTCTCGGGTTAGAACATGCGGTAATTATAATAAAATATCATGGTTATATTCAAACCACAGGTTATCTTTTGGAAGTGAGGCTTTAGCCTCGCATGATTCAGGCGAGGCTAAAGCCTCACTTCCACGCTGAAAATTGTTTAGCTAATTATGAACCTATTTTCAACCCAACCTGTGGTTAGTTCATAGCCATGTAAAATATTTTGTTTTTGGGGATATATTTAAAGAAAATAAATGCTGAAAAAAGGACCCTCGCTGTAGATATGGTTTTAAACCCTATGCTTTATAAGGATAAATTTTCTATATCCATTAAACTGAGGAAAAATTTTAATTACGGAAATTTTATACTCAGCCGACTAAATATAGTTAGAATAACTTTTATAACTGGATTTGCATTAAAAGCAAAAAGATGACTTAAAGATAAATGAATCCTATTGTTATTTTTTTAAAATGTGACATTTTCCTAATTAGCGATGCGCCAGTTACTGAACATATTCTGAGCGCGTTCAACAGAAGAGATCTATACTTTTAATAATATTCATATAATGAAGACTTCGATACCCATTTGTGGGAGTAAAAATGGCAGATTCTAAAGGTAAACAAAATGATGCGCAAACTGATGACTTCGCAGATGATTTGGATGCAATGCTTAATGAAGCAGAGGTATCAGTAGACGGACAAGATGAATTAATAGATGATGAAGATGCTATTGATAGACTGTTAATGGATGATGCTTTTGATGATAAAAAAGAAACCACTGTTGATGATGTAGATCAATTACTTGATGCGAGTCTTAATGAAGATGTTAAGCAGGAACAAGCTGAACAACAAACAGATGAGTTCGATGAATTTGCAGATGATGAAAAAATTGACTCAATAGTTGAAGGGACTGAAGTAGCAGAGACAATTGAAGAAAAAGAGACTATTGATGATACGGATGATTTTGATGTAGATGATTTAATTAATTCAGCAGCCGTTGAAGCAACAGTAGAGGACGATGAATTTGCAGAGATTGATGAATTTTCTGAAGATATAATTGAGCCTGAGCCTGAGCCTGAGCCTGAGCCTGAGCCAGAAGCAGAAGCAGAAGATGATTTTCTATTGGCGGATTTTGATATTTCTGCGGATGATGAATTTACTGATGATGAGCTTACAGCTGATATAGAGACTTCTGATGACGCAAGTAGTCAGATTGAAACGGAAAGCAATATACTAGACCCTGAACCCGAACTGATTGAGGCCACTGAAGCGGCTAGTCCAGAAGTTTCTATGTCTACTGTCGAGATAGAAAAAGTAAATAAGGCATTAGTTGAAATAAACAATCAGATAAAACAGCTCAGCAGCGAAAATGCAAGTCTCAAACTGCAAGTAGCTGAATTGGCAGTGCCAACCGATGAAGTGGATGTGACTGCAGAAGAAATAGACAGTCTGCAAAAAGAACAGCGCAAATTAAACAAATTAATAAAAGAAAACCATAGTAAAGTCCCTGTATTGACATATGTTGCCATTGGCATTGCTATTCTTGCTTTACTCATTGGAGGCGGACTTGGGGTAATAGGTTATGGTGCTCAATCAGATGTTACTAATTTAAGTGAATTAGTAGCAACACTAGAAGAAGAAATTGAAATTTTAACGGCTAAAAATAATACTGAAGAGATTAAAGCCGTCAATGAGAAAATTATTTTATTAGTAGCAAAAGATAAAGAATTCAGCTCTAAGTTGAGTGAAATAGATAATTCAATACAGACTAATCCTTTAAAACCGGTCGTTGACGATTTGGTCATTCAAAATGACCATGCGCAAAAAGCTATAGAATTGTTGTTGGCAAAAGTTGAGACATTAGAAATAGGTAAATCGAGATCGAGGAAAGCGAAAAAGGCTGTAGTTAAAATTGTCTGGGTTGTTAATTTGGTTTCATTTAAACAGGAATGGTATGCAAAAAGAAAATCGGCAGAATTTAACAAAAAAGGTGTTCCTGCAGAAGTTAAACAAGTTAAAGTAAAAGGTGAAAACTGGTTCCGGTTGACAGTGAAAGGTTTTAAAACCAAGTATGAAGCCGCAGCCTACGCAGTTAAAGTTAAAAAAACGCTCAATCTAACTTCTGTTTGGGTCACCAAAGGTTAGTACTCTATCAATATTGGTTTGATGGGTTGCTCTCAAAACGGGGCGCAGTGCTTTAGCCTGCTTTGGTTCGAAAAAGCAGGCTAAAGCACTGCGCCCCAAAGATCCTTGTGTATAGTTTCACCACGTTATACCTGTTTTTAATATAAAGCCATGTTTATATTATGGTTTTTATGCTTAAATAAAACTTGCTTTACCCACACAACTCTCTATAATTCGCTCCTCAACTTTTTGGTGCCCTAAAATATTTTTTAAGGGTTAAAAGGGAAGTCGGTGCGATTCACATAGAAACAACTCCGACGCTGCCCCCGCAACGGTAGATAAGTTAAAGGTACGTTAAATACCACTGTATCAATGATATGGGAAGGTGATGTATCAGAAAAAATCGACTTATAAGCCCGGAAACCTGCCCGAAAGTTTTATTCGGCGCAGCGGAGGGCTGTTTACGAAATAGATAACAACTACTATCTATTTCTGTTTTTTGTTCTCACCTGCGAATTTAATCTATTTGCACGGGGTGGTGCAGAGGACATTATGAAACAAAATTTTTTATTTCCTTCCTTATCAGTGCTTAGTCTAATTCCACTTGTATTTACTATACAGGTACAGGCTGAAGAAGCAGTTGAACTTCCAAATGTTATTGTTACGGCTACCAGAACTGATCAGAGCATAGACCGTTTAACTGCCGCTAGTACTGTATTTACGCGCGAAGATATTGAGCGTTTGCAGGTGCAAAGTGTACCCGAATTACTGAAACGGGCGACGGGTATCGATGTCAGTGAAAGTGGCGGGTCCGGTAAAAACAGTAGTGTATTTATCCGTGGAACATCGAGTGGACATGTTTTAGTGTTGATTGATGGTGTGCGTATTGGGTCAGCAACATTGGGAACAGCTCCTTTTTCATCGTTACCCATTGATCAAATAGAACGTATTGAAATTGTTAGAGGCTCACAATCCAGTTTATATGGTTCTGATGCCATAGGGGGGGTGATTCAAATTTTTACCCGAAAAGGACAGCAAAAAGAAGACTATAAACCTACAATATCTTTAGATGCTGGCGGAGGCTCTTATGATACAGCTCAGGTTAGCGGTAATGTGAGTGGTAAATATAAACAGGCGTGGTATTCAGTCGGTGCTTCTCATATAACAACCGCTGGTTTCAATGCGACATCTGCTATCTCAAATGATAATGACAGGGATGGCTATGAAAATACCAGTTTTAATGTTCGACTAGGTTATCAATTTAATGACAAGTATAGTGCGGAGGGTTTTGTTCTTAGGTCTCAGGGTGAAAATGAATTTGATACTGGTTTTGGGAATGATAAAAATGAATTTGTGATTCAAAATATTGGCTTATCAGCAAATATGCAGTTTTCTGATAACTGGCTTTCTATTTTAACATTTGGTGAATCTCGTGATGAAAGTGATCAGCTTGACGGTGACTTTTTTAATACTCGGCGCCGAATGGTATCCTTATCCAATAAGATAAACCTAAGTTCTAATCATGAAATTATTATAGGTTCTGACTTTAGGGACGATCATGTGCAAAGCCATGTGTCATATTCTGAAAGCAATCGCTATGATATAGGAGGTTTTGCTGAGTATTACGGTCGCTGGTTTGATTTAATTGATTTTAATGCTTCAGTAAGAGGTGACGAAGATGAACAATTCGGGTCTCATGTAACGGGTAATGCCGGATTTAGAATTGCGCTTGCTGATAGTGATGTGGATTTCGTGGCAAATTTTAGTAGTGGCTATAAAGCGCCAACGTTTAATAGTTTATATTTTCCTGGTTTTGGAACTCCCAACTTAAATCCTGAAGAATCAACCACGTTTGAAGTGGGGTTTGAAGGGCAGCATGACTGGGGGAATTGGATGTTAAGAGCTTATCATACCGATATAGATAATTTGATAAGTTTTGATAGAACTACATTTCGAGCTGTAAATGTTGATAAAGCGCAGATTGATGGTATAGAGGGAGAAATATCTACTCAAATTTATGGCTGGAATATTGCTTTGAATGGAAGTGCTATAAGTCCTAAAGACCGTGTGACTAACGAGCGCTTATCAAATCGCTCTCAATTACACTTAGGTTTAGATGTTACTAGAAAGTTTTTTGATAGTTTATCCATAGGGTCAACACTTGCTGTGACGGGTGATCGCTCATACACACTATTTAGTGGCAGAACAACTAAGACTCATGGCTCTGTCGTCTGGGATATAAGAGCTGCATACCAATTAAATAATAGCTGGACTGTAAAAGCCAAACTTAATAATTTATTGAATGACCAGTATCAAACTAATAGAGGCTTTAATACTGCAGATAGAAATTTTTTCGCGTCAGTAAATTATACCTATTAATTTTTTAGAAAAAAGATCATACTTGTACTTATGTAACACTAATAGTGTTAGAGGATTTAATGAAGTGGAGAATTTATGAATATCAACATCAAAAAAATGAGAATGCCTTTGGCTTTGGTAGGGTTAATGCTGGCAACCCGGTTTCATCATTTCGGAGACTCAATTTCTCTGCCGGATGCATCTTTAGCAGTTTTCTTTTTAGCGGGTTTATGGGTAGGTGGCTGGAAATTTTTTACAATATTATTAGTAGAAGCTGGGTTAATAGACTATGTAGCAATTTCACAATTTAGCGTCAGTGATTATTGTATATCTCCGGCTTATAGTTTTTTAATCCCAACTTATGCCTCTTTATGGCTTGCAGGTCGTTATTGTGCAAGATTTAAAACATTGCAGTTGACGGAGTTGATGATTCAGTTTGGTATGCTGTTTGCCGCAACAACAATCGCTTTTACTATTTCAAATGGCAGTTTTTATTTGTTATCAGGTAAGTTTGCTGACTTAAACTGGGTTGAATACACCTTTAGAGTTGCGCAATATTATCTACCCTATTTAAGCTCAACACTAATATATACGGTTGTTATTTTTGCGCTGGTAAAAATAGTAAGTTCACTAGCAACAACATGGGTGAAGCCACCGGCTTCAGTCGGATAGAAATTAGAGTTAATGATTAAAGCAACAGGTCCGAATTTTTTGCGACCGAGACGATGTCATTCCGACCAGCGGGAGGAATCTTGAATAACTTCTTTTGCTAAATCAACTCCATCCATTGATCTGACTCCTTTAATATTTTGTTTGAGAGCAACTATATTACTCCACCTACTTAGGGTGGGGGAGTCCAATTATCTATTTTCCAAGTAATTCCAATATTAAAACATCGCAAGAGCCACACCCTGTACAAGCCCCTGTAGCAGATGATATTTTATTTAAATTGTCGGCACCTTTATCAATAAGTTGTTCAATTTTCTCTTTGGTTGTGCCTGTACAGGTACAAATAATTTTCTCTTGTGTGTTTGGTTTACTATCAGCCATACAGTATTCTCAAGTTTTAATTTAGATCCTGTTCAACATCGTCTTTTAAATTTGGCCAGTTGCTAAAGGCAAAAGCCCAAATCATAAAAATATTGACCACGGGGATTAAAAGACAAAAAACCCACTTTTTGTCTAGCCCGGCTTTTTCTAAAATTTTAGACCCTAGCCAGAGTGTAAAAACAATAACAAACGGTAGCAGAAAAAAGAATAGAATTTCCATTAAAACTCCCTACCGCTTTGTTTTTGGTTCGGCCAAGGTAATAATGCCAATTGTAAAAATATTAACAGTATGCCAAAACCCGGTAAGAAGACAAGAGCTCCCCACATTGGATTAAACCCTGCTTTTTTATAAATCATGGCAATTGGCACCAGAATCAGTAATCCAGTGATAACAATTTGAAAAATGTTCGGGAGCATAAGCATGATAGTTCCTTGGTATAAGTGCCCTTAATTCTACTTTGTCAGATTATAAATGTAGGGTGCGTTGCACGCACCCAAATTATTTATTATCCTTCCCTTGCCGAAATGGTAGGTATAACGCACGAAAATACTTTTGTATAGTATCCATTCAAATGTGACAAAGTAGAATTAAACAGACAACTAAAAGGGAAAGTTTAGATTGTAGTTTATTTGTTGCTTGATATTCAAGCTGCTCCTGCAGGTAGTTAAGAATTGGTAACATACTCTTACGTAGAATAATTTGATACCACACAATAAGGTAGGTTGGTGCAGAGACACGACGCCCAACATAATAATGTGTTATCACTGTTGGGTTTTTACCACCAATCATTTCTAAAGCCTCTCCTACCTCGATAACCCAATAGTACCCAAAGACGATATGACGCTCTCGTTGTTTCTACCTCCCTTACCCACCTATTGAGGAGTTAATTTAATGTACAGTTTTTATTCTAATTTTTGAGCCAGTAAACTGGTATTTCCACCAACGGCAGCAGTATTAGTGGTTACCGTTTGTTCACTGACAAAGCGGAGTAAATAATGGGGCCCACCCGCTTTGGGTCCAGTGCCAGAAAGTCCCATACCACCGAAAGGCTGAACTCCGACTACGGCAGAAATCATATTACGATTAACATAAATATTACCTACTTTACTATTGTTAGTGATGTTGTTGATGGTACTGTTTATGCGACTGTGTATACCTAGTGTTAAACCATAACCGCTGGCATTAATATCGTCTACAATCCGATTAAGTTCGCTAGTTTGATATCGGATGATATGTAATACAGGGCCGAAGTTCTCTTCTGTAAGTTGCGATATTGACGACAGTTCAATCAAAGTGGGTGGGAAAAAACAGGAACTCTGCTGATGTTTTTTTATCGTTGCCTGAAACAAAATTGTTGCTTGTTTGCGCATGATATCTACGTGGTCAGTCAATTGTTTAACCGCACTTGTGTTAATTACCGGTCCACAATCTGTTTCGTAGTACTGAGGATCAGATATGATTAATTGCTGCATCACGCCAATGATTCTGGTAATAATATTATCTGCCACTGAATGAGGAATAAATAAAACCCGTAACGCCGAACAACGTTGGCCAGCACTGTTAAACGCAGATTCTACGGCATCTTGTATTAGTTGTTCACTATAGGCTGAGCTATCAGCAATCATTACGTTTTGGCCCCCGGTTTCAGCGATTAAAGGAATAATGCTGAGATGTTTGGCAAGTTGTTGGTTTATGTTGCGGGCTGTGGTTAAGGAACCGGTAAATGCTACCCCTGCAATTCTATTATCAGATAATAAATACTTACCTATACTGACACCATCGCCTGGTACAAATTGCAGCACATCTTCAGGAATACCTGCCTGATGTAATAATTG
>Ga0256847_1001051_pt1 | contig 15164 bp, 10 predicted proteins | sample TeddybearmetaG_FD_189099 | JGI IMG/M metagenome (GOLD analysis project Ga0256847, IMG submission 189099) | Hydrothermal vent microbial communities from East Pacific Rise, Pacific Ocean - Teddybear | ecosystem: Environmental > Aquatic > Marine > Hydrothermal vents | place: Pacific Ocean: East... | reverse complement strand
TATCAGTTGCTTGAGTTTTTTGCAATTGCTTAGGCACTGTTTTTTCTGTTACAATGACTACTGAAAACCTCAAATTCGATGGTAATTGCATTGCCCATTCAGCCGGTAACTCATGGCTGGTTAAGTGCTTTAAAATTAAAGGAGACCTCATAAGAAAACCTTGGTAAATCGCTGTTTAAAAGAATATTAACTACCATTATAGCAGTATCATGATAAATAAACTATTTTCGTTTTTTGTATTCCATGTGACAACACAAACCAGAAAATTGTAAATAATAAAATAGCAGCAATAGAATATAACAATATATTGGCAACCATTTCAGCAGTGTCATGATACATAAAAATCATAGCTAACATAGATACAACCCCAATAACCAAAAACCAAATAAAACCAAAAGAATGACGTGCCAAACTATACATAAAAACCACATTAGCAACCGCTAACAAAGCCATTGCCAAACTGATTTTTTGTAATAAAGCTGCCGCTGCCAGATATTTACTACCAAATAATAAACCAATTAATTGTTCAGGGAATAGCCAACAAATCAAACTAAATCCACCACCTAGTAACGCCGTCATTGCTATACTCAACCATAATATACGTTGATCCTCATTATCTTCATGACTGGCTTTAGCCGCCGTTGGAAATAAAACCAGCAATAAAACACCCGGTAAAAAAAGCGCGATACGCCCCAAAATAGCAGCCGTTGCATACAAACCAGCTTCCTCTGCCGAACAGTAATGTCTGACTAAAGTAATATCCAAATTACCCAATACTGTCATCATTGAAGTACAAATGAAAACCGGTAAAGCATACCAAGCCATATTCTTATATAAATATTGAGGTATTTTTACTATATTTTGCTGAAAAACATCTTTTAACCCCCAAACAGCTATTACCGTTCCAACTAGAATTCCAAATATGCTGGAAAATAATGCACCGTTCACGCTCCAAGCCAAAAAATAAACAAAAATAATCGCACCTAATAAACGAAACAGCGCGAAACCACTCCCCCCCATACCAACAAAACTAAAACGATGCAATCCTTGTAACACCCCTATTAATACCGGAAACAACAATGACAACACTAATTGAAACAAAATAATCAATATCGGAGTAGATTGTTCCAAATGTAAATAGTCTCTTAACCAAGGTAAAGCAAATAAACCTAGAATAAAAACAAATACAGCTAATAAAAACAATAAACGCAAACTGTCTGTTAATAAACATTTAACCTGCCCTAAACCATCTTGCATTAACTGCACAGTATAACGAGAAAAAACCACCGGCAATACCGCTACCGGCGCGGCAATAACAACCGCCAATGAATTTAGAGCATTAAAAGCTCCAAAATCTTCTGCTGATAAGACTCGGGCGATAACAACTTGAAATAAATAGGCAAAGACATTGCCTAGATTCATCAAGATTAAAATTAAAAAATTATTCTGTACAAATTTTCTTATCATTCTTTCTTAAAGCCCAAGCTTCCAACACAACTCCAACTACCAGCATATAATATCCAATAACTGCCAACTGTTCTGCAATCGGTTCTAATTTAATCACTAGCAACATTGCCACCATCACCAAAATCAGCATAAAGCCAACAATATAATGTGTACCGGCACCACCATAAATCTGCTTCCAACGAAGCATTAACATAGGTTTCAGCAATTGCATTAAATTTGACCACATTAATACCACAGCAATACCACCAAAGGTAAAGAAATAATTCTCACCGCGCCCAGAAGATTGTTGTATGCCTTGCCAATATAAAAAACTCGCAACTAATAACCAAACCACTATTTGCCCTTGTTGACTCCAAATTAATTTAAAAGCTTCTCTTAAACGATGTATCCAAAAATAAAGCGCAGCTACAAGTGGTAACAAATACCATAAAGCCTCTGAATTATGAGACAATTGCCCTAAACTCCAAGCAGCCCAAGCTATTGCTAACAAATACAAGTAGGGTGGGCAACGGTTTTTTGTTGCCCACCCTTTTAGCATTCTCAATTCTTGCCAAATCACTCCGGCTAATAATATTAACAAGGTGGGCAACCAAAAACCGTTGCCCACCCTACCTAGCCACCAAAAACCTGCCACTAGACACACCAAGCCAAATAAGCGATTCAGCAACAAAGCATGAGTTATCAATTTATGTTTAATTTGTTGGAAAATATTCGTGGCGCGTTTTTTACTATAACGCCATACCCATAAGAACCAGCCTTTTTTCCAACTCCACCAGAAAAATACTATTAATAATAAAATTATTAGCGGCGTTTTTAATTTTGATAATAATCCACTACCACCACCATTTACCATCTTATCCTTTGTCAATAATAACTCAATTTGCTTACTATCTAAAACTTCGCCTTCAAACACAACATTCTTAACCTCAAGAAATGGATGTTCTAAAAACTTAATCTTACTACTCTCATCAAGCTCCCATGAGCCAAGCTCAAGCTTTTTACCATCTTCAACCAATTGTTGCCAATTAATTTTTGCTGGTAAAAAAACTTGTTGCTCATTCAAGCTTAAAATTGGCTTTTCCTTAATTAAATCCTTAACATAGCTTAAACCAATATGTTCCAGCTTCATATTAAAAGCCCATGTACTCATTTGCTTAGGAGAGAACTTAACTTGCCAACGAATTTCTTTTATGATTTTATCACTAGCCGGCAAAATATCCGGCAAAAATAGTTTTACCTCACCAGCCGCTTTCTCAAGCAATAAAGGATAAATAAATTCTTCATTATCTTTACTTACAAAATGCAAACTTAGCCATTGCTTATCTAAAGCAGGCACACTCCAAGGAATTTGATAAGAAAAATGCAACCATCGCAACTCATTAACTGGCTTATCTATAATGGTTTTCCAATTAAATGCCTGATTATTATTAAGGACTAACTTTAAATTACCTTCATTATTAATAATCATCGTATCAGGCGGAACTACTATATCAGTAGCTTTCAAGACTTGCCAACTATGATTAGGTTTCTGTATATTAACAATATCCTGCTTATCACCAGCTTGAAAAAATACCAAATTCCTTAATTTAATTGTTCCCGGTTTTAAGCGCAATCTCAACTTAATACCATCAGTATTAATATGGAAATTACCTAAATCAATAGCCTGATTAGCGCGAATAGCCCATTGACGTTCCCCTAAATTTAAAATTCCACTTTCAACCGTACCTTCCAACCGAAAGCGGCTACCAGCCGGTAGTGATAAATTTTGCTTGAATTCAATTTCAACGACATCCTCATACAAACTACTAATAATTAAACCAGCATTATCAATTCGCCAAGAAGACAAAGGCTGACTTGTACTAAGTTTAAAATTATCCCTAACTATCCTCGTTCCTACACTCTGTGTAGCCGCTGTCTGAAATTGAGAAATAACAATAGAAGAATTATGATTATTACGAGAACTAAGTTTAAAAACAAATTTATCATCAATTCCTATAAACTTACCTTTCAATAAGCGTTGCTTATAAGGTTCAACTAAATCTAATATTAATTTAGAACTATCCCAATTCAACTCAATTTCACTATCCGTGTCATCAAGTTCAAAAACTAGTTCATCCGAAGGATTTAAAAAAGATGTACTAATCTTCAGACTCAAATCTTCTTGAGTATCAACTCTAAATTTAGCCTTAGCATTTGCAGACACTTTTAATTGATCATTCTGCCATACCTCACTTTGATACCAATCCCGCTCTGACAAAGTATTAAATGGAAAATAAAATTTGATTTTAGGGCATTGCTCATTTTTTAATCCACCCCACCAACTACTCATTTCCTCACATTGGCGCAATAAAGATACTGGTACTGGTTCTTGAAATTGACTTACCAAACGCGCTTGCCCTAACTCAAAACCAGAAAATTCATTTAATTTATTTGCTTGCATATAAAAAAACATCTTTTTTAGCACCCATTCATCACCCAATGAATGAACATCTACACTAAAAATTTTCTGCTTTGGTGACTTATGTATAATACGTGTAGGTAAATGTATCACCTTATCAACTGGCTTTTTATCACCCATCACCCCTTGAAAAACTAAGCTTTTTAATACCCTATTTTGAACATTTTCAGCCATACTACCCTTAACAAAAACCACCACTTCTTCCAAAAAAACTTGCTCTTTATTAGCATAATTTTTCCGTATCAACTCACCCAAATTTAATCGCCAAACTCCATCAATTTTTTCTTTAGGAATAACAGCCCATTCTACAATTTCCGAATATTTTAATTTATCTTCAAAACCCAGCAATAAGTTAATGCCTGTTACTAAAAAACCCGGTTTTACCAACAAATCCATTGCCTCAACATTAGCCAACTTTTTATGAAAGCGACGCTGAATAACAGTATTATTAGCATCTTGAGCATAACGCCAATTATTATCAAAAGAAAAACCCAACTCACGGCGCGTCAAATAAAGATTATCCTTTTCCAACCATGCCGCTGTTGCAACATCAATAGTTTCAAGCGGAGTTAATTTAAAAGCCTTCTTACCAGCTAAAACCACCAAATTTTCATCCTCAGATTCAAACAACATCTCCAAAACTGGCTGACTAGGATTATTTGGAAATAACTCATCATAATGAATATGCAATGCATCAAACTCAGCAAATTTATTAGAAATAGTTAAAGGAATTTTAATTCTGGCATCCTTAACTTGTTGCTCAGAAGGCTGCCATAAATATCTATTATCCTGAATTAAATAATTAGACGACTGAACAACAGCTTGCCAATCTAAATTCAAACTATCAAAAATAACTTGCCGCTTTTCCGTCTTAAACCCAACTTGTGCTTGAAGTTTATACTTGCCGGGCAACAATGGGTTAGCTTCATCAATCTCAGAGAACAATTTAACGCTATTAGAGAAAGGATAAGAAGCAAAAATTTTTGAAGACTCTTCTTTAGCTATTACAGAAGTTAATAAACTTAATAAAAATAGTGTTGTTATAATTTTTTTATACATAAAATTTTTTAAATTTAATATTTTATATGTAGGGTGGGTAAGCGGGCGACACGAAATTTAATTTTGGCAAAAATTCTATCCGCCCGCTTGCCCACCCAAATGTCCAAAGGGTGGGCAACAAAAAGACGTTGCCCACCCTACACAAGTCCACCAAAATGCCTATTACAGAAGTTATTAAAGTTAATAAAAATATAGATAATATAATTTTTTTATACCAAATTATTTTTTGATAAAATCAACTGTTTCGCATCCCCAATCAGCCGGATAAAAACCTTTTTTGACATAATTATGAAAAGTAGAATAAGGCCAATCTTTAACTTGTTTTACCAAACCATGTTTAACGGGATTATAATGAATATAATCAAAGTGATTATTATAATCATCTTCATCACGAATTTGATGTTCCCAAAAACGTCTTTGCCAAATAGTAGTTTCACGATGTTTTTGTTTTGACTCAGTCATCCAATCAGCACGATGAAAACTTGATTTAACTGACTTAGAGAAGCGAGATTTAATTAAATTCCAGCGAATAGAAAAATCATAATCACCTTCAGGCAAAGTCCAAATACAATGTAAATGCTCTGGTAAAAGTACCCAAGCTTCAATGATAAAAGGATAATTTTGCCGAGTTTTAGCAATAGCCTTCTTTAAAAAATGTCGTGCCATTTCATGATGAAACAACTGTTGGCGACGATAGGTTACCACGGTAAAAAAATAGGTTCCTCCAGATACATAAACGCGACGATAATTAGACATTTGTTCTCCTTTTTCGGGTGGGTAACGTCTTTTTGTTGCCCACCCTACTCCATGCTTTTTTTTGTAGGGTGGGTAACGTCTTTTTGTTGCCCTAAGTGGGCAAGCGGGTGGATAGAAATTAGCCCAAATGAAATTTAGTGCCGCCCGCTTACCCACCCTACAAAGGCTACAAAGGCTATCATTCTGGCACTTTTATTGAATTACCATAATAAAAATAATTTATTTACGTAAACGCAGTAACGGAGCGGAGTAAATCCGTTGTACTATTTAACCTGATAAACCCAAGCATCTCCCACTTTAATAACCGGAACCAACCACTCCGGTAATTTTTCCACCTGACCATGATTAAATTTTTCCTCTGCCACTGCTTTAGTCACATAATTTTTATATTCTGTTGGAATAGGACCTTCTTGATATAAATTTTCATGCTGAATCACATATTTCACCTGATTCTCCTTCAACAAAATATCAATTTTTCGATTAGCCAATTTTTTACCATGTATAGTTTGGTAATAAAGAAATTTATAAAACTGAAAATCATCCTTACCCTTCTTTTCAGGGATTTCATAAACCATAAAATTACCGGGTTGTTTACTCAGCCATTCATAAACCGGCGGATATTTGCTAAGATCAAGCGTGGGTAATTGCGGAGTTAAGTCAACTAACACTAAAACAAGGGTAATTATCGCAATTATCTTAGCTTTGTTAGGCGAATATTTATTAAGAAAATAATAAAAGCCTATCATCCCGCCTAGCGTCACAAAAAATAATACAAATAAAGCAAAGCGGCTATAGATACGAAACATCGGAAACCATGAATGTAAATAGCCACTTAACCAATAAAACTTTTCACCATTAGGCAGCGGAATAAAAGGTGGGAGAGACAATAAAAAACACAAAATAGCGGCACCTAAAGCATAACGATACCAAAAAGTTGTGGTTGCAGAAAGCCGCTGTTTCCAAAATAAGTAAAAACTATAAGGGAAAAATATGAGATTAAATAGCCCTAGATAAACGGCATTTTCTGGAACATTACTGCCAATCATAGCAGTTCGATAAAAATCTATATACCAATCGGAGGCTAACCAATGTTGTGGAGAAGGTAACAAATACATCCAAGGCAATACACCCCAGACAGAGTCAAATGGGCGATTAAATACTGTACCTACTGGTTGATTATGTGCATCAATAATAAAAGCTAAAGCAGGATAAATAGAAACTATAATAATTACTGCTGATATGATCCAAGAAAAAAACAATTTAAGCACAAAAGATTTAAATTGACTTTTAGCATAGATAGAAAAAAAAGCAATAGAAAATAAATAAATAAAAATACCAAAATAGCCAAAATAAGGATTATAAACCACATTAACACCATACGCCAAACCTATCCAGATTATGCTATAACGATTATTCCAATAGAAAAATGCCAACAACCAACACAATACTGGTAATAAATTAAAAGCATAATGCCCGGCAAAAAAATGCAGAAGATTAAAAGCTGAACTAGAAATTATTAACGCGCCAATTACAGAAACTAAGATAGTATTATTATTCTCACTGGTTATTTGTCTAATAAAAAAATATACCAACAAAAATGGAAATAAAATTAACAATAAAAATAGGATATTAATATAATAGCTGGGATTAGCAGTAACAGCACTTAATAAAGTATGAAGACTATTATAGATGGGATTTGGAATATTGACAGAGGATGATTCTCTGGCGGCTAATTCTGCCACTAAACCAAAAGCGTCACCACCGATGGTAATGGCTAGATTTGATATGCAAAAATAGCCAGCAATGGTGGTGAATAATAAAATTATAAGATATTCAGTAGGATGTTTTATATTCACTGGAATTATCCATTTTCAATTAATTGAATATCATACACATTTTTATGGACATCTTCAATATCAATCATTTGCCTTAAATAAGGAATGTTTTGATTGTAAATAAAGCCCTAATACAAGAAAAATTATTATGGTAATTGTGGCTATACTCAACAACAATAGCCCCATATATGTTTTCTGAGGTAAAAATTCGATTATTAATTCAAAAGAAATATAATCTTCTTTACCATTAATCTTTTGTTCAAAAAAATAATTTTTCTTTTTGAGTTCAGCTGTGTCAATTATCCAAGCGTTAGCAAAACCATTAGCTTTAAAATGAGTCTTCTCAAAGATACTTTTATCAAAAAGAGTCTCAAAAAAATTATAATCAAATTCTACAAATTTATTTATTTTTTTATCGCTATAAAGCTGACTGGAATATAACTTATTATTTAAATATATTTTCCATCCTTCATTGAAGGTTTCACCAAAAATTATAGGAAATTTTCCAGTTGCATTTTTTATCTCAACCTTATATTTAGTATTACTAATTTTCTGGTATCTCACTTGTATATTTCCTTTATCATATTGTTCTAACTTAATTTTTGAATTAAAGACAACTAAGAAATCTTTCTCATTTTCTTTAAAAAGATTTGAAAATTCACCAAAAGACTCTGTGCCTTTAGTAGTTATAACAACATTATCTGGTACATAAACTTTACTCATCCCCTTTGTAGTAACTTTGTAAATTTTCATTCTTTCATCTTCATATATGAGGCTGTTTTTATATTTGTATTTAATTAACTGAATTACATTGTTCATAAATTTCTCATAAGGCTTATAACCATAGTCAACTTGTTTTAAAATAAAAATAAATTCTATATTCAATAATCTAAAAATACTTTCCAAATAGTCCTTATTAAATAATTTATGCTTATATATAAAATTTTGATAGAAATATGAAGTATATGAAGAAAAACTACCATGTCTATCTAAAGCTATTATGGGGTAAAAATGAAACATATCTGCATAGCCATTAAGGACTGCTGAACATTCAATTTTAGCTTGACTTATTTTTGGATTTCCGCTAAAACATTCTCCTCCCATACGAGCACTACCATAATAAAAAGAAGGAAATAGAATAGAACGACTATCAAAATAGCTGTTTTCCTGTATTTCATTAGCTTTTGTCCAAGCTGTATGGTCAAAGTCAACAATCCATGATACCCAATCATTCTTTAAAGCCATAGGATTGATATAAAAAATCATTAATATATACAAACTGAAGCCTATACTTTTTGAAAATATTGATATTTTTTTATTTTCTGCAAGTATATAAAATATACTGCCTAACAATAAAGAAATTGGCAATAAGTATACCGTAGTTAGCTTCATTTCAGGATATCGAAATAGTGACAAATAGGTATTTTGATTTAAAAAATTATACAAGATACCATTTAAAGTATTAATATTTGGCCCTAGCATAAAAAACAATGCTAATATTATTGCAATTAAACCCAATTGATATATTTTTTTGTATTTTGGCTCTATAAAAAAATAAAATAAAAATATTATGAATATAGGTATAAAATTAATTATATTAATTTTATATGCACTGTGTATGTTTAGCGCGTATATTTGTACCACTTGTCGATAAGATGAAGATAATACTTCTTTTGAAAAAGCATTAAAGTCGATTGTCTTAATATACTGCATAACCACAAACATAAATGGGGAATGTATTAATGCAACTAAAGCAAAATATACTAGCAAAAAAAATATATTTCTTATGATTGACTTAGGCTTGTAAATACTATATAGAAATAGTGAAATAGTTATAGGTGCTATTATATAACCTGAATATACGATTACATTTCTAACTGAAAATGTAAGCACACTGAAAAGTGCTAGCAGAGCAACATACTTTAGTAAATTATTTGTTTTAATGTAAGCAAAACAAAAATAGAGCATTAATGGTGCAAAATAATACCCTGATGAAAACTCCATTGAACCAAGCCTTCTGATTTCACCAATATAACCCCATATATTATATAAGTAAAATAAAGATGCAACTAATACAAATATAATACTTGACTTAAAATATAAGTTGGATATTTTTTTAAATCCTAAAATAACAATTAATGATAAAAAAACAAACCAAAGTTTTTGAATTGTTGATAACGACAAGTCTAATGATAAGAAAATTTTAAAAAAAACAGCAGGAAATAATGATAATTTATTAAAATCAATACCTCCGGTACTTGCCGCAGCATTCCAAATAGATAAAAAATATTCTAGCTGACCAGCAGGGTTTGTAAAATAAGATTCATCGCCACCAACCATAACATAATTTTGGTAAAACATTAAGATAGAAATGGAACTTATCAATAAATATAAACTCCATTCAAACATTCCACTAAAGTATCTGTTATTCATGTAATAATTCATAATATAATACGTTTTATTAGTCACAATTTGGTAGTCCTGAACAAAGTAGTGAATTTTCCGAAAAAACTGCTAGGTTTCACATTTATGCAGGACTACCAGATATTTAAAAGTTTATTTGTATAAATTATAATTAGTTATTATAATACAAATTCATAAAAAAACAGATTTCTTCAACCTGTTCTACATCCAATTCATAAAACAGGGGCAATCGCAATAAAGTATTAGCATACCTATCACTATTTTCTAACACTTCACCCTTATATTTATTTATATAATAAGGGCTTTTATGCAATGATAAATAATGAAATACTGCATAAATACCCTTTGATTTTAAAAATTCGATTAAATTATTTCTTTCTTCCACATCTTTACAAATAATATAAAATAAATGCGCATTGTTAGTAGCATAAGATGGAATCTTAGGAAGCTGAATTAGCCCTAAATCGTCTAAAGGTTGTAACTTTTCATAATATTTTTGCCATAAAACTTTACGCCTAGCTTGAATATTATCCAAATTTTCTAATTGTGCATATAAAAAAGCAGCTATAATTTCTGAGGGTAAAAATGAAGAACCAATATCAACCCAACCGTATTTATTAACCTCACCACGCCAAAAAGCAGAACGATTAGTGCCTTTTTCCCAAATAATTTCAGCACGTTGACTAAAACTTTCATCATTAATTACTAACATTCCCCCTTCTCCAGAAATAATATTTTTGGTTTCATGAAAAGAAAATGTAGCTAGATGACCAATTGAGCCTAAAGGTTTTCCTTTGTAAAATGAATCAATCGCTTGAGCAGCATCTTCCACCACAAACAAATTATATTTATCAGCAAGCCTCATTATAGCGTCCATATCACAGGCAATCCCAGCATAATGTACAGGGATAATTGCTTTTGTTTTATTGGTAATTAATGCTTCAAGTTTTTCAACATCAATATTTGGATTTTGAGGAGACGAATCAGTAAAAATAATTTTTGCACCACGAAGTACAAAAGCATTAGCAGTTGAAACAAAAGTATATGAAGGTATGATTACTTCATCGCCTTTTTTAATATCTAACAGTATAGCTGCCATTTCTAAGGCATCAGTACAAGATGTTGTAAGCAAAACCTTACTAAATTTATATTTATCTTCAAAAAAAGAATGACATTTTTTAGTAAATATTCCATTACCTGAAATTTTACCAGATTTAACTGCTTGTTCTATATAAGCTGTTTCTTTACCAGTTAGATACGGTTTATTAAAAGGAATCAATATTTAACCCTTCATTTTCTAAATAGAATTTTTCGAGTTTTAATAAGTTTTTACTTCTGTTTTTAATTTTTTTAGCTGGGTTACCTACATAAATACTCCAAGGTTCTGTTTTTTTTCTAACTAAAGACATCGCACCTATGGATGTACCTTCAGCTAAAATTATTCCAGGCATAATAACAGAACCTGCTCCTACTATAGAATATTTCCCAATAATAACTTTATTTTTTATTTCATTTTTATATTTTTTAGGTATTGTGGAGTTAGTCATTGTTTGACCACTATAATCATCAGATTGAGTAAATATTTTCACACCATAAGCAATTGTTGTAAAATCATCAAATGTAATTCCCTTTTCTCCTCCAGCAATTAAACATTGTGGCGTAATATGTACATTTCTACCTATTTGAATTTTCCCAGATATTACACAAAAATCATCAATCCTAGAGTTATCACCTATTTCTATTTGATTACAATTATAAATACTTGCTTTATCACTAATTTTTACATTTTTACCAAAATATTTAAAACCTAATTGTATTAGTTCACTTTCAGTATAGTATGCCATTTTAATTGTCTATGTCTTCAATAATTTTAGATTCATCATAACTTTTAAGTTTTGGTTTATAACCAATTATTTTTAATCCGTAGTGATATAAAATTAAAGAAGCTGTATATAAACATAATGGTAAATGTATAAAATATAATATTTTTCTTCTTGTAATAGCCAAATATAAAGAATCAATTAATGGTAGAATAATAGAATATGTATAAGGAATAAATAAATATTTCTTGATTTTTAGCCATGGATGTTGGAATCTTTCTCTTCCAGAAAAACCAGCTTCTCCAGTTACTTTGATATGATGAATATTATTTTTAATTCTCCATTTTATTTTATTGAAATAATTTAATAAATTATCTGAAGAATAGTGAATTAATGGATCATTTTTAGCAACAGCAAGAAGAGCCTGTTTTTCATTCAACAAATGAAATAGGTGAACTAACATCTGTGGAGTAGCGACATTCAGATTCGACTTAACATATTCCATATCTGTCATAATTCCACCAGCAACATTTTCAATTAATGGTACATCATTAGGAGAAAAACTAAAAATAGCACATTCTAAATCTTCATATAAAGTGGAATAATGCTTTTTTAGATCATTCAAATGATATTTTTCTGCTCGTGACTGCCTATAAACAAAAAATGAAAATGGATCACCATATTCATTAATATATTCATTAATAAACGAATAACCTAAAGGATTTTTATATCCACTTGTATCAACGCTTCTAATATTTTTATTTTTCTGGAATATATTTAATTTCAGTTTAAAACTATTTTCATTTTCTATTTCTTCATCATGGTCTAAATAAATAATATATTTACCTTTAGCATTTAGAAAGCCTAAATATTTTGCATGAATAGGCTCTGTTTTAGGATTATCTATAACATACCCACCAAATTCTTCTATCAGCTCCAAAGTATTATCAGAAGAGCCGCCATCAACTGCTAATACTTCTATTCTGTTTTGAGGATAATTTTGCTTTTTTATAGATTTTAATACAATCGGTAAAGTTTTAGAAGAATTAAAAGTAGCAATAACGATTGTAATAATTGGATAGTTTTCAGACATTGATGTATTTTTAGTCTTTTATATTCATTTAATTTTAAAATTAATTATTTATAAAAATAATCAACAATAATTTTAGAGGGTTTGTTTATATTAACTAACTTTTCTCTTTTATAAGCAAATGGATTGTTAAAAAAACTATCTATTGTTTTTTCATTATTTTCACTCAATAAGACATTTTCATTTAAGCCCTCAGTGCGTTCTGTCACCTTCCTTAAAAGCAAACAAGGTTTTCCCAGATAATAAGCTTCTTCCTGATTAGAACCACCATCAGTTACAATAAATTCCGAACGATCTAATAATTGCATAAATTCCAAATAAGGCAAACGAGGAACTAAACTGATATTAGATTGTTGTTGTAAATTACTAAGTAAATTCATAGAATTGAGTACATATTTCGTATATTCATGTAATACAAATACACAAGTCATATTATTTGAATATTTTATTATTTTGTTAATTAAGGAATTAACCAATTTTTCATTAAGTAAATTTTCTTGACGATGTATAACAAAAATGAAGTATGAATTTTGCTGTATCTCTTTAATTAGTAGTGACTCACTTTTATGATTGATAGCTAACTGTAAACTATCAACTAGAGTATTTTGAAAGGTGTTAATTTTTATACCTTTTCTTTTCTCTAAATTATGTGATGCCCATTCATTAGGACAAAAATGAATATTTGTTAATCTAGAAGTAATAAGACGATCAATTTCTTCCGGAAAGGGTTGAAAATAATTAAATGAACGTAAACCAGCTTCAATATGACAGACTTTCAAACCGAATAACTTACCGAATAAAGCACCCATTACAGTAGAAACTGTATCACCATGTACGATCAAATAGGTTTGAGACTTTTTATGTAATGAAAATTCCTTTTTAAGCTTAAATATAGAAATTAAAAAAGTTATACTAAACCAACTTAATAATCCAAAAGGAGTTTTCTTTATTTTATTTGTAGATAAAACCAGATCAATATCAGTTTTAGCAACTAATTTCAAAAGTTCACTTTGTCGAATATCATTTTGCCCAGAAGCTATAATTTTATAGTCAGAACCTCTATCAGTAAGTTCCTTCATAATTGGTATAAGCTTAATCAACTCTGCGGTTGTTCCAATAAAAAAGTAAATTCTTTTTTTCACTTTATAAAGAATCCTTAAACCCAATATTCTCTTGAATAATATACAAAGGACGACGAATAACCTCTGTATGTATATGCCCAATATACAATGCCAGCATACCCAATGCACTCAACACTACACCAAATAATATAGTATTAAAAACAACAAAATAGGCTAATGGTGTATAAATTTGTGCCATGATAAATTGGGATATAACCATATAAATCATTAAGAAGCTACTAGCAAATAAGACTATTATTCCTATATAGCCACATAGACGTAAAGGTGCTAATGAAAAACTGGTTAAGGAATTGATAGCCAGCTTAGTTAAGTCTTTTAATTTAAATGTTGATTCACCGTTTTGACGCTCTGGAGCGGAGAAGTTGATATAGGTTTTTTTAAAACCCATCCAGTCAATTAGTCCGCGAAAAAAACGGGTTTTTTCTTCAAAAGTTTTTAATACATTAAGAACTTTTTTATCTAATAAACGATAGTCGGTCGTTTTAGGTTCTAATTGAATATCAGAAATCAATCTCATAAAATAATAAAAAAACCAGGAACCTAGTTCACGTATCCAAGAGTATTTTATTGCAATTCTTTTAGTGGCAACTATTTGATAACCACATTCCCATTGTTTTATTAATTCTGGAATCAGTTCTGGTGGATGTTGTAAATCAGCGTCCATAATAATCACGGCATCTGTTTGTTCAATTGTTTCTGCACCAGCCGTCAACGCTATTTCTTTTCCGAAATTACGTGACAAATTAATACCTTTTACTTTATAATCATTATTAGCTACAGTTGTAATTATTTCCCAAGTATTATCTATACTACCATCATTAATAAATATTATTTCCCATTGATAGTTTGTAAATTTATCTATAACATTACAAACAGCATTATAAAATGGAACAATATTTTTTGATTCATTGTAAGTGGGTACAATGATAGTTAGCTTTGTTCGTACAATTATGTTGTTCAACAGCTTAGTTCTTCTATATTTAATACTCTATATTTTAAAGAATCACACTAAACAAATCCAGCAAGCCACAGTTATTAATTACTAAACCAGTAGTATTTATCTTATGAAAGTACATGAAAATATTAGATTTTTGCGCATATATAAAGATTGGA
>Ga0256847_1001050_pt1 | contig 15167 bp, 13 predicted proteins | sample TeddybearmetaG_FD_189099 | JGI IMG/M metagenome (GOLD analysis project Ga0256847, IMG submission 189099) | Hydrothermal vent microbial communities from East Pacific Rise, Pacific Ocean - Teddybear | ecosystem: Environmental > Aquatic > Marine > Hydrothermal vents | place: Pacific Ocean: East... | reverse complement strand
TAAATCGGGTAAATTAAAGTAACTCATAAATCCTCCAGGGTCCTTTCGACTGCAGCAATGATACGCTCAACACTGGGCATATAGTCTTTCTCAAGATTGAACAAAGGCATAATCGTATCGTAACCAGTAACCCGCTCAACCGGTGCAAACAAGCTCATCAAGCCCTGCTCTGCTAATTGTGCAGCTATTTCCGCACCTACCCCACAGGTTCTAGCTGCCTCATGAATAATTACACAGCGACCGGTCTTGGAGACCGATTCCAGAATGGTATTCATATCCAAAGGCTTGATGGTAGCAAGGTCAATCACTTCTGCATTAATACCCGATGCTGACAACTGCTCTGCCGCGGTCATGGTTTCATGAATCATAGCACCCCAGGAAACCAGTGTGACATCACCCCCTTCACGTAGAACAAAGCAAACATCCAAAGGCAAGGCTTCACCATTGTCTTCAACATCCTGTTTTACCAAGCGGTATATTCGTTTCGGTTCCAGAAAAATTACCGGATCAGGATCACGTATTGCCGCCAGTAGCAAACCATAAGCTCGGCCAGGTGAAGATGGAATAACGACACGCAGACCGGGGATATGAGCAAACAAAGCTTCTGTACTCTCAGAATGGTGTTCAGGTGCATGTATGCCGCCACCAAAAGGTGCGCGCAATACTAAAGGACAACTCAAACGTCCTCGGGTTCTGTTACGCAAGCGACTGGCATGACTGATAATCTGGTCGATAGTTGAATAAATAAAACCCATAAACTGAATTTCTGCAACCGGTTTGAGTCCTTCAGCAGCCATGCCGATGGACATGCCTGCAATCAGGCTTTCCGATAAAGGGGTGTCAACAACTCGGTGTTTACCAAATTTTTCCTGCAAACCATCCGTTGCTCTAAAAACTCCCCCATTGAGACCGATATCCTCGCCAAGAACAACAACACTGGAATCTGCTGACATTTCCCAACATAGCCCCATATTGATCGCATCAAGCAGAGTAACTTCTGTCATTTTGATGTCTCCTTACGCATGACTGCATCACGCTGTTGCTCCATACTACTGGGTAATGTTGCGTATAAATAATCGAACATACTTTCGGGAGCTTGGTCGGGAGTATGCAGATATTCATCCACAGCACTCTCTACTTCACCTTTACATTTAGTAATTAATTTTTCCTCATCTTTATCAGACCAATAGCCCATTTGAGTCAAATAAAGATTAAATCTTTTTATCGGTTCATAAAGCCAGTTTTCTTGTAATTCTTTTTCGCTGCGGTAACGGCTGGCATCATCAGCTGTGGTATGATCGCAAAGCCTGTATGTAAGTGCTTCGATCACAGTCGGCCCAGCTCCTCTGCGTGCATTATCTATTGCCTGTTCGATTCGGATATACAATGCCAACACATCGTTACCATCAACTTGTTCACCGGCGATCCCAGCGGCAATCGCTTTTTGCGCCAAAGTCTGAGCCCGAGTTTGTTTATTCTGGGGTAGAGAAATCGCTAAATGATTATTATTAATAATGAATACAACAGGCAAGTCCCAAGTACCGGCAGCATTGATCGCTTCATAAAAATCACCTTTGGAAGTCGCACCATCACCGAGAACACAAACAGCCACTCTTTTTTCAGCACGTAATTGCATGGCATAGGCTACGCCAACAGCTTGAGGTGCCTGACTGGCAATAGGCACACAGATAGGAAAATCACGCTGCGGTCCTTGAAAATTCATGCCCTGCTCATTGCCTCCCCAATACAACAAGATTTCACTCATCTTTACACCACGCAAAAATTGTGCGGCATATTCACGGTATGCGGGGAACAACACATCTTCATCTTTCATGATACTACCTATAGCCACTCCAATAGCTTCCTGACCTAATGAAGAGGCATAAGTACCGAGTTGGCCCCGTCGTTGTAGAGAAATTGCCTTTTTATCAAACAAACGGGTTTTGAGCATGGCCTGATAAAGTTGAATCAGCTGATCCCGATCAGTAGCAATTGCTGGCAAGGGCGATACAACAGGGTTGCCCTGATAGTCAATCATCTGATGATACTGAATATCAAAATGAGCAACCGGACTAAAGTGTTCCCGCTTTTGCAGCAGAATATTCTGCCGTCTGCCTTTCAATACTTTTACCGGTTTATTCAACATCATTACTCCTCATAGGCTTCTATTTCTATCTTTTACATATGCGCTACTACCTGTCTCGATCCAGAAAGAATTTGTTCAGCAATCTTGTTAGCCACACGATGACAAGGTTGTTTGTCTGTTAGTGATTGTTGATAAATATGACAAACTGAATCATAGATTGCGTCAATCCGTTTATCCGTTTCAATACTGGTACCATAGATGACATGGATTAAGCCCCCCGCATTAACAACATAATCCGGTACGTAAAAAATCTTTTTCTGATTTAAAATATCGCCATGCTCATCTTCTGCCAATTGATTATTGGCAGCGCCACAGATGATTTTTGCCTTGATGCGTTGGACTGTATCGTCATTGATAATACTACCAAGTGCACACGGTGATAACACATCGCATTCAAAATCAATGATTTTCGCGGAATCTATAGCTATTGCCCCGAGTTCATCTGCACAACGCTGAACAGCCAGCTGATCGATATCACTAATGACTAATTTTGCACCATTTTCATGCAACAATCGGGCGAGATGTAAACCCACCTTGCCTATGCCTTGAATTGCGACCAAAGTACCTTCCAGGTCACTCCTGTCCAGTTTTACTTTGACCGCCGCCTTAATCGCATTCAATACCCCCAGAGCTGTATGTAAAGAAGGGTCTCCAGAGTCCGCCGAAGTACTCAATACAAATTGAGTCTTACGAACGATAATATCCATATCAGATACTTTAGTACCGACATCCACAGCAGTAATAAAACGGCCGTTGAGGCTATTAATAAATTCGCCATAACATTCAAAGTAAGCATCAGGATCGACAATTTTATCGGGACGGAGTAAAACCGCTTTGCCACCGCCATAAGGCAAACCGGCATAAGCACTTTTATAACTCATTCCTTTTGCCAGACGCATGGCGTCTTCCAGGGCATGCTGCTCGGAAGGATATTTAAGACAACGCGTTCCTCCCAGCGCAGAACCTTTACGTGTACTATGAATTGCAATAATGGCTTTCAATCCAGAGGTTGGATCAACTTTGAAATGCAAATCCTCCATCCCATGCGCTGCAGCATGATCGAAGATACCCAGCTTTGTATGACCTTCTATGTCTCTGGGTACAGGATAAGGAAAAGTATTGGGTGACATGGCTGTATACATCGTTCATGCCTTCTGAAATTAGTTACTGAATTCTAAATTCGACATTAAAGCGAGTAAAAAATTCCCCTTTTAATACTGATTGTAATTTTAGGTCTCATCCTTACCTTCTATAATCATAATTTCACGCATCCTGAATTTTGTAATTTAGCGGTCACTGTCATTGGTAAACAATCTACAAAACGGATTACAGTCAGTATTTTGTAGTGAGCTGATTTTTTTTGCCATATTCCTTAATTTTATTTCGTTTCCACTCTGCATTTCAAGAATGTTGGCAGCAGGGATGATGCTGTCTCTAAGGCTACAGGGATGTATTCACACCGTGTCTTGAGAGACAGAGAGGAAGCAACCTGTGCTATGTTCATAGCCATGTTAAAGAAAATGAGGTGCAGAGGAAAATAACGACCAACGTCGCATCGACATGGCCTTTTTTACCCTAGTCAAAGCCATACGAATCGCAGCATCTCGAGGTTGAATTTTTTCATCAGCCGCTATTTTTAATACCTTTTCGGTATTTCCAGCCACTTTTTCAGCAATGCTTTGCATCGCCGCAGTCTGCGTTGCGCCTTGATATTCCATGGCAGCACAAATAACGCCACCCGCGTTCGCTATAAAATCAGGAATACAGGTGATCCCGCGTTCATATAGTATTTGTTCCGCTGCCAAGGTAATCGGTATATTTGCACCTTCCACTACCAGCTTGGTTTTCAAACGATCCGCATTATCTTCGTTAATAACATCGGGTCTGGCCGCTGGAATCCAGATATCGCACTCAATCTCAACAATGGCATCTTTGTCTAATTGCTCACCCTTATCGTAATCAGCAACACTTCGTCCTTGCTGCTTAAGTTCAAATAACGTATTGATATCCAGACCTTCTGGATTAAAAATAGTGCCACGACTATCATTGGCTGCGATGACTATTGCCCCTTTCCGAGTTAAAAAACGCGCGCAATGTTTGCCAACAGAGCCAAACCCCTGAATAACGATTCGAGCAGATTCAAGATCAAAGTTTTGATAGCGTAAAGCAATTTCTGTTGCATGTATTACGCCCCAACCGGTAGCGCCAATCTCATCCAGAGGTATACCGCCTAACTCTCGGGGCAGGCCAACAGAACGTCCATTCTCATCCCTGACCCAAGCCATACATTCTTCATTAGTGCCCATATCAGGGCCAAAAATATAAGCTTCCTGGTTACGCAAAGAAGCTGCTGCAGAACGGACAATAAGCTCTTTCTGTTGTTTCGGCATTTTAGGATCACCATAGATGACCATTTTACCACCGCCGTGAGGAAGTCCAGCAGCCGCATTTTTTAAAGTCATTGCCCGAGCCAGACGAACGCATTCTTCAACACTGACATCAGGCGCTATTCTCAATCCGCCTATAGATGGCCCTGCTGCAATATTATCAATAACCAGAATACCCTTCATGCCTACTGATGGCTCGTAGATATGGGTGATTTTTGAGGGGCCCAATTCATCTGCAAAATCAAAAATATTATCCATTTTTGCTCCTTGCTATTGTTATTTCTGTTTGGTATTCGAAAACCTTACTTGTTCAATACATGTTACATTTTCTGCTTTGAAGCAATCGCCAATGATACTTTGGCAGAGGGTTGCCGATCTAATATGTCATCAACAAACCAGCTTGTAGATAACAATTTATCGAGGTCTATTCCGGTTTTAATTCCAAGACCATTCAGCATATAGACAACATCTTCACTGGCAACATTACCTGAAGCTCCAGGTGCATAAGGACACCCTCCTAACCCGCTCACTGAGCAATCGACAGTATGAATGCCAAACTGTAAAGCAGCCAAAACATTTGCTAATGCCTGCCCGTAAGTATCATGAAAATGCACGGCAATGTTATCAATAGGAATAGTCTGACTAACAGCAGTTAACAGCTCTATTACCATGCCTGGAGTGCCAACACCAATGGTATCTCCTAAGGAGATTTCATAACAGCCATACTCATATAACTTTGCAGCCAATTGACTGATCCTATTTAAATCGACTTCACCTTGATAGGGACAACCCAGTACACATGAAATATATCCTCTGATCGCAATGTTATTCGCCTTGGCCTGCTGGCAAATGGATTGAATGATATCCATGCTTTCATTAACAGAGCAATGAATATTGTTTAATGAAAAAGCATCTGTTGCTGCACAAAACACAGCGATATTTTTCAACTGACATGTCATAGCTCTTTCCAGGCCTTTTTGATTGGCCACCAGCATTATATATTCGGTATCCTCATGCTGATCGATTTGTTGATAAACACTGTCGCTTCCTGCCATTTGCGGTACCCGTTGCGGAGACACCAGACTGCCAGTCTCAATCGCTTTAAAACCACAGTTTGAAAGACAGTCGATAATGGCAACTTTTTCTTTGACAGAAATGGCCATCGACTGGTTTTGTAGACCATCGCGAGGACCGACTTCAACCAGTTTCACCTGACTAGGCAACTTCCTGGCTTGAATGAATCGAGTGTGGTTCACTAGTGTAAGGCTCATAATTTTCCTTTTGCCCCCCTTAACCATGAAGCATTGCGCTTTTTTATGAAGGCTGATATGCCTTCTTTTGCTTCTGGAGTTTTGCGCACTTCAGCGATCCATTCAACAGTTTTTTGTATAAGGCTATCATCAAGTGGTGCAGTAGAGATTACATCTACAAGTTCTTTGGTTCGTGTCAGGGCACAGGGTCCACCAGCAATTAATGCGTCCGTTATTTTGTTTAAACATTGTTGAAAGTTGCTTCCTTCAACAACTTCATGAACCAAGCAGATACGATAAGCTTCATGGGCATCAAAATGTTCCGCTGTTAAAAAATAACGTCGGGCTAACCGTTCACCTATGGCCCTAATAACATAAGGACTAATGACCGACGGGATAAGGCCTAAACGAACTTCTGAAAAACAAAAATGGGCGTCCCGGCTGGCTAAAGCAATGTCACAGCAAGCAACTAATCCTGCACCACCGCCATATGTTGCGCCAGTTACTAAAGCAATGGTCGGTTTAAAATGACTGTGTAAAACCTGCATCAATTCCGCAAGTTTCTGTCCTACAGAGTCTTCGCCTTCAACCATATAATCATCACTACTAAGCATCCATTTAAGATCAGCCCCAGAACAAAAGTTTTTCCCTGTTGATGTAAGCACAATTGCCCGAACTAAAGTGTTTTCTTCTAGTTCATGAAGGTACTTTATCAATAAATTAACTGTGGCCTCGTCCAAGGCATTATGCACGTCAGGTCTATTCAAAGACAGAGTAGCAATTCCACCGGAGTTGATTTGCAACAAACAAGGTTGTGCTGACATTTACTAACCTAAAAACAGCCAAATATTGCTAATTTGACAGTGAAACAACAAATCAATTCAATTCCACGATTTTGGCAATGAATTATCGAAGTAATTTCTGTTCTAAGCACAAGTAAAGGTATAGTTTTGTACTGCCTAAATAGGAAGTAACCGTTATGAATAGTATGAGTCTAAAGCGAGAAAAAAAAGTTATCGCAGTCGATTTTAAAAATTTCAAACTGCATCGTCTGGCTGAAGAATATGTCAGGATTTATACTCAATTTGGTGTTGAAACAGCTTCAATTTGGAGTATGGATAAACTGACAAACAAGATTGAGAAAAAGCAGTTTAATAACTTCGTTAAAGAAGAAATGCGTAAATATGGTTTTAAAGTGCTTAAGGGAGGTGGAAACATACCCTGAATAACTAACATTGCTGAACTAATAGAGTTAAAACCAGCTCTTAATATCAATTGATAAATACTCGGTGGAATTATGAGTAAAGTACTGTGGCAGCCCCCGTTGGTAAGGCAACAAAATGCCAATATCACTCGCTTTATGGCGAGAGTAAGCGAAAAGTACAACATCAAGATTAAACACTACGCAGATCTTTACCGCTGGTCCATAGATTTCCCTGAAGACTTCTGGAAATTATTCTGGGATTTCGCACAAATTAAGGCTGCAAACAAAGGCACAACCACCGTTTCAGATATAGACAAGATGCCAGGCGCTAAATGGTTTCCAGAGGCTCGCTTGAATTATGCGCAAAACTTATTGGACAATGGCGTTAAAAACCAGTGCGCCATACTGTTTAAAGGTGAAAATGGCTATAAGCAGCAGCTTTCATACGCTGAATTAAACGCCAGTGTGTCCCGGCTTGCCCAAGCATTACGTAACAACGGAGTTACCCAGGGTGATCGAGTGGCAGCAGTATTGCCTAATCTACCAGAAACTATAATTGCCATGCTGGCAACCAGCAGTATCGGCGCTGTTTGGTCCAGTTGTTCCCCTGATTTTGGGATAGACGGAATCATTGATCGCTTCAGTCAAATCAATCCTAAAGTTCTATTTTTTTGTGACGGCTATAATTTTAATGGCAGACAGTATCAACGCTCCGATCAAGTCAAACCATTACTTAAAGCCATCCCTTCTATCCAGCAAGTGGTGATGATTCCTTTTTTGCAAAAAGATGCTACTTTAACCGAAAATCAGCAGACCTTATGGCAGGATTATATTGCTGACTATTCTGCTGACGAACCGAAAGCATATACTCAAACCGCATTTAATGACCCGTTGTTTATTCTTTTTTCATCAGGAACTACCGGTCCACCGAAATGTATTGTTCATGGTGTCGGAGGAACGCTATTGCAACATATGAAGGAACACTTACTGCACGTGGATGTTCATCTAGGTGACAGGCTATTTTACTACACCACTTGTGGCTGGATGATGTGGAATTGGCTGGCTTCTGGTTTGGCTTCTGGCGCTACATTGGTGCTATATGATGGCTCACCGCTTTATCCTACTCCCCAGGCACTCTTCGATTTAATCGATGATTATAAAATCAATATCTTTGGCATTTCAGCAAAGTATATTGATGTCATCAAAAAGTCTGAGATTACACCCAGAAAAACTCACAGCCTTGCTACACTTAAAACTATTTTATCTACCGGTTCGCCCTTAGCCCCCGAAGGGTTTGATTATGTCTATGAAGCTATAAAATCCGATGTCTGTTTGTCTTCTATTTCAGGAGGCAGCGACATTATTTCCTGTTTTGTTTTAGGTTGCCCTATCTTGCCTGTACGCCGTGGAGAAATTCAGTGCAGAGGTCTGGCGATGAAAGTCGATGTCTATAATGATAGCGGCCAATCTATACGAAAGAAAAAAGGCGAGCTGGTATGCACTGCATCTTTTCCCTCCATGCCCATTGGTTTCTGGAATGACCCAGAACAGCGTAAATACCAGGACACCTATTTTGATAAATACCCAGGGGTCTGGTGGCATGGGGATTATGTCGAATTGACCGAGAATGATGGCATGATTATTTACGGTCGTTCGGATGCTGTTTTAAATCCCGGTGGCGTACGAATCGGAACAGCAGAAATATACCGACAAGTGGATCAGCTTGAAGAAGTTATGGAAAGCCTGGTGGTGGGTCAACAATATCGGGGAGATTGTCGGATAATTTTATTCGTGGTATTACGCAATGGCTTAACATTAACCGAGCAAATAACAACAAAAATTAAACAACGCATTCAACACAACGCCTCCCCTCACCACGTCCCGGCAATCATTCAGCAAGTGACAGATATTCCACGAACCAAAAGCGGTAAGATTGTCGAACTGGCTGTACGGGATATTATCAATGGTCGCTCGGTAAAAAATATTCATGCACTGGCTAATCCAGAAGCTTTAAAACAATTTTCTGAAATAAAAAATTAACCGTTTAAATAATGTCTTTTTATGTCTAATAAAAACAGCACAACAGCCAAAAATAATGCATTCGAAGCTGCAATTAGCGCTTTAAATACGAAGGCTTTGAATGAAACGTTTGTTAATCAATATATTCGCCCGTTATTTTCCAATTCCTTACAAAATACACAGGCGATTTATTTAGCTAATCATTCCCTGGGACGAATGCTGGATCAAACTGAAAAAGATGTCATTGAAGGTTTGCGACATTGGAGTTACGGCTGCGAGGATGCCTGGGAGCACTGGTTTGCCGAAATGCAGGCTTTTCGTCAACAAACGGCAACGCTCATTGCTGCTGACAGTGCCAATTGCATTATTCCTAAAACGAGTGCAGGTCAAGGCCTAAGGACTGTTCTTAACTGTTACGACAACCCTATTAAAGTGATGACCAGCTCGGATGAATTCAACTCAATTGACTTTATCCTTAAAGTTTACTCACAACGCAAACTCATTCATCTTGAAACCATCAACCCCCAGACAAGCAATGATTACCAGCTGCATGACTTTCTTACGTCCTTGCACAATAGACCTGAGTTAATCGTGATATCGATGGTGTTTTTTACCAGTGGTCAATTATTAAACGACCTAAAAACATTAGTAAATGCTGCTCATCAGCAAAATACTCTGATTTTGCTGGATTTATATCATGCTGCCGGAATTGTTCCTATTAATGTGACAGAACTTGATATTGATTTTGCTATCGGTGGAAGTTATAAATACTTGCGAGGTGGTCCTGGCGCTAGCTGGCTTTACATACACCCCCGCCACCTCAATGGTTCGTTGCGAACACTGGATACAGGCTGGTTCGCTCAGGATCAAATGTTTGCTTTCGAGCGACCGGAAACACCTCAATTTGCCAGCGGTGGTAATGCCTTTCTGGAATCTACACCGGCTATTCTGCCCTTTTATCAAGCACGCGCGGGTTTAAAATTCACTTTAGGAATTGGAGTGCAGCGCCTGCGCACTTATTCTTTACATCAGCAACGTTTTATAGAGGATTTATTACAGCAACACGATATCCCCTACCTGGGTAAAGCCGGTAATCGCGGTGCTTTTATTGCCATTCCTCATCCACAGGCCGAGGCTATCAAGACTCAGCTTAAACATTTCGGGGTAATTTGTGATTGTCGGGAAAACCTATTGCGTTTATGTCCAGATTTACTCAATACAGAACAAGAGCTGTCTATAACCATTAACACGTTGTCTAAAATGTGGAAAACGTTTTAATGGAATTATTCAGCATCAGGCTGATTTTCCGGCGCGGCATTAAAAAAGGCGGTTTGCTGCATACAGTTATCATAAATGCCTTTGATCAAGGGATAGGGTTGTAGATTACAGTTATACCTCAGTGCATTATAGACTTGGGGAATTAGAAATGCGTCGGCTATTCCAGGAATATTGCCAAAGCAGAATAAGCCATTGTTAGCATTCTCTTCCAGTCGCTGCTCAAAAGCAGCAAAACCCAACTTTATCCAATGGTGATACCACATCTGTAGGTCATCTTCAACACCCCAGCTTGTTTGCAGATACTCCAGAACCCTAAGATTGTTTAACGGGTGCATATCACAGGCAATTATTTGTGCTAATGATCGAACATATGCTTTGTCAAAAGCCAATTTTGGCAACATGGCAGGACTTGGATAAATCTGTTCCAGATATTCTATAATGGCAGACGACTGAGTGATAATTAAATCATCGATTGCCAATACCGGTACCAGCCCTTGAGGGTTTAATTGCAGATATTCAGGTTGATACTGTTGCCCGCCATTTTTAACCAGATGAATGGGTTGAATTTGATATTCTATTGCTTTTATATTAAGTGCAATGCGTACACGAAAAGCAGCGGAACTTCTGAAATAGCTGTATAAAATTATGGCCAAGACTTAACCTCTTGTTCAATAGCGCCAAATACCGACTGACCATGTTTATCAAACATTACAATTCGCACGTTGTCGCCGTATTGCATAAATTCAGTCTTAGCTGCACCCAAGGAAACAATTTCAATCACTCTTTGCTCTACTATGCAGGAACAACCTACGGTCTGATCGTAATTACTCACTGTACCGGAGCCAATAATGGTGCCAGAAATCAAGCTACGGGTTTTAGCAGCATGACTAATCAGCCTGGAAAAACTAAACTGCATATCAGTACCTGCATTGGCATGACCAAAGTATTGTTCATTCCAGTACACGGACAACGGTAGATGTAGCTTGCAATTGTTCCAGTCATCGCCCAGTTCATCAGGCGTTACTGCCACCGGTGAAAATGCACTGGCAGGTTTTCCCTGAATAAACCCGAAGCCTTTTGCTAATTCATCGGGAATTAAATTGCGTAAAGATATATCATTTATTAACACCAGCAATTTAATATGATCTGCCGCTTCATCCTGGCTCACGCCCATAGGAACTTCATCGGTAATAACCCCGACTTCGGCTTCAAAATCAATACCCCAGGTTTCACTGCCAACTTCTATCGGATCCCGCGCTGCCAACATATGATCAGAAGCGCCTTGATACATCAGCGGATCATCCAACAGGCTCGCCGGTAATTCAGAGCCACGGGCTTTGCGTACGCGTTCGACATGGCTCAAATAAGCACTGCCATCCAGCCATTGATAAGCTCTGGGTAATGGAGCAGCCAGTTCACTGGGATCAAATGGAATCGAAGCGCATAGATTGTTGTTCAATTCCTGATAGATCCGCCTCAATTCCGGGGCTATTAATGACCAATTATCCAAAGCGTATTGTAGCGTCATAACATCAGGCACAGCATACTTCGATAGCTGTTTATCGACAACAATCAGCTGACCATCACGCTTTTCAGTTTTTAATGTCGCCAGTTTCATTTCCAGGAATCCACATAACCAGGCCATTCTATTTCGCTGGCCTGTTCTGAAACTTCTAATGCATCACGGGTATCGATCATCACTGCAACTTCGTCGGTCATAGCCCCCCGCTTTTTTTCAGCATTTCGTAACGCTTTCGGATGCGGACCATGTGTGATACCACTGGGATGCAAAGTCATCATACCAGGATAGATATGATCCCTGGAAAAAAACTGTCCCTGATGATAGAAAATCAGTTCATCATAATCGTCGTTACTGTGAAAAAATGGTACATTCAGAACATTGGGATCGGTTTCAAACGGTCGAGGTACAAAGGTACAAACAACAAATCGACTGCTGATAAATGTACTATGCGCCGAGGGAGGAACATGGTATCGATGACTCATTAGCGGCCTGATATCACGCCAATTTAACCGTACTGGCATTAAGGTACCATGCCAGCCGACCGCATCCAATGGATTAAACGGGTAGGTAATAGTACTCAATGCATTTCTTCGTTTAACGAAAACCTGCCATTCCGAGTCAATTTGCTGGGACTTGAAGGCATCATCGATAGCCGGTGCATCCAGAATGGCTGGATCAAAAATGGCTTGATGACTCACTAATCCCTTTTCCGGTAAACGATAACTGTCATTGCTGGCTTCAATCATCAAACCCCAGATGGGTTCACTGGGTTCCATACGCCATAACGTCCCTCTAGGCAGCATCAAATAATCGCCAGTACTGAAACTTAAATGCCCATAATCGCAAAATAATTCCCCCGCACCTTGATGAATAAAAATCAACTCGTCGCCATCGGCATTCCTAACCAAATAATCCATCGCATTGACCATATCCAGCATTCGAATTTTTATACTTTGATTGCTGAATAGCAAACTGGCATTCCAGGGACCGTCATGTTTTCGTTTGATTTTTTTGGTATCAAAGGCGCGTGGTTTTAATGGACCTTCAACTTTGCTCCAGCTAGTGGGGGGATGTTTATGATACATTTGCGTTGAGGGGCCATAAAAACCCTCTCGCCCTAACTCACGTTCAAACGTGCCTTCCGGCAGATCTGCATGCGCTTGTCGCGAAGATTCACCTTCCACCTTTGGAATATTTATCCAGGGCATTAGATCACTCCTCGTTTAATTTGGTCTTGTTCTATGGCTTCAAATAAGGCCTGAAAATTACCTTCACCAAAACCTTCATTGCCTTTGCGCTGGATAATTTCGAAGAAAATCGGCCCGATTACCGTATTGGTAAATATCTGTAATAACAGTCCTGCACCACGATCAGGGGCACCATCAATCAAAATTTTATCGCTGCGCAACCTTTGCAATGTTTCTTTATGTCCTGGGACGCGTTGGTTTATCGCTTCATAATAAGTATCCGGGATCTCCATAAACTCAATGTCATTATCACGTAGTGCTTCAACCGTTGAATAAATATCATCGGTATGCAAGGCAATATGCTGAATCCCTTCACCATGATAGGCATCCAGATATTCCTGAATTTGTGATTTATCATCCGTCGGTTCGTTAATAGGAATACGAATTTTTCCACAAGGACTGGTCATGGCACGCGATTTTAGTCCGGTCACTTTACCTTGAATGTCGAAATAACGAATTTGACGAAAATTAAATAAACGTTGATAAAATTCCGCCCATTTATCCATGCCACCGTAAAAGACATTATGGGTTAAATGGTCAATTTCCAGTAGACCGATGCCTTTGGGACTCAGGTCGACATTATCTAGCGGTACAAAATCAACATCATAAATGGAATGATCACCGTAACGGTCGATCAGATAAATGAGACTATTACCTATCCCCTGAATCGCAGGTATATTTAATTCCATTGGGCCAGTATCGGCATGATAAGGTTTGGCGCCTAACTGAACGACTTTATCAAAACATTCGGCTGCGTTTTTGACTCGTATTGCAAATGCACAAATGGAAGGACCATGAACTTTGGCAAATGCCTGGGCAAAACAGTCTGGCTCATGATTGATAATAAAATTGATGTTTCCCTGCCGATAAAGCACCACATCTTTTCCACGATGTCGGGCTATCGGGGTAAAGCCCATTTGACTAAATAATTTTTCTAACGCTCGGGTATCGGGGGCCGTGTATTCGACGAATTCGAAACCATCGGTACCGACCGGGTTTGATGTAATATTCATTACAGCCCCCTATTTCTGTGTTGTTAAGAATGGGACTTGTTTCATGGCTATTAGTTTCCTGGTATTGACTTTACTGAATACTGTTGATTAGAATTTTTTTTAAGAAACCGGGTCATATCAATATCCATCAATAACAACTATAAAAGGCAAAACCATGAACAAAGAAAAACAACCGCTTTGTTACAGTGAATACCTGAAATTGCCAACACTATTAAATGCCCAGGTTCTTGAAAGTGCTAAGCATGGACACGAATCCCATGATGAAATGCTTTTTATTATCACTCACCAGACCTATGAGCTTTGGTTTAAACAAATTCTGCACGAACTTTACTCAGTGCTGGAGTTGTTTTCGGCATTACCTTTAGATGAAAAAAAACTAAATACTATTGCTACACGTTTGCAGCGCATTATTAAAATCCAGTTTGTCATTAACCAACAAATCAGTATTCTTGAAACCATGACATCATTGGATTTCCTAGATTTTCGTGATTTTTTAATCCCGGCATCCGGCTTTCAAAGTATTCAGTTCCGGGAAATTGAATTACGATTGGGTTTATCCCACCATTTAAGCAGCTATAGTTATGGGCGATTTACTGATGAAGATAAAACTTATCTTAAAAATGTTGCACAACAGGTTTCGTTATTCGAATTGTTAGATACCTGGCTGGCAAGAATGCCATTTCTGGAATTCCGGGAATTTAGTTTCTGGGACAGTTACGGCACAGCGGTAAAAATCATGTTGGATAATGATGGCTGTATTATTCAAAACAATCCCTTACTTAGTGGTTCGGAAAAGAAACTGCAAATGCAGGAGCTAGAAACAACAAGGCAAAGTTTTAACTGTTTATTTAATGAGGATTTATACCAACAATATAAACAGGAGGGTCACTTTAAATTAACCCACCATGCAACTTTAGCCGCTTTGTTTATCCGGCTTTACCGTGACGAACCGTTATTGCAACTGCCTTTTAAGGTTTTGAATAAATTAATGGATATTGATGCTCAATTAACTTCCTGGCGCAGTAATCATTATTTGATGGTGCAACGCATGCTAGGCACTAAAATTGGCACGGGCGGTTCCAGCGGTCATGAATATCTAAA
>Ga0256847_1001048_pt1 | contig 15190 bp, 25 predicted proteins | sample TeddybearmetaG_FD_189099 | JGI IMG/M metagenome (GOLD analysis project Ga0256847, IMG submission 189099) | Hydrothermal vent microbial communities from East Pacific Rise, Pacific Ocean - Teddybear | ecosystem: Environmental > Aquatic > Marine > Hydrothermal vents | place: Pacific Ocean: East... | reverse complement strand
ACTCGGGAAGCAGACATACACCAGCGATGTATAGCGCCCCCCAGAACGTCAGTCGGGTCAGAACTCGGTCAATGTACTCCGCCGTGTGGGCACCTGGCCGGATACCCGGCAAGAATGCACCACCCTTCTTCAGCTGATCAGCCGTCTCTTTCGAGTTGTACTGTAAAGCTGTGTAGAAGAAGCAGAAGAAAATTATCAAGGCTGCGTACATCAATACGTATACAGGCTGACCAGGGCCCATATTGGCACCAATCGTTTGCAACGCTTTTTGTACAGCAGTCGGGTTGGCCGCTTGGCCGAAAAACTGTGCGATCGTCGCCGGGAACATCAGGATGCTCGAGGCGAAAATCGGCGGAATAACACCCGCCATATTAATTTTGAACGGCAAGTGTGTGCTTTGTGCCTGCATCATCTTGCGGCCCTGCTGACGCCGGGCATAATTTACTGCAATCCGGCGCTGCGCTCGCTCCATGAATACCACGAAGATGATCGCCGCGATGCCGCCAAGCAACATCATAATCGCCGTAATCGATGACATCTCACCCGTGCGAACCAGTTCAGCCGTGCCTGCGATCGTGCCCGGTAGACCGGCCACAATACCCGCCAAAATGATCATCGAGATACCGTTGCCGATACCGCGCTCGGTAATCTGTTCGCCAAGCCACATCAGGAATACAGTGCCTGTAACCAACGTGATGCAGGCCGTAATAAGGAATGAAGGCCCAGTGTTGACGACCAATCCGGGCTGACCCTGTAACCAAGAGGCTGCGGCGATCGACTGAAAGCTCGCCAGCGCAACGGTGCCATAGCGCGTGTACTTGACGATCTGACGTCGGCCGGACTCACCTTCTTTACGCAGCTGCTCGAGGCTTGGCACGATACGGCTCGCCATCTGCATGATGATCGATGACGAAATGTACGGCACGATACCCAGTGCAAAAATACCAAATCGCGACAAAGCACCGCCAGAGAACAGGTTGAACGTCGCTAGAAGTCCACCCGCTTGCTGCTGGAAGAATTCGTTCAACGCAACAGGATCCACGCCCGGTACCGGAATGTAGGTACCACAGCGATATACAATCAGCGCGCCAATGAGAAACAAGAAGCGAATTTTAAGGTCGCCTAGTTTGCTCGTTTGCTTCGCAAGATCTGCCGGATTTTGTTGAGGCTTATTCGCCACGTTGATTCCTGTCTTTAAAAAACGTCAATTAGTCTTCGATACTGCCGCCAGCTTTCTCGATCTCTTCGCGGGCACCTTTGGTGACCTTAAGACCTTTCAGCTTGACTGCTTTCGTAACTTCACCGGATTTGATGACCTTAACTTTGGTCACAAATGCGGGTACCAGATTCATCGCCTTCAATACGTCCATATCAATGACGTCTACTGTCGGCAAATCAAGTTCGTGTAAACGCAACTCTGCTGACAAGCGTGCCATCCGCGAACGGAAGCCAACTTTTGGCAGGCGACGCTGCAAAGGCATTTGACCGCCCTCAAAGCCGACCTTGTGATAGCCACCGGACCGAGCTTTCTGGCCCTTAACACCACGACCACTGGTCTTACCCTGACCAGCAGAATGGCCACGACCTTTGCGCTTGCCTACTTTTTTCGCACCTGTTCCAGGTGATAATTCGTTCAGACGCATGTCAGACTTCCTCTACCGAGACCATGTACGAAATACGATTGATCATGCCGCGGTTCTCAGGCGTATCAATGACCGTCACAGTGTGACGAATTCTTCTCAGGCCCAATCCAGCAATACAGGCTCTGTGGCTCTTCAGCCGCCCGAACTTGCTTTTCAGCAGCGTGACTTTTAATTCTTTGGTCTTCGCCATGTTCTTGTCTCTATATTCTCTTGTTTAATCATTCGCCGTAGAAATCGTCGATTTCTTTAGGCGATGATTTCCTTAACTTTCTTGCCGCGCTTCGCTGCAATGGACTGCGGCGAATGAATCTCCGACAAACCTTTGATCGTTGCGCGAACAACGTTGATCGGGTTGCGTGAACCGTAACTCTTAGCCAGGACGTTACGAACGCCAGCTGCCTCAAATACGGCGCGCATCGCACCACCGGCGATAACGCCAGTACCTTCAGATGCCGGCTGCATATAGACCAAAGTCGCACCATGACGACCTTTTTTCGCGTACACCAGCGTGTCTTTGTTGAGGTTGATGCTCATCATGTTCTTGCGTGCAGCCTGCATCGCTTTTTGAATCGCGATTGGCACTTCACGTGCTTTGCCGTACCCAAACCCAACCTGGCCTGCTCCATCACCAACTACTGTCAGCGCTGTAAAACCGAATTGACGACCACCTTTAACTACTTTGGCGACGCGGTTAACGGTAACCAGTTTTTCAATGAGGTCATCGTTCGATTGATTGTTGTCGTTTCTAGCCATTATTAATCTCTTTAGAACTTCAGTCCGGCTTCACGAGCCGCATCAGCCAACGCTTTTACGCGGCCGTGGTAACGGAAACCGGAACGATCGAACGCGACCGTGTCGATGCCAACTGCTTTCGCCTTTTCGGCAATGCGTGCACCTACGATGACTGCTGCTTCAACGTTTCCGCCATTCTTGATTCCTTTGCGAACCTCGGCCTCGAGCGTCGATGCAGATGCCAGAATCTTGTTGTCCGTAGCACCAATAACCTGTGCATAGATGTGCTGCGGAGTTCGGTGAACGCTAAGGCGAGTTGCCTTGAGCTCACGTATCTTCGAGCGTCCTCTGCGGGCGCGACGTAACCGATTTTCTTTCTTACTCAGCTTCATGGTTGTTTACCTAATTATTTCTTTTTCGCTTCTTTAAGGACGACACGCTCACCTGCGTAACGAACTCCCTTACCCTTGTAGGGCTCAGGCGGACGAAAGTGGCGAATTTCCGCGGCAACCTGACCAACGCGTTGCTTGTCAGTGCCTCTAATAACTATTTCGGTCTGACTCGGTGCTTCGATATCGATTCCTTCCGGAGCCGAATATACAACCGGGTGCGAGAAACCGAGTGATAGATTCAGGGTTTTACCCTGTACCTGAGCACGGTAACCAACGCCGACCAATTCGAGCTTACGCTCGTAGCCTTCCGATACGCCGTGCGCCATGTTGGCCAGCAACGAACGCATTGTGCCCGTGACCGCCATCGCGAAACGCGATCCTGATCGAGGTGCGAGGCTCAATGTTCCCTCGTCCTGCGTCAGTTCGACTTCCGAGTTAAGCTGCATCGACAATTCGCCCTTGCCACCTTTCATGGTGACGACGTCGCCGACTTGCTTGAACTCAACGCCTTTTGGCAGTTCAACGGGTGATTTTGCAATTCTTGACATAGTCGTGTCTCTTCCTAATGGGGTTATGCGTTACGAAACGACGCAGATAACCTCACCACCAATACCTTTTTCGCGTGCTTGACGATCGCTCATAACGCCAGCTGACGTTGAAACAATTGCCACACCTAGGCCGCCCAATACTTTCGGCAGCTCGTCTTTGCCCCGGTAAATCCGCAGGCCCGGCTTACTAGTGCGCTGGATCGTTTCGATTACCGGAACACCTTCAAAATACTTCAACTCAACTGTGAGTTGCTGCTCCGCGCCTTCACCTTCAGTCGCGAAACCAAGGATGTAGCCTTCGTCCTGCAATACTTGTGCAACAGCCTCTTTTGCTTTCGAAGCGGGCATAGACACGGTTACTTTTCGTGCGCCTTGTCCGTTTCGAATACGGGTCAGCATGTCTGCAATTGGGTCGGTCATACTCATGTTCTGTCTCCGCCTACCAGCTGGCTTTCGTCAAGCCCGGGATTTCGCCATTCATAGCGGCTTCACGAAGCTTGTTACGGCCAAGGCCAAATTTTCGATAAACACCGTGTGGACGACCCGTAATCGCACAACGATTACGTTGCCGTGTCGGGCTCCCATCACGTGGCAAGCTGTTTAGCTTGGCCTGTGCGACTGCACGTTCATCATCCGAACTATGGATGCTGCGAACGATCGCTTTCAGTACCTTGCGCTTTTCAGCATGACGAGCAACCAACTTGGTTCGCTTCGCTTCGCGCATGATCATCGATTTCTTTGCCATGTTTATCGTTTCTCTATATATGCAGACTATCTGCAGTGTTAATTCTATGTAGTGACGAAACTACGCGCCTTGCTTCTTAAACGGGAAGTTAAACGCTTCGAGAAGCGCCTTGCCTTCCTCGGGGTTGCGCGCCGTCGTGGTAATGATGATGTCCATTCCACGCAGTGCATCAATTTCGTCGTAGTTGATTTCCGGGAAAATAATCTGTTCCTGGACGCCCATGCTGTAATTGCCCTGGCGATCAAATGACTTCGGGTTCAAACCACGGAAGTCACGGATTCGCGGAATAGCAATGCTCACAAGACGATCAAGAAATTCGTACATGCGCTCACGACGCAAGGTGACCTTGCAGCCGATCGGCATGCCGTCACGAATCTTGAAACCAGCAACCGATTTGCGAGCCAGAGTCGTCACAGCCTTCTGGCCTGCGATTTGCTCCATGTCACCACGTGCTTTGTCCATGATCTTCTTGTCAGCAACCGCCTCACCAACACCCATATTCAAGGTGATCTTGGTGATCTTCGGTACTTCCATCGGATTTTTCAAACCAAGCTTCTTCTGGATCTGCCCAGCAAGCTCGCTCTGATATTGTTTGTGTAAACGTGCCATTTCGATTCTCTTAAATGTCGACTACGTCGCCGCTCTTAAAGACGCGTACTTTCTTGCCGTCTTCAACGCGGAAACCAACTCGTTCACCCTTCTTTGTCTTCGGGTTAAAAACGAGTATGTTCGAAACATCCAGCGGCATTGCGTGATCTTTGATGCCACCAGGTTCGCCAATATTCGGGTTCGGCTTGACGTGTTTCTTGGCGAGGTTAATTCCCTCGACCAACACGCGCTCATCAGCAAGAATCTGCAACACAGTTCCACGACGGCCCTTGTCTTTGCCGGCTGTTACGATGATTTCGTCGCCTTTTCTAATCTTATTCATAGCTTAAATCCGTTCCGACCCGAGTCCCTAAAGGACCTCAGGGGCCAGCGAAATAATTTTCATGAACTGGTTGGTTCGCAGTTCGCGAGTAACCGGTCCAAAAATACGTGTGCCAATAGGCTCGAGACGTGCATTCAGTAGTACTGCTGCATTACCGTCAAAGCGAATCAACGAACCGTCTGAACGACGGACACCCTTGCGAGTGCGAACGACCACGGCATTGTAAACCTCGCCTTTCTTAACTTTGCCACGTGGAATAGCGTCTTTAACGCTGACCTTAATGACATCACCTACACCGGCGTACCGGCGCTTCGAGCCGCCGAGCACCTTGATGCATTGCACGCGACGAGCACCGGAGTTATCTGCCGCATCCAAAACTGTCTGCATCTGAATCATGACTGCATCCTAAGTGTTATTACTTGCCCGCCGTACGTTCAACAACGTTGACGACTGACCATGATTTATTCTTCGAAATTGGACGACCTTCAGCAATCTGAACGGTATCGCCCTCCTTACATGCATTTGTCGCATCGTGCGCCAACACCTTAGACGTACGGCGAATGTACTTGCCGTAAACCGGGTGCTTGATAAGCCGCTCGATGGCAACTGAAACTGTCTTGTCCATCTTGTCGCTCACGACACGACCTGTGATCGTGCGCTGCGTTTTCTTTTCTTCACTCATTTGTCTTCACCCGCTGCGCGCGACAGTTCAGTGAGAACCGTCTTTACGCGTGCGATATCTTTTTTGACGCGGCCATGCTGGTGCACTTGTGCCATTTCGCCAGTTGCCTGCTGCATACGCAGGTTGAACTGCTCTCGGCGCAACGCAACGAGTTCCTCGTTGAGCTCTTCCGCCGACTTGCTACGAAGTTCAGTCGCATTCATCACATCACCTGCCGTCTTACGAATGTGGTATTGAACGGAAGCTTAGCCGCTGCGAGACGAAATGCTTCGCGCGCGATCTCTTCAGTAACACCTTCCATCTCATAAAGGACGCGGCCTGGTTGAATCTGGCAAACCCAGTACTCAACGTTGCCCTTGCCCTTACCCTGTCGCACTTCAAGCGGCTTCTTGGAGATCGGCTTGTCGGGGAAAACCCGAATCCAGATCTTTCCGCCACGCTTGATGTGACGCGTCATTGCACGACGAGCTGCCTCAATCTGACGTGCTGTCAGTCGACCACGACCGGTCGATTTGAGTCCGAACTCACCGAACGAAACATTGCTTCCACGCAGCGCGAGGCCGCGGTTGCGCCCCTTGAACTGCTTGCGAAATTTTGTGCGTTTTGGCTGTAACATTTCTATCTATCCAGTACTTTAAGTTTGGGCCCGTTCCTAAGAACGTGCGCCAGCTTTAGCTTCTGCCGGCTCTGCCGGAATCACTTCAGGCTTATCAAATACTTCGCCTTTGAAGATCCATACTTTTACGCCGATCACACCGTAAGTCGTGTGTGCTTCAGCCGTGCCGTAGTCGATATCAGCGCGCAGTGTGTGCAACGGCACACGACCTTCGCGATACCATTCTGAACGGGCGATCTCTGCGCCATTCAAGCGACCACCAACTTTAACTTTGACGCCCTCAGCTCCAACACGCATCGTGTTTGTGACGGCACGCTTCATTGCGCGACGGAACATTACGCGACGCTCGAGCTGCTGTGCGATACCTTCTGCAACCAGCACTGCGTCAAGCTCAGGCTTGCGAACTTCGTTGATGTTGAGACGAACTTCACCAATATTCATGCCGGTCATTTCGGCGATCTGTGAGCGAAGCTTTTCGATATCCTCGCCCTTCTTGCCGATCACGATGCCAGGACGTGCCGTGTGAATCGTGATATTGCACCTCTTCGCCGGTCGTTCGATCGTAATGCGACTAACAGATGCATCCTTCAATTTCTTTTTGATGAAGACTCGAATCTGATGGTCCGCACGGATGTACTCCGGAAACATTTTCGAATCGGCATACCATGTCGAAACCCAATCCTTGACAATGCCAAGGCGTATTCCTGTTGGATGTACTTTCTGGCCCATGTTACTTTTCGTCTCCGACGCAGATCGTGATGTGACTGTTTCGCTTTATAATCCGTGCGCCGCGACCTTTTGCACGGGCACGGAAACGCTTAAACGTTGGTGCCTCGTTGACTTCAATAGTCGCGACTTTCAATTCGTCTATATCTGCACCGTGATTGTGTTCCGCGTTGGCAACAGCCGACTCCAGAATCTTTTTCACGATACGAGCACTTTTCTTCGGCGAGAACGTCAACGCACGCAACGCGTCGTCAACAGACTTGCCACGGATGACATCGGCCACCAGACGGCATTTCTGGGGAGAAATACGTGCATATCTAAGTGTTGCTGCAACTTGCATTAACCCGCTCTCCTACTTCGTTTTCCGATCACCGGAGTGACCGCGAAACGTTCGTGTCATCGCAAACTCACCGAGCTTGTGACCAACCATATTTTCCGATATCAGAACCGGTATGTGCTGACGGCCGTTGTGTACGGCGATTGTCAGACCAACCATGTCCGGCAGAACCATTGAACGGCGCGACCATGTCTTGATCGGGCGACGATCGTTCGCTTTGGCTGCTACGGCTACCTTCCTCGACAGATGGTTATCGACGAATGGGCCCTTTCTTACGCTACGCGGCATTATCGAAATCCTCTACTTACGCTTCTTGTTACGGCGGCGAACGATCATGCCGTCCGTACGCTTGTTTGAGCGCGTTTTCGCGCCCTTTGTCGGTGTGCCCCACGGGCTAACCGGATGACGGCCTCCAGATGTGCGACCCTCACCACCACCATGCGGGTGATCGACCGGGTTCATTGCAACACCTCGAACCGTTGGGCGAACACCCCTCCAACGCTTCGCACCGGCTTTGCCGAGCTTGCGGAGGTTGTGTTCCCCATGTCCAACTTCGCCAATCGTTGCGCGGCAGTTGATATGAATCTTGCGTGTCTCGCCAGAGCGCAAACGCACTGTTGCGTAGGCACCATCGCGAGCTGCCACCATCGCCGAACAACCAGCCGAACGAATCAACTGCCCGCCCTTGCCAGGCTTCATCTCAATGTTGTGAACCGTCGAACCAACCGGAATTGCACGAATCGGTAATGCATTTCCCGGTTTAATCGGTGCGTCTTCACCGCTGATGATCGGTGTGCCGGCACGGACGCCCTTGGCCGCCAAAATGTAACGACGTTCGCCATCGGCATATTTGATCAACGCAAGGTGTGCGCTGCGATTTGGATCGTACTCGAGGCGTTCTACAACACCCGGAATACCGTCCTTGTCGCGCTTGAAGTCCACCAAGCGGTAATGCTGCTTGTGACCACCACCCTGATGACGAACCGTAATACGACCATTGTTGTTACGACCGCCGTTGCCCGACTTCTTTTCAAGAAGAGGTGCGTACGGCTTGCCTTTGTGCAAATCCGGCGTCTTAACGGCAACGACGAAACGGCGTCCCGGTGATGTCGGTTTGGCTTTATGCAATGACATGGTAGGTAACCCTTATTCTGTGCCGAAGATTTCTTCGATGGAGGTTCCATCGGCGAGCTTCACGTATGCTTTTTTCCAATTCGCACGTCGACCGATGGTCTGCTGGAAGCGCTTAGGTTTACCCTTCACGTTGACCACCTGAACCGCGTCGACCTTCACCTCGAAGAGTAGCTCTACTGCTTGCGCCACTTCTTTCTTCGTTGCGTCGGTACGAACCTTCAAAACAACCTGGTTACTCTCGGCCGCAAGATGTGCCTTTTCAGACATGTGCGGGCCACGAATTACCGTCAATAATCTTTCCTGATGCAAAGCCCTACTCATGAAAAGCGCTCCTCAATCAGCTTCAGCGCTGGCACGGTGACCAGAACCTTCTCAAAACGAATCAATACGACCGGATCCATAGAGGCAACATCGCAAATACCAACGTTCGGCAGGTTGCGTGCAGCCAGGAACAACTTTTCATCGAACGCTTCGTTCAGGATGAGTACGTTGTCGAGGTCGAACTCTTTCAGCTTGGTTGCGAGCAGCTTGGTTTTCGGCGCTTCAAGCGTTAGCTCGTTGACGATAACCAAACGATCTTTGCGAACCAGCTCAGACAGCACCGAACGCATCGCTGCGCGGTACATCTTCTTGTTAACTTTCTGATCAAAGCTACGGGGTTGTGCCGCAAACGTGCGACCACCACCGACCCAAATTGGGCTGCGTGACGTACCAGCTCGAGCACGACCCGTACCTTTCTGAGCCCAGGGCTTTGCGCCACCGCCACGTACTGCCGAGCGGTTTTTCTGTGCTTTTGTGCCGGCTCGTGAGCCTGCGAGGTATGCCGTTACAACCTGGTGGATCAGCGCTTCGTTGAAGTCCACGCCGAACGCAGCTTCTGCTACGTCAACTGAACCGGAATCTTGAAGTTTCAATTTCATCGAATCGCCCCTTACTTCTTGGTCTTAATTGCGGGGCGAACAACTACTTTGCCGCCGCGGTGACCCGGGACAGCGCCCTTGATCAAGAGAACATTGCGCTCTGTGTCAACACGTACAACCACTAAGTTTTGCACGGTGCGCTGAACGTTACCCATGTGACCGGCCATTTTCTTACCTTTGAAAACGCGACCTGGTGTTTGGTTCTGACCAATAGAACCTGGGGCACGATGCGCCAGCGAGTTGCCGTGCGTCGCGTCCTGCATGCTGAAGTTCCAACGCTTGATAGCACCGGCAAAACCCTTACCGATAGTCGTACCAATAACATCGACCTTCTGGCCTTCTTCGAAGAGGTCAACCTTGAGCTCGTTTCCCGCTACGAATTCACCGTCGTCGCTATCATCGAGTCGAAACTCCATCATAAGGTTGCCAGCTTCTACTTTTGCCGCGGCAAAGTGGCCCGCTGCAGGCTTAACCACGCGAGACGCCCTGCGACTACCGCTTGATACTTGCAGCGCACGGTAACCGTCAGTCTCCAAGGTTTTCACCTGAGTGATTCGGTTTGGTTGTGCCTCAATTACGGTAACTGGAATCGAAACTCCGTCTTCCGTAAAGACACGTGTCATGCCGCGTTTGCGGCCAACAAGACCCATTGTCATGTTCAAAACCTCGCACCGACTACTTTTGGTCAGTGACAATCTTAAATTCAAAAATTTTCACCGTGGCCACTTCGATTGGCGACCACTGTCTATTTTCTAAAGGTACCAGTTACCTTTCAAAATGCTCTTGCCATTCTTCGCCGTCTACATTGAAAAGGTAACTGGTACCTTTTCCCAGACATACGAAAGGGCCAGCCATCGCTGAGGACATCGTCCTCTTTGCTCTGGGGCTGACCCAAGCTCCGTCCCGGTCATTCGACCAGTTCGGCAGTTCCGGGATTTGCCGTGCCACCCTCGATTGCCTGGCGACTAGTTTTTCGCTTTCCTGCTACTGGCCGACTCCCGGTCCGGCCAATACAGCGAGCCCGCAATTATACGACTTGAAACCCTTAATACAAGCGGTTTCTGGGGTTTTCTTGCAGGTTTTTCTAATTCTTGTTGGTGCCAATAAAATCAATGACTTAGCCGATAGCTAACGAGCTGCTGAGAGAGTATTGACTGGGAATGGCTCCCTTCGAAAGGTACCAGTTACCTTTCGCGGCAATAAATCCGGCTGAAAGGTAACTGGTACCTTTCAGCCGTTTTACTAGTTCAGCTTAATCTGAACATCGACACCGGCAGGAAGCTCAAGCTTCATGAGGGCATCAACTGTCTTGTCAGTCGGGTCAACGATATCCATCAAGCGTTTGTGCGTACGAATCTCGTATTGGTCACGAGCATCCTTGTTCACGTGCGGTGAGATCAGAATCGTGAAACGTTCTTTTCTCATTGGCAACGGAATGGGACCCTTGACCGTAGCGCCTGTGCGCTTAGCGGTATCAACGATTTCGCGTGCTGAATTGTCGATCAAACGATGATCGAATGCTTTCAGGCGGATTCTGATGTTTTGATTAGTACTCATATTTATTACTCGTTTTTACGCGATTACTTTCGCAACAACACCGGCGCCAACAGTACGACCACCTTCGCGAATAGCGAAGCGCAGACCGTCTTCCATAGCAATCGGTGCAATTAACTCTACAACCATCTGGACATTGTCGCCCGGCATAACCATCTCGGTGCCTTCGGGCAACTCGCACGCACCCGTTACATCCGTTGTACGGAAGTAAAACTGCGGACGATATCCCTTGAAGAACGGCGTATGACGACCACCCTCGTCTTTGGTCAGAATGTAAATTTCTGCCTCAAACTTGGTGTGCGGCGTGATCGATCCCGGCTTCGCCAGTACCTGACCACGCTCAACGTCTTCACGCTTCGTGCCACGTAGAAGAACTCCAACGTTGTCGCCAGCCTCGCCACGATCCAGCAACTTGCGGAACATCTCAACGCCCGTACAAGTCGTCTTCTCGGTATCTTTGATACCCACAATCGCCAGCTCGTCACCAATGTTGACAACACCGCGTTCGATACGACCGGTAACAACCGTGCCGCGACCTGAGATTGAGAACACATCCTCAACCGGCATCAGGAAGTCACCATCAATGGCGCGATCCGGCTGCGGGAAGTAAGTGTCCATCGCTTCAACCAGCTTCACAACGGAAGGAACACCAATCTCAGACTCGTCGCCCTCAAATGCCTTCAGTGCAGAACCGGTAATGATCGGTGTGTCGTCGCCCGGGAACTCGTAAGTCGACAGAAGATCACGAATCTCCATCTCAACCAGTTCCAGAAGCTCGTCATCATCAACCTGATCGGCTTTGTTCATGTACACAACAATGTGCGGAACACCCACCTGACGGGCCAGCAGGATGTGCTCGCGAGTCTGTGGCATCGGACCATCGGCCGCTGAACAAACCAGGATAGCGCCATCCATCTGCGCAGCACCCGTGATCATGTTCTTCACGTAATCTGCGTGTCCTGGGCAATCAACGTGAGCGTAGTGACGGTTCGCACTCTCATACTCAACGTGGGCCGTCGCGATCGTGATGCCACGCTCGCGCTCTTCAGGTGCATTATCAATCTGATCGTAAGCCGATACAGAACCACCGTGCAGCTCAGCCATGCACTTCGTCAGTGCCGCTGTCAGCGTCGTCTTACCATGATCAACGTGACCAATCGTGCCAACGTTCATATGGGGCTTATTTCTCTCAAATTTTTCTTTAGACATGACCTTTCCTGCTCATCTAAATGTAAAAAAAATTAATCAACCTATTCTCTTTTCTAAAACCTTGGAGCCCACACCCGGATTTGAACCGGGGGCCTCTTCCTTACCAAGGAAGTGCTCTACCCCTGAGCTATGTGGGCAATTCGCTATGCAGTCAATTCGTTCAGCGAAAAACACAAAGCTTCAAACCAACCTTCCAAATTGGAGCGGGTGATGGGAATCGAACCCACATAATCAGCTTGGAAGGCTGAGGTTCTACCGTTGAACTACACCCGCCTGTTCATATAAATTGTCATCTATCTCTGTCGTCGAGCCATGACCCTTTATATAGGCATGTCTCATAAGTCGTTCGCCCCGCAACACTCAGGCGGCCATTTAGCCTTTTATTCGGCGTGCAAAAATCCTGACAGTCTTGGTGTTTAAACTGTCTGGATGTCATATGTCCTGTCTGTGTCGTCGCGTTGCCGGCCTTGGCTGAATCCTCCCAGCCGCACCATCATCTGGTGGAGGGGGTAGGATTCGAACCTACGTAGGCATAAGCCAGCAGATTTACAGTCTGCCCTCGTTGGCCGCTTGAGTACCCCTCCGGTACGCAAGCCGGGCATTGTCTAATTACGCCGCGCTACTGTCAACAGCTAAACGACTGATATTTGATATTTCTGCTGAAAAACAAAATCTGACTGAACCCCTTGCCGGCGGCCGTTTTCAACGTCTGCGACGCCAATTTCAGCCAGTTTGCGCCCAATGCCACGGCTCGTAGATAAACCCTTGCGGATTTTCACGTGGATAACTCATCGAGAAACCGTATTTTTCGGCGTTTCCTTGCAGCCATCGGTAGGCATCTGTGGCCTCGAACGCTTCGGTCAGCGGGCGTGACCCAGGGGATGCCAGATCGATCGCCCTGCCCGAATGGTGCTCGCTGAATCCGGGCGCGGCATTGACCGCTAGAATCTCGCTAAGTGATTGACCAGAATCGATTTTTTTACGAATCAAACCCGCTTGATAGTCGACACTTCGAAAACCCGAAACGATCATCAAGGTAATGCCTTCTTCTCGAGCCGCTGTTTGCATCTCCTGCCAGCTAGCCGCTGTCGCGGGTGTTAGCCGCTGCATTCGACCGATGAGGTTCGGCCCGACATCAACTAATTCTTCAGCCTCGTCAAAAGCAGGCTTCAGGCCGTCGGTGCTGTAGTCATCGGGAATACCAAGTTCCAAGTGAAGTTCGCGTAGCATAGACGGATTGTAACCTCAGACAGCTTCTCGCTGCCCGACAAAACTGTCCATGAACACAGACGAAATTTACAAACAGAAATCTGACGAAAAGCCGTTTCGCTTTAACAAAGACGTCGCGAAGGTGTTTCCCGACATGTTGCAGCGCTCGATTCCGGGCTATGCGGCCACCATTGAGGCGATTGGCTCTCTGGCGGCGCGCTACGTGCGGGCCGATTCGAATTGCTACGATCTGGGCTGCTCACTCGGCGCGGCGACACTTTCGATGCGTCAAGGTATAGACCAACGTGGCTGTCGAATTTTCGCGGTTGACGCGGCGCCAGCCATGACCGATCGATGCCGACAGTTGATTGCTGAGGATGACCGGCAATTTTCACCCTCGACAGCCGTGGAGGTTGTCGAGGCGGATATTCGGAGTGTCGAAATCCAGAATGCGTCGATGGTTGTCTTGAACTACACACTGCAATTCCTGCCAATGGACGATCGCGATGCCTTAGTGCGCTCGATCTCAGCCGGCATGAATCCTGGGGGGTTGCTGGTCTTGTCCGAGAAAGTGGTGGACGAGAATGAGGAAATGGAACAGCTGCTTGTTGATCTGCACCATGAGCACAAGCGCCGCAACGACTACAGTGCGCTCGAGATCAGCCGCAAGCGCGCCGCCCTCGAGAATGTGCTGGTGCCAGAGACCGTAGCCGCACATCGGCAGCGCCTAAAAAACGCCGATTTCTCACAGTCGGCCGTGTGGCTGCGCTACTTCAATTTTGTTTCGATTATTGCAATTCGATGACGCAGCCGGTCATTGATAAAGGGCGGCTGAAGGTGTGCCTGCAGTCGATCGGGCTCGACAACTGGCTAGATTCTTTGCTGCCACTGATCGACCAGCGCATGTCGGCGAGCAACCACGGCGACTATGAGCGGTGGGCACAGATCGTGCACTCACTGACCAGGAATGACGCGTCCGTTGTGGGCACGCGTGAGCTGCTGCTGCAGCTCTCGCCGTGGCGTAAGGGGCCGTTCGACATTGCTGGAACCCACATCGATACCGAATGGCGCAGCGATCTAAAATGGCAACGCCTACAAAATAAAATTTCGCCTCTCAGCGGCAAGAACGTACTCGACGTCGGCTGCGGCAACGGCTATTACGCGCTACAAATGCGCCAGGCCGGCGCACGCACCGTAATCGGGGTCGAACCGACATTGTTGTACGTCATGCAGTTTCTCGCGATCAACGTGTTCGAAAAGGACAGCGGAATTGTCATACTCCCGGTACGTCTTCAAGAGTTGCCGCTACCAGCACGCAAGTTCGACACGACCTTTTCGATGGGCGTGTTGTACCACCAGTGTTCGCCGATCGATCACTTAAAAGATCTCCGGCAGACTCTACGACCGGATGGCCAATTGGTATTGGAAACAATCTACCTTCCCGGCGACAAAGCCTTCGCCGCAACGCCGAAGGATCGCTATGCCCGAATGCGAAACGTCTGGATGCTGCCGACGTTGGCGGAGCTTGCAATCTGGTTGGAGCGCAGCGGCTACAGAGACGTTGAAGTTATCGACCTGTCGATGACGACGACGGACGAACAACGCACCACCGAATGGATGCCGTTCGAGTCACTGAGCGAAGCACTCGACCCCGCCGATGCAACGCGCACAATTGAAGGTTGGCCAGCGCCGCACCGTGTCGTAGTCACTGCCACGTCCCCCTGATAGTACCGATGTGCCGGTCGCAGATCGCTTGCATTGCTACGGTATTGAGCGTAATTTCAGTCTTGACAGAAACAAGAGAAACATCTG
>Ga0256847_1001047_pt1 | contig 15191 bp, 10 predicted proteins | sample TeddybearmetaG_FD_189099 | JGI IMG/M metagenome (GOLD analysis project Ga0256847, IMG submission 189099) | Hydrothermal vent microbial communities from East Pacific Rise, Pacific Ocean - Teddybear | ecosystem: Environmental > Aquatic > Marine > Hydrothermal vents | place: Pacific Ocean: East... | reverse complement strand
AGCAAAATTCGTCAAATCCAACGCAATCATCTACGCTAAAAATAAGCAAACTATAGGAGTAGGCGCAGGACAGATGTCACGTATCAACAGCGCTCGTATTGCAGCAATCAAGGCAAAACAGGCAGGGCTTACAGTGACCGGGTCAGTAATGGCTTCTGATGCTTTCTTCCCTTTCAGGGATGGTATAGATGCGGCAAACGAAGTTGGAATAATCGCTATTATTCAGCCTGGTGGATCAATGCGAGACGATGAAGTCATAGATGCCGCCAATCAACATGGCATGGCAATGGTATTTACCGGAATGCGTCACTTCAGGCACTAGTGTACTGTCCTAAACTGCATGATGAAATCAGCGAGTCGAGAAATAGTCATATGTAAGGCGTCATCCGCAGTGAATGGCATGCCCTTTACAAGGATGACAACACAGCAGATGGCTGTTTCTCGGCTCGCCCGGAGGGAATCCCCCAAATTCCCCAATCCTGCGTTGCAGTTCTTGTCAATGGAACAACCATTGCCTTCGAACTGCGCCTTGTCTTGGGAAATTTGGGGAATTCTGATTTCATCATGCAGTTTAGGACAGTACACTATATCTAAATGAAAATTTTAATTATTGGTGGTGGCGGCCGAGAACATGCATTGGCCTGGAAATCAGCCCAAAGCGATCTTGTTTCACAAGTCTTTGTCGCACCAGGTAATGCCGGTACAGCAACAGAAACAAAGCTCACCAATATCGACATCAACGCAGAAGATAATGAAAACTTATTAAAATTTGCGTTAAAACAGCAGGTCGATTTAACCATTGTGGGGCCGGAAGCCCCACTGGTAGCCGGAATTGTAGATTTATTTCAGAAGTCCGGGCTGAAAATTTTTGGCCCGAACAAAAAAGCCGCCCAACTAGAAGCCTCCAAAACATTTACTCGCGATTTCCTGACTCGACATAATATACCGGGAGCTGATTACCAAAGTTTTACCGATATTGAATCAGCTATTGATTATGTTCACTTAAAAGGAACGCCCATCGTAATTAAGGCTGATGGTCTCGCCGCTGGTAAAGGCGTGATCATTGCTCAATCGATAACAGAAGCTGAAACAACCATTAGAGACATGTTGGCTGGCAATACCTTTGGAGACGCCGGGCATCGAGTTTTGATTGAAGAGTTTCTTGCTGGTGATGAAGCCAGTTTTATCTGCATGGTAGATGGCAAAAATATCTTGCCAATGGCGACATCTCAGGATCATAAAGCCAGGGACAACGGCGATCAGGGTCCCAACACCGGTGGCATGGGCGCCTACTCTCCCGCCCCTTTGGTCACAGATAAAATTGAACAGCACATTTTAAGAGATATTATTCGTCCGACTGTCGATGGCATGGCCGCTGAAGGTAACCCTTATACCGGGTTTCTGTATGCCGGTTTAATGATCAATAAACAGGGAAAAGCCAGGGTTGTAGAATATAACTGCCGATTCGGCGACCCAGAAGCCCAGCCAATTATGATGAGAATGCAATCTGACTTGATTCAACATTGTCTGGCAGCCACTGAACAAACTCTTGATCTGCAAAATGCCTTGTGGGATGACCGCTATTCACTAGGCGTGGTGATGGCGGCTAAGGGTTATCCGAATCAATACGCAAAAGGAGAAAAAATTCTAAACATTCCACCAGAAAATTCATCTCATAAGGTATTCCATGCCGGAACAAGTCTGGATGAACTTGGACAGATCCGAACCAATGGTGGTCGAGTTTTATGCGCAGTTGCTGTGGCAGAAAATTTAGCTGAAACTCAAAAACAAGCTTATCAATTAGTTTCTGATATAACATGGCCGAACGCTTATTTTCGAACTGATATAGGTTTCAAGGCAATATAATTCTGTTATAAATTAATTCTGGTAGATGTCGCGTTTAATCTTGAAATCCGGGACGGATCACAAAGATTCAATATGCAGGACAATACCTTTAGCGTCATTTTTCAGCCGGCTGTATTTTCCTTCTGAAAATATTTAAAAAAATATGCTCAGCGTCACAGTTTAAGCTTAAGCCTTTACTAGAATTGTAATTCGCAATTTGATTAGGATCGGCTCAAGGAGATATGACGTGCAACATGTCGGCTATAGAGAACAACGAAAAACATTCATTCGCTTAAGGTTTCCTGCCTGGTTAATCTTTCTTCCTGGCGCTGTTATTTTAGCTTACGGCGTGTGGTTGTCAGTATCTGTTTAGAAATTTCAAACCTCTTTGCTGGATGTCTTAGCCTGCCATAAATTACAACCAGAATTTTTCTTTAGTAAATTCAGATATTGCTGGTGTTGAGACTCTGAGATTGGGTCTACTTCCCAAACACCAAGACCACTGGTATCCAGTTTAATTTTCTCATCTTCAACAAACTCCCTGTTTTGACCAGACTCTATATTGTGATCCAGACTTAACATTGTCTGTCCACCGGTCATAGCCAGGTAAACTTCTGCTAATATTTCTGCATCCAGTAAGGCACCATGCAGTGTTCGCGAACTATTATCAATGTCGTAGCGCTTGCACAAAGCATCCAGGTTATTTTTTTGCCCTGGATGCTTCTGCCTAGCTAGCGTCAGGGTATCGAGTACAGTGCAATAATGACCTAGAGAATGATATGAACTATCCAGTTTCGCCAGTTCATAATTCAAAAACCCTACATCAAAAGGTGCATTGTGAATGACCAGTTCTGCACCCTCGAGGTATGAAATGAGATCCTCGACCAACACGCTAAATAGCGGTTTATCCTGTAAAAACTCATCGCTAATGCCATGCACATTAAATGCTCCGGCATCGACCGCTCGTTCAGGATTGATATACTGGTGCCAGTGATTATTGGTGACACGCCTGTTAATCACTTCAATACAGCCGATTTCGATAATACGATGACCCTGACTGGTCTCAAGCCCGGTTGTTTCTGTATCCAGAATCACCTGTCTCATGATTTTTGGTCTATCGCCTGATTGGCGAGTGAATCGGCCATTTCATTACCCGGGTTACCAGCATGCCCCTTCACCCAGTGCCATTGAATATTATGCTGTTGTCTGACTTCATCAAGCTGTTTCCATAAATCTACATTTTTAACGGGTTTTTTCGCTGCTGTTTTCCAGCCATTAGATTTCCAATTTTGCATCCATTGGGTTATGCCATGAAGGACATATTTTGAATCTGAGTATAAGTTAATTTTACAGGGTCTTTTTAAAGCCGTTAGCCCTTTAATCACAGCCAACAATTCCATTCTGTTATTGGTTGTTTCAGATTCGAAACCCTTGAGTTTTTTTTCTGTCTGCTGAAATCGCAACAACGCGCCCCATCCCCCCGGACCAGGGTTACCACGACAGGCGCCATCGGTATACATCTCTACTTTATTTTCCATATCTCATACTCTTACCTAATCGAGTCGATCCACTGGTCTGACGGCCGACGAGCTTACCAGCGAGTACGCTGGATTTAACCCAACTTTGTCGAATTTTAGTCATTGGTGTAATTTTTTTCTCATACACGATCATATTAATTGTTCCTGCAAACGGTAGCCACTTTTTTAGGGCTTTTTCAAACCAGTTCATATGGCTAAGAATTTTTTCTTTGTCCACCGGTGGCAGGTATCCTATTCGAAAGGTTTTAACCGCTACAAATCCTAATAAACGCATCCAGTCGTTGCTCCGTGAAATCGTATAGTAACGACCTGACCAGGGCGGCTTTTCCAGCCATGACTGGAAAAAATGTCGAACACCCCAAAGCGAAAATGGATTGAAATCAATAACAATCAACTTACCTTCAGGAATAAGCACTCGATCAATCTCTCTTAATATCTCGTGAGGCTGTGATGACTGCGAAAGACCGTGAAAAAGAATAAAAAGATCAACACTTTCAGATGCCACTGGCAAGGCGTACAATTTACTCTGGACATCATAAAAATCGGAATTCGAACTAAAATCAAATTGATAGCGTATCCTACAGCGTGTCAGTTTTGAATCTGGTATCGAAACAGTTCCGGCTTTTAACAGGTAATATCCAAAGCTGGAATTTAAAACTGTATCCAGCTTATTGGTTATCTGCTCTAACAGTCTCTGACCAAGTACACCTTGATACCACCGCTCCAGATTGACGATTTGTTTTTTCATGCGTGTTTCTGTTTGTAGATTAGGGTATTATATAGAAAATATAAATTAGAAAAACAGCGGTTAAACTGGGTGCACACAAATAGATTATTTATCGCTTTGGCGATAACTTTGCCAATGCTGTCGTGTAAATCACTGCAGTCAAATTTTTCAAACCAAAATTTGGTCAATCAAAATTCATCTCAAGATGCTTCTGCGAATCAATTTTATGCAGAAAATCTGACCGCAACAGAACTACTTTCATCCGTAATAGAATTGCCTGGATTGGAGGCATTTTCTAAAACGTCAAATCAAAAACTCTCAAACACCGACAAAATTAACGACTTTGACCAAACCCAGTTATCTTTTATTACCGCAAATTACTCAAACTTTCACCCTACATTATCAGATCAATTGCCTCTGAATTCATCTGCTTCAGATATACAGAGACATAAAGAGTCCAAAAATGACGCCTGGCAGCGTTTAAGAGATGGCATGAAAATGACATCAACTGACAATAAACGTATTACCAAACAGTTAGACTGGTTTGTGAAAAATCCGGACTACATGCTCCGGGTCATGGAACGAGCCCGTCCTATATTACCCTACATTCTTGATGAACTGGAAGGCAACGAGCTGCCAACCGAATTTGCCTTACTGCCAATTGTTGAAAGTGCTTTCCAGACATTTGCCTATTCACATGGCAGAGCATCCGGCCTATGGCAAATTATACCGTCTACTGGCCGACATCTGGGATTAATACAAAACTGGTGGTATGACGGTCGTCGCGACATTCTTGCCTCTACCAAAGCTGCTGCAAAATATCTTAAGTCATTGGCAAAGCAATTTGATAATGACTGGGAACTTACTCTGGCGGCTTACAATGCCGGGCCTGGAAAAATTCGTTCTGCCATCAGATATAACAAAAAAAAGAACCGTCCAACAGATTTTTGGCATCTGACTAATCTGCGCAAAGAAACAAAAGATTATGTGCCGAAGCTGCTTGCTTTAAAGGCTTTGTTCGGCAATCCCGAAAACTACAACTTTACACCAATAGAGGTCGAAAATACCTATATCTATACCCTGGTCAACACTCATCAGCAGATTGATCTGGCTCTGGCAGCAGAACTGGCTGATCTCAGTATTGATCAATTATATCGATTAAACCCAGCTATAAACCGCTGGGCCACAGCGCCTGATGGCCCACATGAACTATTGCTCCCTAAAGTTAAGGCGGCACGATTTAAGCAGAATTTATCCATGCTACCTGAACAAAAACGCATTAACTGGGTGCGTTATAAAATTAAACTTGGTGATACTTTAAGCCAGATATCTGAGAAATTTCGAACCAGTACACAATTGATTCGAAAGGTAAACAAAATTCACAGAAACAATATCAGAGCGGGAAAATATCTGTTGATTCCAACGGCCACCAGGTCGCTCAGCAGTTATAGTCTTAGTAAAAACTCAAGAACTCAAAAGGTTAAAAATACACACCGAAAAGGAATTAAAACAGTCCATATTGTTAATTCTGGGGATAGCTTCTGGAGCCTCTCCAAAATGTATAAAGTTTCTATCAATTCATTAGCCATGTGGAACGATATGGCCAGGCGAGATACTTTAAGAGTAGGCCAACGTTTGTTGATCTGGAGCAATCCCGAAAATGCAAAAATAGTCCGCGTTAGTCTTATACCCATCCAACCAGAACGTTCATTACGCGCTCTAAGATATACCGTTCGCAAAGGAGATTCGTTATCTCTTATCGCCAATAAGTTTAATATCAAGCTTTCAGATATCAGGAAATGGAACGAATTAGGAAGATATTTGCAACCTGGACAGAAAATTAAACTCTATATTGATATCACCCGGCAATCTGGATAATGCTTTTTTATAACAATTCATTTAAGATTGGAAACTTTAGTGTCTCAAGCACAAGTTTTAACTCTATTATAAATTGTGAAGGAAACGTCTCAGATATATGACCATAGAAATTGATTCCAAACTAATTCTGTCCTTCTCTCCGATCAATTCACTCAATCCAGAGAATGTTCAGGAATTGCTCAAAAAGATAAAGGTAGATACTGTCCAGTCAGGTCACTACATTTTCAAAAAGGGTGATACCGATAAAACACATATTTACCTCATTGACGGAGAAGTTGATCTTTTAGACGAAAAAAACATCATCAAAACTGTTACCTCTGGAGAGTCTGGTAGCAAGCTTCCACTGGCTCATGCTTTTCCCAGACCACTATCTGCACGTGCAAAAATGCAGGTTGAAATAATTAGAGTGAACAGTGATATGCTGGATATTATGCTGACCTGGGATCAGACCGGTAGTTATTCAGTCGAAGCACTTGATGAACATTCTGGAAGCGATGATGAAACCGACTGGATGACCAGAATACTACATACTCGTGCATTTCATCGTATTCCACCAGCCAATATTCAGGCGCTTTTTATGCGCATGGAACCCGTACAATTTAAAGCGGGCGAAATGGTTATCAAACAGGGAGACGAGGGCAAATATTTCTTTATTATAAAAGATGGCCGTTGCATGGTAACTCGCACATCGGGACAAAATTCAACCGGAATTAAACTCGCCACTTTGAAAGCTGGCGACAGTTTTGGTGAAGAAGCTTTAATTTCTGATACGACCAGAAACGCCAATGTCATCATGCTAACCAATGGCAATCTTGTCCGCCTTAAAAAGGAAGACTTTAACTCTTTGCTCAATGAACCTCTACTCGATTGGGTCGATTACAACAAAGCCAACGAGCTGGTTAGTAAGGGCGCTATCTGGCTGGATGTCAGGACACAGAGCGAGCACAAAACGAACCATATTAAAGGCAGTATTCATATCCCGCTAATTCTGCTTCGAATGAAAGCAAACGTTGAACTTGATGAAGACAAACAATACGTTATTTACTGCGATACAGGACGCAGAAGCTCAGCCGCTTCATTTTTATTGAATGAAAGGAAGATCAATTCCTTTGTGCTCGAAGGTGGAATTGACTCGGTAGATGAAGATGCTACTGAGATAAATTGTTAAGTGGTCATCGGAACTCTTACCCCCGGTTGTGCAATCAATACTGATAAAATGACTATTCGGGTCGAGGTTAAATATTATTGATGGTCACGATACATATCCTGGAATCTTGGTCTGATCAATCTCGTCAATTTGATAAGGCTCCAGAAATTCGTCCGCATATTTCTGATATATTTTTTCTTTAACAAATATGTCAAACAGATCTGCATCGATATGATTATCTTTTTTCATAAACCCCATAATCTTCAGGCACTCTGAAAGTTTTTTACCTTTTTTGTAAGGTCTGTCACTGGCCGTTAGTGCTTCAAAGATATCTGCTATCGCCATAATTCTGGCCTGTATTGACATTTCGTTGCGTTTTAATCCCTTGGGGTATCCAGTACCATCCATTTTTTCATGGTGGCCGCCGGCATATTCTGGCACATTCTTTAAATGTTTCGGGAAAGGCAGAGACTCAAGCATATTAATGGTAGCAACAATATGGTAATTAATCGCTTCTCGTTCCTGATCATTTAATGTACCGCGTTTTATTTTCAGATTTTCCAGTTCATCATCATTAATCAGGGGTTGTAATACTCCAAAACGATCTATCCATTGGGTCTGCGAAATTTCTTCAATTCGGTTGGCATGATCATCTGTCAGAAATTCACCACCTATATTGGTTTGTTTTAGAAATTCCATATCTACATTCAACTGCTGACATTTTTTCTCATAGTCAGATAACAATTGATCAATTTGCTCTTGATCTGTTATCTCACTGCGTTTTTCCAGGTACTCAATTTTAAAATCTTTCAGCAATAATTCTACTCGTGACTCAATTACCTGGATACGATCAAACACGGTTTCGAGTTTGGTAGATTTATCCATCACATATTCAGGGGTAACAACTTTGCCGCAGTCATGCAACCAGGCAGCTGTTTCCAGCTCATAACGATCTTTATCATCAATAGAAAATTCAGCCATCGGCCCATCATCTGTTCTATGTGTGGCATCAGCCAGCATCATGGTCAAAACCGGGATCCGCCGACAATGTCCACCAGTGTATGGAGACTTGTCGTCGATGGCATTTGCGATTAATTTGATAAATGATTCGAACAGTTCCTGTAATTCGTTTATTAATCGCCGCTGGGTTAATGCAACCGCTGCCTGTGATGCAAGTGACTCGGCTAATTGTTCATCTATAGAACTGAAGGCAATGACTTTACCAGTTTCCGGCTCGAGCGCATTAATCAGTTGCAAAACCCCAATCGTTTCATGTTCATGATCCTTTAAAGGGATGGTCAGAATTGATTGCGTTCGGTAGCCTGTTTTACGATCAAATTTTCGCGTACCACTAAAATCAAATCCTTTCTCACTGTAAGTATCGGAAACATTAATGGTATCGCCGGTCAATACAGAATGCGAAACCACCATTGAATGGTTTTCCACACCATCTATGTAAACAACAGGAATTGGTGGAAAGGTAATTTCATTTCCAGACGTTCCGCCCATCTGGATGTCCAGAGAGTCATTGGAAATAATTTCAAACGTCAGTGTATTACCATCCAGAATGTATAAAGTACCCGCATCCGCACTTGTTAAAGACTTGGCTCCTAGCATTATAAGCTCTAGTAACTTTTGAGTATCGCTTTCCGCCGACAGGGCTATTCCGATAGAATTTAACCGATCGATTCTTTCAAGCAGCTCAGACATTATTCAAGCTCAGTTAATTTTAAAGGGTTAGTATAGAAAACATAGTCGGTCTTTCCTATCTAATACTATTAATACTCAACACTAGTGCAATCTTTTTTAACAATGCACTAGTAAAAAAGCCATTTCAACTCTATAGTTCATTGTTAATAATAAAGACAGTTAATCTGGAGAGGCAATGAAATCACGATTTTGGGCTAGTGACTGGTTTGCAGGTTTAATCATATCCATGCTAGTGATTGCTTCAAGTGGCACTGACACCCTCCAGGGTCTTGAAAGATCAGCTTATGACTGGGGCGTCCGTTCTACCGAAAGATTTCCTTCTGACAAAATTGCTATCATCGCAATTGATGACGAAAGTATTGCCAATATAGGCCGCTGGCCCTGGTCAAGAGATATTCATGCAGCATTAATAGACAAACTGACTCAGGGCGGCGCAAAAGTTATCGGCCACACCGTTTTCTTCCTTGAGCCCCAGACTGACCCAGGCATGGTTTACATCAGGCAACTGATCGATTTCTATTCGACTGCCAGCTTCAACGAGGTCCCGGAAGATATAGACACGCTTTCAACCATGCTTGAACAGCAGAAAAGCTTAAAAAATAAAAAATACTCGATCGCCAGCATCCGTAATTTTTACCTGGAATCCTATCTCAATACCCGTTTAATCCCAGATCTTGTGACCTTGAAATCTCGCTTGTTTGAGATCGAAAAGACCCTGGACACAGATACTCGCCTGGCCAATAGTTTATCTAGCGCAAAAAATGTCGTCATGGCTATGCCATTTATACTTGGAGAACCTAGAGGTAAGCCTGATGAAGATTTACCAAAATATGTGATCAGCAATGCTATTTCAAAAATTCATGATCGAGTTTCGGCTCAACAACAGGGGCTTTTCCCTTTAAAATCAGTGGCCGCTATTCCCCCAATAAAAAAGCTCGGTTCAAAGGCAAATTCGATCGGTCATCTAAATGTTCTACCAGACGTCGATGGTGCTATTCGATCTGAGCCATTGATTTTACAATATTATGATCGGTTTTTTCCTTCGGTTTCGCTTCAGCTTGTTGCCAGGAGTCTAAACCTGAGTAACAAGGACATCAAAGTTAACCTGGCAGAGAGTGTAGAAATCGGTGGTCTGAAAATAAAAACCGACAGCCAGTTACTGATGAATACGTTCTATTATGCTGATTTTGAAGGTTTTTCAGCCTTTGAGGTAGATTCATTTTATGATGTATATCAGGGTAAAATTCCGGCAGACAAATATAAAAATAAAATCGTCCTGATCGGTGCAACCGCAACCGGTATCGGTAACGCACAAGTTACGCCAATCAATCCGGCAATGTCACCAGTTCTCAGCCTTGCTCACAGTGTTTCCAGCATATTGAATGAAGATTTTTTTATTGAGCCTGACTGGGGTATCTGGGTACGTTTACTGGCTATCGTCTTAATAGCTGCATACCTCATGCTTGCCATGCCACGATTAAAAGCCGGAGTAGCGGCTGTCACTACCCTGGCATTGTTTCTCACTTTGTTGACCACCCACTATGTGTTAATGACCTCATCTACCATCTGGATTCAGTTAATGCTACCGGCTACGCTACTGGTCATTGGTCATTTATTAATCACCACCAAACGCTTCCTCGTGACTGAAAAAGGAAAAATGAAATCAGATGAAGAATCGTCCGAAAGCAACCGCATGCTTGGCATTGCGTATCAGTCACAGGGTCAACTCGATATGGCATTTGAGAAATTTCGCAAATGTCCATTAGATGAGCAGGTTATGGAGGCTCTATATAACCTGGCACTGGATATGGAAAGAAAACGTCAATTTAACAAAGCTGGCAGCATCTACGATTATATGTCGAAATACGATGCCAGTTTCCATGATATTGAAAAACGTAAAACTCGCGCAAAAGCTATGGAAGAAACCGTGATGATGGGCGGGGCGGGTCATGCAGGAGGCACATTACTACTTGAAGATGGCGCTATTGAAAAACCAATGCTGGGCAGATACGAAGTAGAAAAAGAACTCGGCAAAGGTGCAATGGGTGTTGTCTATCTCGGTAAGGATCCAAAAATCAGTCGAGTAGTCGCAATAAAAACTATGGCGCTGTCACAAGAGTTTGAAGGCGATGAATTACAAGAAGTAAAAGAACGTTTTTTCAGAGAAGCCGAAACAGCCGGTCGACTCAGCCACCCCAATATTGTCACCATCTATGATGCAGGAGAAGAACACGACCTGGCGTATATTGCTATGGAATTCCTCAAAGGAGCCGACCTTGCGCCTTACTGCAAGGCCGGTAATTTATTGGATATGAAGCTAGTGATCAGTATTATCATTCGCTCGGCTGATGCTCTCGATTTTGCCCACAAACAGAATGTTGTTCATCGGGACATTAAACCAGCCAACCTGATGTACGAACCTGAATCTGATACCTTAAAGATTACCGACTTTGGTATTGCCAGAATCACCGATTCAAGTAAGACCAAAACCGGAATGGTACTAGGAACGCCATCTTATATGTCACCTGAGCAACTGGCAGGCAAAAAAGTTGATGGACGTTCAGATTTGTTTTCCTTAGGTGTCATGTGTTATCAACTACTGACAGGTACGCTACCCTTTACAGGTGATTCCATGGCCAGTTTGATGTTCAAAATTACCAATGAAAATGCGCCTGACATCCTGACAGTAAGATCCGATCTACCCGATTGCGTGGTCAAAATGATCAATAAAACACTGATTAAAGATCCGGATAAACGTTACCAAACCGGAACTGAAATAGTCAACGATCTCAAACCATGTCTGGACAGAATTAAATAGGTCATGGATTTAACAAATAAAATCCAGATTGTCGGGATCACCGACACCGGGCTGGTTCGCCAGAAAAACGAAGACTCAATTAATTTCGATGAACAGTCTGGTCTGATAATCCTGGCTGATGGTATGGGTGGACACAGGGGCGGGGAAGTCGCAAGTTCAATGGCAGTTGAAACCATATCCCAGCACGTGCTGGATAAATTTCCCTCAATCAAACGTGGTCAAATTCACCCAAACAGTGGCTTTTCATTTGAATCGATTTGTCTTCAGGACTCAATTGAACTTGCCAACGATAAAATATACCAGACAGCTGAAAACAGCCCAGAACATAAAGGCATGGGTACTACTATTGTCGTATTACAGTTTTATGACAACAAACTGTCATTAGCGCATATTGGAGATTCACGCTGTTATAGAATACGTGGTAAAAATATAGAACAACTGACAAAAGATCACTCCTTGCTTCAGGAACTAATAGACCGAGGCTTCTATACTAAAGAAGAAGCAAAATATTCGATGAATAAAAATCTGGTCACACGAGCATTGGGAATAGACCCTGTTGTCAGTGCAGATATTCAGGAAGATATAGTGATGAAAGGAGATGTTTACCTTTTATGTTCTGATGGATTAACTGACCTGGTAGATGACGAACAGATACACTTAACTATTAACAAATTTAGTGCTAATCTAGAAGAAGCCGCCAAGCAGTTGATTACTAAGGCAAACCAGAATGGTGGAAAAGACAATATTTCTGTTATGATATCCCAGATAAATGAAAATTTTTCCGATTCCAGGAACTGGTTTAAACAAATGATGACCTGGTTTGATTAACTGGTTCTAACGGTAAAACCACAAGATAGAGGCTGACAATACTCATGGTAGCAAAATTAATTCTGACAACCAGTGATGGCAAAGAGCAGGAGTTCCTACTCTCCAAGGAATGCATCACCATTGGACGAAAAGCCAGCAACGATATCCATATAGATAATCTGTCTGTTAGTGGAAACCATGCACAGGTTATTACAATACTCGATGATTCATTTCTTGAAGATCTTGGTAGTACGAATGGAACATACGTTAATAGTAAACTGGTCAAAAAACATGCACTCGAGCATGGTGACAATATTACCCTGGGTAAATATCACCTGAGATATGATAATAGTGAAGCCGCTTCTCAGGGTAATTTTGAGGAAACAATGATCATTCGGCCAGGTGAAGTAGGCATGCCCGAGTCAGCTGGTGGAAAAGAAATTGACCGTTCGATGCACAAAATTTCTGCGGCTATTGCCTCTGAAGAGGCTGCTAACAATTCTTCTGCAGCAGGTTCAAGTCACCAAACTGCCTGCTTGCAACTGTTAAGTGGTGCAAACGTTGGCAAAGAACTTGTTCTTAAAAAGGCTCTAACTACTATCGGCCAACCGGGAGTACAGGTCGCTGCCATCACCAGAAGACCTCAGGGTTTTTTCCTGATTCACGTAGATGGTGGACCCAATAATACCAAACCAACAATAAGTGGGAAGGAAATTGGAGGTGGCGCTCATGAACTGAACAGTCATGATGTTATTGAGGTGGCCGGAGTAAAAATGGAGTTTTATATTAAATAACTGTTCAATTCAAAATCCCTGTTTGAAATAGCCTGAACCAGAATTAGGAGAAAATATGCAATTTCAAAGGATTCTGAGATTAGCGCTTAGCCTGCTAATTTTACTTATTTTACTGGTTGACACCTCCGGTCTTTATAAATATTCTTTTTTACAGCAATTAGAAAACTGGACGTATGACGCCCGCCTAAATTTTTCTCTACCCAATTCAGTAGACACTCGTATCGTCATAATCGACATTGACGAAAATTCTCTTGCGGAAGTCGGTCAATGGCCATGGGGGCGTGACAAACTAGCAACAATTGTAAATAACCTGTTTAACCATTATAAAATTGAAGTACTTGGTTTTGATATTGTATTTGCTGAAAAAGATTCCAGTTCAGGACTGGAAGCCTTTGAAAAATTAGCAAAGGCTGAGTTACGTGATGACCCCCTGTTCCAAAAAGCATTAGAAACCATTCGACCCAGCCTGGAACTGGACAATATCTTTGCAAGGAGTCTGTTAAATAAAAATATCGTTCTGGGGTACTACTTTAAAAATCGGGTTCAGAAAGGGGAAACAGGCGTCACCGGAATGCTACCGACTCCGATCACAAAAATTGATGCCGAATGGCGTGAAAGACTGCCAATCAATAAAGCTGTAGGTTATGGCGGTAACCTCGAAATACTACAAGAAGCCACTAAATCTGGAGGCTATTTTGATAATCCTTTCGTTGATAGTGATGGTGTCTTTCGACGCGTGCCATTAATTCAGTCATATAACGACTATCTGTTCTCTTCGCTTGCTCTGGCTACAACACAAGCCTATTTAGATCAGCCCAGTATGGAATTACTGGTAGAGTCTGGCAATCAAAAAGCCGGTAAAAAGTACTTTGCTCTGGAAGCAATAAATCTGGATAAATATAGAATTCCAGTGGATGGTCGCGGCGCCGTATATGTGCCTTATCGAGGACTAGAAGGTAGCTTTCCCTACATTCCAGCTTACAAAGTTCTCAATAGAACAGTTGACCCTGAATTATTGAAAAATAAAATCGCCCTGATTGGGACCTCAGCTCCAGGCCTGCTTGATTTACGATCAACCCCTGTCCAAAATGTTTATCCCGGAGTTGAAGTTCATGCGAATATCATATCTGGCATACTTGATTCTCGCATCAACCACAAGCCAGAATGGATTGTTGGATATGAATTTCTACTTTTAATATTAGTGGCCGTAGCAATTACATTTCTCCTGCCGATGGTAACGCCGTTGTTCGCAGCCTTAATGACAGTGGGAATTGCTTTGCTTATTATTGTCAGTAGTCAGGTTGCCTGGAATCTCCACCTGATATTGCCTGTAGCCAGCCCCCTATTGCTCATTACCCTGTTATTCATGCTTCATATGACCTACGGTTTCTTTATTGAATCACGCGGCAAAAGACAATTAGCGCACCTTTTCGGCCAATACATTCCGCCAGAACTGGTTGATGAAATGAGTGAATCACCCGCTTCATTTTCTCTCGACGGTGAAAATAAAGAAATGACCGTGCTATTTTCAGATGTCCGTGGGTTTACTACAATTTCTGAAGGCATGGACCCCAAACAGCTAACACAATTGATGAATGCTCTGCTCACACCTATGACCAAGGTGATTCACAAGAATCGGGGCACGATTGATAAATACATGGGTGATGCCATTATGTCATTCTGGGGTGCTCCAATGGATGACCCGGAACACGCTCGTCATGCCTTATACGCAGCATTGGACATGATGACAGAATTGAAAATAATGCAACAGGAATTCAAGGAGAAAGGTTGGCCGACGGTCAATATTGGTATCGGCCTAAATACTGGCGATATGAATGTTGGCAACATGGGTTCAGAATTTCGCATGGCTTACACCGTACTCGGCGATGCTGTTAATCTGGGTTCGCGGCTTGAAGGTCTGACCAAA
>Ga0256847_1001046_pt1 | contig 15192 bp, 18 predicted proteins | sample TeddybearmetaG_FD_189099 | JGI IMG/M metagenome (GOLD analysis project Ga0256847, IMG submission 189099) | Hydrothermal vent microbial communities from East Pacific Rise, Pacific Ocean - Teddybear | ecosystem: Environmental > Aquatic > Marine > Hydrothermal vents | place: Pacific Ocean: East... | reverse complement strand
TGGCCCCCCCAAACGTGGTCATTCACAACCCCGAATTTGAAAAATGGGCTGGATCTGAAAAGGGTGATCAAGCCGCCATAGACAGTGCCAAGGCACTAGCAATGACCGCAGCAGGCTTTTTATTGTCTCCCGGACTACAAGAACAAACCAAGCATGCCTTCGACGTTTCCATAGGGCTTAGCTAAGGGACAGCTTTGAATCTCTGGCTGAAAACTTCCCTCCTGACATTGCTCATTGGCTTAGCAAATGTTAGCCACGCCGTAAGTAATCTTTCGGGCACCTATGATGTGGGCACCCTCACTCCGCTGGAGCGCCCTGCCGCCTTCGGTGACAACTTGTTTTTGACCGAAGATGATGCCGCCAAATTAGCCAATCGCATTAAGGCAATGGCAGCCAAAGATGCCTCAGCCAGCGACCCTAATCGGGGCGCGCCAGAAAAAGGCGGCCAAATAGGTGGCTACAATTTTTTCTGGTTAGACCCAGGCACTGCTGCTATTAACGTCGATGGCAAGTTCCGCACGTCCATAATTACATCGCCTAATAACGGCCAGAAGCCTAACATGACACCACACGGACAGAATAGACTCGATGGGTTTCTTAATAACTGGCGTATTGTTTGGCGAGACCCAGACCCGACAAAGGATAAGAATGATGGCACTGCGTGGTGGGTCGCGTCGGGTAACTTCGGCCCATACGACCACATGGAACAGCGCCCACTGGCTGAACGTTGCATTGTAGGCTCACGCTCCACAGCCGGCCCACCCATGCTGCCAAATTTCTACAACAACCATAAGCGCATTATCCAAACTAACGAGCATGTGATGATCTTGACAGAAATGAATCACGATGCTCGAATTATCCGACTCAATTCACAACACCGCCCTAACAGCATGAAATCATGGCTAGGTGATAGTATCGGTCATTGGCAAGGTGATACGTTAGTTGTTAAGACGAAGAATTTCGGCCCCACACCACCCCTATCTGGGGCAGATGAAAATCTAGTGGTTACTGAACACTTCACACGAACCTCCGACGGCGGTCTAATGTACCGCTTTAAGATCGACAACCCATCCATTTGGACATCTTCTTGGTCAGGCGAATACCCATGGTCGCCCAGTGACGGCAAAGTCTATGAATACGCTTGTCACGAGGGTAACTACACACTCGAAAATGTTATGCGCGGCGCGCGCGTACTAGAGGCTGATATTAAACCCGGTTAGATTCACATGACACAATCTGGTCGCGACTCGCAATGGATGTTTGGTTATGGCTCGTTAATCTGGCGACCTGACTTTCCCTACTTAGATGCCCAACGTGCTGTTTTAAGCGGCTATCTGCGCCGTTTTTGGCAAGGCTCTCATGATCACCGCGGCGTGCCAGATCAGCCGGGTCGCGTCGTCACGCTCATTCCTGCGGCTGACCAACAGTGTATTGGTAGGGCCTATCTTATCTCAGCCGATACCCTACAAAGTACTTTCGAGCAACTCGACTATCGTGAGAAAAATGGCTACCAGCGAGTATCGATCACACTTTGTTTGGCAGATGGTCAAACAGTGCCTGGGTTGGTCTACATTGCCCCGACAGATAATTTTGCCTACCTGGGGGATGCAGAGCTTGCACTTATCGCTAAGCAAATAAAGCACGCCGCAGGCCCAAGTGGTCGTAACATTGACTACTTAACTGCACTGGCTGGTGCGCTAAGACAACTAGACGCATACGACGACCATGTGTTCGAGTTAGAATCTCTGGTTTTGTCATTGCAATAGGGTTACCTAAGTGGACATTTCATTCAGCCAAGAACACGAGTCGTTTCGATCTGAAGTAAAGACTTTCCTAAACGAGTCGCTCACCGATGATCTCAAAAAGGCGGCAGCCTTCTGCCCTGGTATCTTCCTAGACTATGAACACAACATGGCTTGGCACAAACTTCTCTTCAATAAAGGATGGATTGCGCCAGCGTGGCCAAAGGAATATGGCGGCACTGGCTGGGACTTAATGCAGCGCTACATTTGGACCACTGAAACCAGCCTTGCGGGCGCCCCAAGCACCGCCCCTATGGGCCTAAGCATGTGCGGCCCAATGTTGATTGGTCATGGTAGTACTGAACAAAAAGCCTACTACCTACCGCGGATCTTGTCTGGCGAAGACTACTGGTGCCAAGGATACTCAGAGCCAACATCGGGTTCAGATTTAGCATCGCTTAGTTTAAAAGCGGTCAGCGATGGTGACCACCTCATCCTCAATGGCTCGAAGATATGGACCTCCCATGCGCATTACGCCAACCGTATGTTTCTGCTGGTTCGCACCGACGACAATGGCAAACCTCAACAAGGCATCACCTTCCTCCTGCTCGAAATGGATCTTCCGGGTATCAGTGTTGAACCAATTCTATTCGCATCAGGTACACATGAAGTGAACCAGGTATTTTTTGATGACGTCCGCGTGCAAAAAATAAATATCGTTGGGCAGGAGAACGAAGGTTGGACTGTGGCCAAATACCTACTTGAATTTGAGCGCGGCGGCGGCGGCGCGGCTCGATTTCACGTCGGCCTAGAACGTTTGCGCCAACTCGCAGAACAAACAAATGCCTCTGGGCAACGCCTCATAGATGAGCCTAGCTTTGCCCGCAAGCTCAACGAGACAGGCGTGCAGGTTGAAGCCATTCAGTTCACCGAATTCCGCATCATGGCTGATATATCAAAGAATGGCAGACCTGGGCCAGAATCATCCATTATGAAAACCATGGGTGCAGATATGAGTCAGTACCTTACTGAACTTACAGTTGAGGCAATGGGATTCTACGCGTCACCCCATCAACCTATGGCGCGCGAGGTAGGTCAAAATGTTCCTGCAGTGGGGCCAGCGGCAGGAGTCACTGCGTTCCCACGCTATTTCAACCTGCGTGCGTCATCCATCGCCGGCGGCACTAATGAGGTGCAGCGCAATATCGTAGCCAAGTTTGTGCTTGGTCTATAGCTGAAATTAGTTTTGCATCAAACAACCGCCGACGCGCGAACCCAGAACATACTATCCGGTAAGCCGCTACCCATACTGGCACGCATGGCCGCACCCAATGCTGCCGCTTTCGTCGTCCAAGCATTGGTTAGCATGACTGAAGTTTGGTACGTGGGCCAACTGGGTAGAGCTTCTCTCGCGGCCATGGCGTTTGTTTTCCCTGGCCTCATGCTCATGCAAATGCTTTCCGGCGGTGCACTTGGCGGCGCGGTGGCAAGCTCTGTCGCTCGCTCTTTGGGCTCTGGTGATGTTGATCGCGCCAAGCGGCTCATTTGGCATGCACTATGCATTTCAATTATTGCTGGGCTTTTCTTTTGGAGTGCGTTCGCCACATTTGGCGAGGCGCTGCTGCGGATCATTGGCGCCGAAGAAGAGGTGTTAGATTTGGCACTATCCTATGCCAGCATTTTGTTTGCAGGCTGCACCAGTATATGGGTTACTTCTCTACTTTCCGGCGTATTCCGCGGCATGGGAGAAATGCGCTTCCCTGCGATACTGATGTCAATTAGTGGCGTTGTCCAAGTAGTTGTCTCCGGCACCTTGGTGCTTGGTTGGTTCGGCGCGCCAAAGCTAGGTATACGTGGCGCTGCCATCTCCGTCATCAGTGTTGCAACACTCAGCGCCATCATTTCCCTTTATAAATTGAAGTTCGGCAATTTCCAAGTGTCCCTTCATTGGAGCCATTCAACGTTACGTACGGCTCTGTTTGCCGACATATTTAAAGTTGGCGCGCTGGCTTCGCTGTCACCGTTTCTCAGTATCTCTTCCATCATGATTATTAATGCAGTGATTAGTGAGTTTGGTGATGCCATGGTGGCCGGCTATGGCATAGGCTCTCGCTTGGAATTTTTACTCATACCAATGGTATTTGGTTTTGGTGCAGCCATGAATACCATGGTGGGTATGAACATCGGCGCAGGGAATGTTGCTCGCGCAGAACATATAGCCTTTGTTGGCGGAAGCACTGCCGCAGCCATTACCGGTATTATTGGGCTTACCCTGGCAATTTATCCTGACATTTGGATCGGCATATTCACCGATGACCCTGAGACGCTCGCCGCTGGGGCACTGTACCTAAGATACTCCGGCTGGGCATTTGCCTTTCAAGGCCTGGGGTTGTCGTTGTATTTTGCTGCCCAAGGGGCGGGTAAAGTGCTTTGGCCGGTCATAGCTAACTTTATTCGCTTCGGTGTTGGTGCTGGGGGTGCGGTTCTAGCTGTGAACGTTTTTCATAAAGATGTCGGTTGGGTATTTGCATGTCTCGCCTTTGGTATGGCATTTTATGGCCTGGTTACAGCGGCCTCTATTTGGCTTGGTGCTTGGCGTACATCACAATAACCCCGCGGCACTAACTAATAGATCACAACCTCGAGACAATCACACGATTTGACCAGATAACATACTAGGAGACGGAGACATGGCTTTAGTTGAAAGGACTGATCAAGATGGTTTGGCAATATTGAGCCTAAATCGACCTGAGGCGCTAAACGCACTAAATCCCGCTATGTTTGTTGAATTGCGCGCCCACATTGACGCCATCGGCGAACAGATAGATACCGTTGGCTGCGTAATTTTGCGCGGTGAAGGTAGATCTTTTTCTGCGGGCAATGATTTAAAGGCGATCCAAAACGGCGAGAGAGCGCCTAGCGCGCATTTCCAATCTGAAACGCTTGAAGCTATTGAGCGGTTACCTCAGCCGGTCATTGCAGCGGTGCAAGGTCATTGTTATACAGGGTCACTAGAACTCGCATTGTCTTGCGACCTAATGATTGCCTCTAATTCAGCTAAATTTTCTGATACCCATGGTAAATGGGGCATGTCACCCACATGGGGAATGAGCCAGCGCTTACCTCGCCGAATAGGTCTTCTAAATGCCAAGGAAATGATGTTTTCTGGGCGCGTTGTCAGCGGCACAGAATCAGTTGCACTAGGTCTCGCCAATAAGTGCGTTGCAGACGAAGAGCTGGAAGGTGCTGCCATCGCCATGGCGCAATCATTCCTAAGTAATTCATGGTTCACGTTACGCGCTGACAAAATGTTAGTGAACGGCGGTCTAGACCGAACCTTGGCCGACGGCGTGCAATTTGAACGAGAAAACAGCCCAGGCCGAGGGCCAGATATGGAAGAGCGTCTTGCCACATTTAGCAAAGGCTAAATTTGCGTCTGTACGGCGAATGAGGTGTGCTCACACCAACCGCACACCCCAATCTGCAACCGCGTAGACGCCAGTTTTTGTCAAGCACCCTTGCACGTGACGCCCACGGGACACATCACGCCAGGCGATGTACGACGCACATTGCTGGCCAACTCGAGATACTTCTAATTTAATTGGCTGACCAATTTTGCGAGCTTGTGCTCGGTCAACGAACCCAAGCCAAGCAAAGTATTGATAAGTGCCATCTCTCCGCAATACACCAATAGACTGCCCCTTGGTGTTGGGGTGTAGTTCGATAAGACGCTTATTTAGCCGGCGAGCGAGGACAATATTCATACTGTACATACATACAGTATTTTAGACGTTGGAGCAATGAAAGGGTCAGAGTAACGTACTCTTCACGATGAAACACGCGTATGTCACCCCACCTTAACTATGTGCTACGCCCAAAATCACCGCGGTTGAACAGTTATAAATGTTGGTTGTAGTGCCCATGCACCAATTAATGTCATTGTTGGCGGAAGGTCGATAGATCGGGCGATCGTCCTCGTTACGATTACAAAAACACCGACCACAGTCACGCTTGCCGCAACAGTCATTGTAGGAAATCACATAGTTCAACCCATCCGCCGGGTTGCGACAAGTACCCACCCAAGTCAACGGTGACATCTCTGTGCCTGGTGGACATGAATTTTGCGAGCCACCGCAACAACTACACAAATAGCCATCGATTCCGCAGTAGCGCCAATATTCGCATTGTGTCGGATCTCCAGGATCGGCTGGGTTTCCGGTAGACTGAGGCGCAACCCCACCATAAGAAGTAGCATTTGCACGAGCGACTGGCAATAACGGGATCGATGCTGCGCCTACCAATGCTGATCCAAGAACGCCGAGAAAACCACGACGCGAGCTGCGACGCGCGATATTTCGCGCTGCCGATTCTGTTGTATTGTTGAAATAGGCAAGAAAATTCATAGGGAAACTCCGTTCACTAATTTGCCCCTGTTAGAGCGCGTATACCATATAGGGGGTATTGCCTAAATCAGAAATACTACGTAAAAAGTGACCGGTACGTCCGTCATATACATCCAGACTACCTTCGATGTTCACTACTAACAACTGCGGTTGCGCGCCGTTGGTGGCTGTAATACTCACCGCAGGTACGTTGAGAGTAATCGTTTCAAGACGCTTAGCAGTTTTAGTCGAAAACAACCATATGTGGGTAGCTGGGTCTTTGTGGCTGCCGTTGTAGCCATCAGGCAGCATAGCCACCCACAACAATCCATCTTCATGCCCTGCCTTACCATGCCAGCCGGCTGGCCGCCAGTTTTGGTCAGCCTCTGCTTCAGTTGTCAGCGACCAGCTTGGCAGTATATTGGGTTTGCTACCACTAACGTCAATGGGTTGTACCACGCCTTGATAACTTACGAAGTACCACACATCATTGATGAGCTCAGCCGCTTCAGATAGCGGATCGTCATCAATGTTGTTAAACGGTTCGCTGGCCCAACGGCTCTGCTCTTGCCCCTTGTCGTCCAGAGTTATCGAGACAAGGCCACCATTACCACATAAGGAAAAAAACCCCCCATGTGTTTGTGGGTAAACCAATGAACAACCAGGGGTTTGCACTTCTGCGACAACGACTTCGTCTTCCAAATCAACTACTGATACGGAGGTGGCTGGGTTCATGTTGGTGACCAACATATATTGATCATCTGAAGTGATCGCTGTGCTCGCCGCTTTGACAACCGCGCTGGAGCGCTTAGGTAAAAGGGCAATCTCGCCCACGAGGCTCATATTTTCGAAATCGTATACTGCAATGAAATCAAGCCTCGTGCCTCGGGTGCCCCGTGAGTACACTGTTTCACCAACGTAAAATTTTTGACGCTTTATCGAGATGTCCACTGTAGCGAATTGCCCAGCACTCAACATGCCTTTCAGACGCCGAGTTTCGGTATCTACCAGACTGAATTTGGAGTCGTCTATATCGTGCACCAAGGCGAAAGCGACTGGGTAAGGCACCTCTAGACTTTCTACACTAGGAATAGTCTCCGAAGGAAGTTGAGCATGAATACCACTGGCAAGAAGCAACGCGCAGCTTCCTATGAAGTCCCGCATTCCTATTTCGATTTTTACGCATCCAAAGTACATACTCCACTCCCGCCCGGTCTCTACGTGCCACTGTCTACTCTGCGCAAAAGTCAGTCTAAGTTGATACTCGATCCGTGTCCACGAAGATCTAGTACGCAGCAATTTACGGTTTTAGTCATGCAACATACTGATTCTTTTGATGCGTATAAAACCGCCTGCAGTGTTGAGGCATCTCTCGGGATACACTCGGCAAGTTCATTGAAATTGGCTACAATCGACAATTATCAAATCTAACATTATAAATCCGTGGCGAGATCGCTTTGTGAATCACTTGCACTGGAGTACTAAACCATTGCCATCAATCGACTATGAGAAATTCCCCGACATCCTGTGTCGCCTGGAAGATCTATCATTATTAGTAAGGGGTGTGAGCACAGGACTGGTTTAACTCAAATTGTCTAAAAATTGAATATTAATTAGGCAACGCGCCACAGACGTCGTAATTAGTACATACGATCGCTCTGGTCGGTTTTTCCAGGTCAACGAGCAGTGGTATTTCTCAAGACTCAAATCGGTATCGAAGTTAACACGCCGGTCGACTTATGGGATGACCCGAGAAATGACCGCTCGCGCCTGCTCGCCCCACCAATACCTCATCGACGAACTGTCTAACCCGAACAGCCATTTCTACAAAGACGGGGGTTGTATTCGTGCGCGTGCGCTTGAGAATCACGTAGCTATGATTTGCTGTATCCAGCCAATGCAGTTGTGCCGGAGGTAGAGCAGCAACCACTTTATCGAGCAAATCCGATTGCGCCAAATCGTCGCGGGTACCAGATAAAAATAGCATCGGCCTATGTATATTTGGCAGGTGTGATGCGCGTTGCACACTGGGCTTTTTGGCAATATGCAGAGGAAAGCTGCAAAAGATAAGCCCGGCACAATCAACCACCGCATCTGCAACGGCGTGTGAGCACATGCGCCCACCAAAGCTGTGTCCACATAGAAACAACGGTAACTCACTGCTCGCACGAACGTCTGCGGCCGCACAAGCGATAGCTTCCACTGCGACAGCTGGCGTGTCTACCCGTCGACTACCGCGTTGCATAAACGGAAAATTAAAGCGCAAACTTGATAAACCAACATCTGCAAAAGACTGTGCTAGTTCGCGCATTGTAGCGTGGTCGATCCCCGCGCCAGCGCCGTGAGCAAAAACTAGATTCGCGACCGGCAAATCTGCTTGTTGCCAGACAGCGTCCACTGACGCGCCTTACAAATCTAGCTGAGTTCGTCGATGCTGCTGATGATTTTCCCTACTAAACCGTACTTTACCGACTCTTGCGCACTCATCCAGAAATCACGATCGGTATCATTCGTAACGCGTTCGATATCTTGACCCGTTTGGGTGGCAATAATGCCGTTGATACGTTCACGCGTTTTGCTGATTTCACGCGCATGAATTTCGATATCTGATGCATCACCACCAACTCCGCCAGAAGGTTGATGGATCAGGAAACGCGTATTGGGCAAGCAAAACCGATCTTCTTTGTCTGGGGCCAAGTAAATATGTGTAGCAATGCTGCCCACCCAACCGGTGCCGACGGTGTAGACCTTGGGCTTGATGTAACGAATCATGTCAAAGATGGTGTCGCCAGATTCTACGTGCCCACCAGGTGAGCTAATATATAGCGTAATCGGGTCATCTGATTCAAAGGCCAATGTCAGTAGTTTCTCGGCTGTGCGCCGAGAGACACCCTCGTTGATTTCACCGAACAGCGTTAGCGTTCGGTGCTTCATCAGCGCAGATTCCATAGGATTGAGGTTCTTGGCTACATCAGCCAGTTCTTGTTCACCATCCAATGTCGTCATTGGCTTACTCCAAATATCAAGAAAAGTTCAAGTGGTAGTGTTTCTTAGAAGCATAGTGTAGCTTCAATTGACAGTTTATGGGGGCACCAAAGGGGGATTTCAATGCCACTCGCACCAGAATATGCGGCAATGTTTGAGCAAATAGCACAGCAGGAGCCGGGACCAGCTTTATCGGAGCTTGCACCCGAGCAAGCCCGCGAGGTGTATCGCATGATGCGGCCAGTAAATACCGAGCTGACCATCCATAAATGCGAAGATCGCACCATTGCTGGCTCACTTGGCGACATTCCAATTCGCATCTATACCCCGCAGGGTTCCGGCCCATTCGGAATATTGATGAATTTCCATGGTGGTGGTTGGGTCATTGGTGATCTCGACACGTCCGACGCGGTATGTCGTGAAATAGCTACTTTGGCAGAGGTAGTAGTGGTCTCTGTTGACTATCGCATGGCACCTGAGCACGTATATCCAGCTGCTGTTACCGATGCCTACGATGCGACGTGCTGGGCTGTCGACAATGTAGCTGACCTCAATGGAAACGGTAAATTGGGTGTCGCCGGAGAAAGCGCTGGCGCTAATCTATCAGCGGTAGTTGCCTTGATGGCGCGCGACAACATAACGCAGGACAAAGGCGGACCAAAAATTGATTTTCAATGCCTCCTATATCCAGTGACAGACTGTGACCTGAGCCGCAAATCATATCTCGACAATGGTGTGGGCTATCTTCTAGAAACGCAGACAATGCAGTGGTTTTGGGACACTTATTGCCCTGATGAAGGACAACGCAAAGAGGCTTATGCATCACCGTTAAGAGCAGATGACTTGAGCAACTTACCACCTGCACTCGTGGTTACCGCAGAATTCGACCCGTTACGCGATGAAGGCGAGGCATACGCGACCGCATTAACCGCGGCAGCTAGCGAAGCCAAAGCGATACGCTACGATGGTGTCGTGCATGATTTTATGGCCACTGCTGCGATGTTTGAAGTGTCTCGCAAAGCTTTGATAGAAACCGTGAGCGCGATCAAGCAACGCTTAAACTAGTATCCAGGAAAATTTAGGGAGAGGTAGCCGTGCTTTATGCACTCACGTGTGAAGACAAACCAAGCAGCGAAGCGCTGAGGAAATCTATTCGCGCGTCGCACTTAGCCTATATAAAAAACTTCAACGTTCGCTTTGCCGGGCCTTTGCTCGCAGATGATGAAGTCACCATGATCGGTTCGCTCATTGTGCTGGAGTCTGCCGACCGGGCTGCGGTTGATGCGTTCGCAGCAGCCGACCCATATGCTCAAGCAGGGCTGTTTCGGTCGGTCACAATTCGACCATTCAAACTGGCCATAGGTGCATAAATAGATGCATAAACAGACACGGAAGAAAGTTCACAACATTTGCAGAAGAAAGTGTCAAAGTGCTTGGTAACTCAATTTGAGCCACCAAGCAGCTATTTTATGACACAGACCAGTCTAATTAGTCGACGCGCGCCTGAGCGTAGCCAGACAATACTTTGGCACCGTCTTGATTAGTCGTCTCAATCGTTAGATTTACAAGACCATCTTCAATACTTTCGACAGTGGCGGTTGAATTTAACGTATCTCCCGGCCACACTTGGCTGGTGAAGCGGACCCCATATTTCGTTAGGCGACCATCACCCACGTAATTGGTGACCATTCGGCCAGTCATACCCATGGTCAACATGCCGTGGGCAAAAACCGATGGGTATTTAGCGACCTCTACCGTGAAAATTTCATCCGTATGTAACGGATTGTAGTCTCCAGATGCGCCTGCATATTGCACGATTTGCGTTCGCTTCAGATCTTCAACCAGACATTCGGTGTACGTATCACCAACGTTTAAATCACTTGCGTTTAAAGCCATGCTAACCCCCTATTGATCCACTGGTCGTTCGGTGCGAACACCGACGCCGCGTGCGGTAATAACCAATTCACCTTCTTGGTCGCGATACTCTGTCACTGTCTCAGAGAACACCAGCTTGCCAGAACGTTTACCTTCTTTTTCCCACGTCTTGCCTGGACCAATCGTCGCAGTAAGCACATCACCAGGCTTTAAATGACGGTGATACTCAAAATGTTGTTCAGCGTGAAGTCCACCTCCACCGCCGCCACCGCCGCCTGAAGATTCCTTCTTGATTCCAGAGGGCGAACCGCCCGAGCCAAACCAAGGCTCGCCAACTTTTGGCCTAAGAAAATAGTCTGGATCAAACTGAGCGCTGGACTGCGCAAATGTAGGTGGCGCAATAACGGTGCCTGGTTCAGTACCAGCCGCATAGTCTGCGTCGTAGTAAATTTGATTGTCATCCCCTACAGAGCGCGCAAACATCATAATGTGGCTCCCCTCTACGGGAAATTTCTCTACGGCCATAAGTCCCTCTCCTAGTTACAAAAAAAGTTACAAAAATAGTTATAAATAAACAGATAGAAATAAAGATCGTTATCAAAAACGAAGGCTATCGAGTATCTAATAGCTATTTGACGAGCGCCAGTAGGAATTTAGCCGGTTAGGAAGTTAACGGCCTTTGAAGTCAGGATCACGTTTTTCCAAAAAGGCACTGATGCCTTCATGTTTGTCTTCGGTTTGCACCAACGCGCCTTGGGCATACTTCTCAAACATCAACGCGCCGGCAAGACTTGCTTCCATGCCAAAATGCACCATAGCCTTCATCGTCCGCGGCACAAATGGCGCGAATCCTGCGAGGTGGTCAGCCATTTTTCGAGCATGGGGGAGCAATTCTTCAGCTTCAACCAAGCGTGTAACCAACCCTATTTGCAATGCCCGCTCAGCGTCTATGGGTTCGCCCATTAAGAGCATTTCCATACCCCACCCACGGCCCACTATGCGTGGCAATCTTGCCGTAGCCCCTCCACCGGGGATAATACCGAGCTTACCTTCAGGAGTAGCAAAACGAGATTTTGGTGTAGCAATACGCAGGTCACAACCCAGCGCCACTTCCAGACCACCACCCATACAAATACCATCGATGGCGGCAATGGTGGGTTTTGGTATACGTTCTAACTTGTCTGCGAGACCTTGCACGATGGGTTCTAGCGCTTTCTTAAAATCTCGATGCAATACTTCGTTAAGGTCCGAGCCTGCGGCAAACGATTTGCCACCAGCGCCCGTTATCGTGATAACGCGGACATCATCGTCGAATGCTGCCTCATCTACAGCAGTATGCAGATCGTCTAAAGTAGCTAGGGAAATGGCGTTATGCTTATCGGCCCGGTTGATGGTAACCAACGCCATGGGGCCCTGCACTTCGTAGAGCACATTTTCTAGTTGCATGTTGTGTCTAATGACCTACTTTAGTTTGTCTGTGAGCCCGCGTAGGCCACGGCCAATCTTATCTCGAAGCTTATCTTCCACTCGTGCTTTCATGCCATCGACATCTATGCCTTGTCGAATGACTTCTTTGGAAATGGCGGCAGATATAGGTCTGACTAATTGCTCAGCAATCTCTGCGGCAGTAGCACCATTACTTTGGCGCCCGATATTCTGCAATCGTATGTCTGGTAGATTAAGATCTAGTTCGCCCAGAACATCAGAAGACAAGGATGCGGTGGCATTTGTGAAGGCAAAACTATCAATGATGAACTTAGTTTCTGGACCCGAAGATACTTCACTACTTTCACCACCTGTTCCGCCATCGGCACTTTCAAGGTTATCTAGCAGCTTCTGAAAATTAGTTTGTTGCCCTTTCGCCACGGCCACAATATCTGCCCCATCAATAACAACCTGCTTCATCACCACTAGGCTTTCACTAATTTGGTTGGTATCCAGTACCACTTTGATCTCGTTCAGCTTCATCATGTGTGAACCTGAAAAGCCTTGTGGGTTACCAACGCTAAGCCCTTTTATTTGAGCTGAGCCTTGTGCCAAATCAAGATTAACTGCACTGACTTGTACGTCGACACCCAGAAACTGCGGACCAAATTCCTCTATGGCTGATTTAACCAAACTTCCAGAATTAAAAAAGACATAAGCAATCGCACCACCAATCACCAAAACCAATAACCCTACAATCCAACCCAGTGCCTTCATGGTGAACTCCTACGTTGTTTAGTCCGACTCCATAGTCTTTATAAAACTTTGCGCCTCGGCGATGGATCGTTCCATCTCTTTAATAAGTCGGCCCACATCAGATTCAATGCCACCAAGTTCACCACGCAACGAAGCGACGGCCTGGGCATTCAGGTTATGTTTTAAATACAACACATGATCTCGGAATGAGGACAATACTGGCTCCATCCGAGATTCCGCCCGCTTCATCGCTCTGATCAAATCAGCAGAACGGCGTTTCGATGTTTTCAACTTGGCTTGGCTCTTACTGCGTAAAGAAGCGCTAGTAATCTGTCTAGCCTCCTTTGCCCACTCGTCAAACAAGTCATCAGCAACATCTTCAACACCGTCAATCTCGCTCGACACGGCTGATGCTTTATCTTGAGCATCTTCAAATGCACTATTTAGCTTTCTATAAACAGATTTTAGTTCGGAATCAGGTAGCCCAACCACTGCTTCAAACTGCTCAAGTGCATCTTTGAATTCTTCTTTGGCCTCTTCTTGCGCCTGCATCGCGTCTTCCACGCGATCAACAAGAATGTCATTTTTAAGATTGCCAAGAAATTTTTCTTGCGCGCCGTAGTAAGCACTTTCGCAGGCACTAAGGAGAAAAACACACGCCGTCATTAAGACGGCGCGGTTTATTACATTAGCTGAGAACACGTTATTGACGAACAGTTTGCGTACCCGCAACGACTGCCGATACGCGACGATTGCGACGCTTATTAGCAGCCGAATCATTGGCTACGATTGGTTTGCTCTCACCCATACCGATAGAGGTCAATCGATCAGCTGAAACATTCGCTCGCTCAATCAAGTAATCGTATACAGCTTTGGCGCGCTTCTCAGACAGAGCCTGGTTGTATGCGGCTGAGCCATCACTATCTGTATGACCTTCAATAACCGCATTTGCAGTCGGGTATTCACGCAAGAAACTAACAACTCTATTTAGCTCAGATGTTTGATCAGACCGAATTTCCGCCTTGTTAGTATCAAACTCAATATTCATATCGATGGTAACTGCTTCTTCTAGCTCGATATAGCAACCCTTTTCATCAACCTTGGCGCCACGCTCGCTACCAGGGCAATCGTCACGGTAATCGGGTACACCGTCACCATCACTGTCTAACGCACAACCTTTAGAATCTACAGCAACTCCTGCAGGTGTCTCTAGGCATTGATCAATCGCGTCAACAACGCCATCAGCATCGCCATCAAGTTGGCAGCCACTAGCATCAACCACTCGACCAGCTGGGGTCGTGGGGCAATTGTCTGTATCGTTGGGGACGCCATCGCCATCAGAATCTGGTGGCGGCAATGGAGTGGCCACTTCACCGAAGAAACCAGTCACGCCGATAAAGGCAAATGGCTCAAGACCACCAACCTTAGTACTGCTGACACCACGCAAATCGGCGCGCAGAGAAATGCGATCAGTCAGTTGACGATAGACGCCACCACCGACATTGAATTGGTTGTCTACTGAGTCGCCACGCCGCGCTTCAAAATCGTATTCTGTACGACCACCGCCAACGAGTAAAAATGGGCGCCATTTTTCTATAGAAGGAAAGTGGTAAACAAAATCTAACCACTTGAGCGTTGCATAACCTTCGCCCTGGCCGTTCATGCTGTCAAAATCAGCATCAACTTGGCTGTACATAATTTCGGCAGACCAGTTGTCATTGATGCCGTAGCCCAAGATAAGTCCAGCACCGACTTCATTGTCTTCGTAGCCAATGCGAGATCCACCTGGACCTTCATAGATGACCATGCCTGGTGCAACATAGAATTGGCCTTCAACAGGCCCAACTTGCTCTTGTGCAAACACAGAACTGCCACACAAAAGCAGGGCAACAGTGAATACTGACAGTCTCATTAACAATCTCCCATGAGTTAAGGAGCGCACCTTAAGCGATGCACAAACAACTGTATAGTATCAATTTCTATCCCGTGTAAAATTCACACTAAGCGCGATGAACAAACTAGTTTCA
>Ga0256847_1001045_pt1 | contig 15197 bp, 13 predicted proteins | sample TeddybearmetaG_FD_189099 | JGI IMG/M metagenome (GOLD analysis project Ga0256847, IMG submission 189099) | Hydrothermal vent microbial communities from East Pacific Rise, Pacific Ocean - Teddybear | ecosystem: Environmental > Aquatic > Marine > Hydrothermal vents | place: Pacific Ocean: East... | reverse complement strand
TTTTTAACAATATAATGTAATTTCGTATTTTGATTTATGAAACGAACACGTTACTATTTTTCTCACTAAAAGAATGATTATTAGCGAATAGTCCCGAAGCTTCGGGAACCGTAAAAAACAATAACTATAAACATTTGAAACAAATTACTACTTACTTTAACGACTTATCTGAAGTTCAATTGCGTCAGTTTAATCAGTTAGCAAAACTTTATAAGGAATGGAATGCGCAAATAAATGTGATTTCCCGTAAAGATATTGACGAATTATACCTGCGTCACGTATTGCATTCTCTAGGAATTGCCAAAGTACAACCTTTTAAACCAGGTACGTATATTTTAGATGTAGGTACAGGTGGAGGTTTTCCAGGAATACCATTGGCTATATTGTTTCCTGAATGTAATTTTCATTTGGTAGATAGTATTGCAAAAAAATTAAAAGTGATTGATGAGGTTGTAGAAGCATTGGGTTTAACCAATGTCAAAACAACACATAGTCGGGTAGAGGATATAAAAGGAACTTATGATTTTATTGTAAGTCGCGCAGTGGCAGCAATGCCAACCTTTGTACATTGGATAAAAGGAAAAATTGCCAAAAAACATAACCACGAACTCAAAAATGGGATTTTATATCTAAAAGGAGGCGATTTAACAGAGGAACTTGCTGATTTTCCGAAAGCTACAATCTATGATTTGTCAGATTATTTTACCGAAGACTTCTTTGAAACTAAAAAAGTGGTGCATTTGCCTTTGAAATATAAACGGTAGGGGAGGTTTTTCTTTGGAGTGAATTAGCAATGGATTATAACCTTTGTTGTGCGCTGGCTTATTTGTTTTTAATAGGTAAAAATCCATTCTCATCTAATGCTCGGATAATTCCACGCAATAATATTTTATTTTGAAAATTTATTAAATATTTTTTACCATTTTCTTTTTCTGAAATTAAAAGATTTTTATCTCTTAAGCGTTTAATATTTCTTGAAATTTCAGCGCTTAATTTATTTGAAAAAATGACCTTTAAATCTGAGGCTTGTATTACTTGCTTGTCAACCGCAATCTTGAGGATATTAAATTCGTTTTGAGTGATTTGACCATTGTTTTTAGAGTAAAGTAGTGCACTGTTCAATATATTCTTGTTTAAATAATCATAATTTAGGAGTTTGTCAATTTTCTCTATTTCTGTTTTTAAACCACTTAGTACATATTCACACCATTCGAGAATTCCTTTTTTTGTTCCCGAATCTGCTCGAGATAAAAAATGATAATACAAATCTCTATCGTTGCAAAAAACGGCTGTTGGATTTATAATTCGACCAAGATTAACATTGAAACCTAGCTTTACCAACATTGTATATGTGAATAACCTAACAGTTCTCCCATTTCCATTTCCAAACGGATGTATCCACACGAATCTGTGGTGAGCAATTGCAGCTTTTAATAAATCATATTTCGATGAATGTTTTTGATTAATGAAGTGAAAAAGCTCATCCATATAATCATTAATTTGGACATGTTCAGGAGGCTTATGAGCTGATTTAGCAATTTTATACCATATTTGAGCGATAACCTCCTGGAATTCTATCCCCTTCTCCATTTGAGGGTGGAGTTAAGTCTTTTACAATATGTTTATGGAGCTCACTAGTAAATGGTCTATTGATTTCTATATCATCAATATTTTCATCAATAAATAGCATTGATTCTTCAATATTTTCAATTTCTATTATTTTTTCATCTTTGGATTTAGTGTCACCAGATTTATTCTCGATATAGTCAGAAATGGTAGTATTATTACCTTCTATTCTTACTGACCCTAAGCTTTCTAAAGTGTGGAATATTCGTTTTAATTGAAAAAATAATATTGGATGAGTTGTTCCGCCGAGTTTTTTTCTTCTTAAATGATCGAGTTCAATAATTAAATCTGTGATTGAAGAATCAAATCCCGGGTCAATTAATTTTAAATCATAATGTTTAAATGTTGCATTCATTAATTAACATTAGTTTTATGCATTATTTAACAAATATGCTCTTAACCCCTGTTAATCAATAGTTCTGTAAAATAATAATATTTTTGATAATTAACAATGCGTTGTATACAGGAATTAACACCTTAAGAACAATCAGTAAACACAAAAGCCAGCTTAGCTGGCTTTTGTGTTTACTGATTGTTCAGTTTTTTACTTTACTTAAAAGTAATTATATAATTACTTTTAAGTAAAGTGCTAAGTTAGGTTTTTTTGCGGAAAGAGTCAATATTTTATCATAGCTTATGGCAATGATCTATGAACATTATTATAAACATAAATTTGTTGTAATAATGAGGTTATCAGACCTTAACATTAGTTTTAATACTGAAATAAATTCAGCACAGGTTGAACTATATCCAATGATACCCACCTAGGAACGGGCAAGAACAAAGTTAACCGTTTTTTATAATAAAGTCAAGTTGAAAGCCATTACAATAGCTCTGAGATTCATCTAACCATTTTAAAAATAGAATATCATTTAAAATACGCATCAGGTATTGCTTAGCATTTTTTTTAACTCATTTTTGGTGACTTTTCCCATAACATTTCTTGGTAAATCGTCTTGTATAATATATTTTTTGGGAGTTTTATAGCTAGGTAACCTTTCTTTAAGCCATTCCTTAAGTTCATCAAGGTTAAATTCAGAAGTTTTTAAAATCAAACTTGCTCCAATGATTTCACCCCATTCTAAATTTGGAAGACCCACAACGCCACAATCTTTAATAGCTGGATGAGAGCGCAATACTTCTTCAATTTCTAAGGCTGAAATTTTATAACCACCAGATTTGATAATGTCAACTGAATTTCTTCCTAATATTTTATAATAACCATTTATATAAATGGCAATGTCGCCAGTTTTAAACCATCCATCCTGAGTGAATGTTTCGGTGGTTTCTATTGGTTTGTTCCAGTATTCTTTGAATATATTTGGTCCTTTGATTTGAATTTCACCTTGGGTTTCATCAGTAATTGGTTGGTTATTTTCATCGGTTAATCGAATCTGTACTCCATACAATGCCTGTCCAATATGACCAGGTTTTCGTTCTCCATGATAGGGATTGCTGATGGCCATGCCCATTTCGGTCATTCCATAACGCTCAAGAAGTGTATGACCGCTTATATGTTTCCATTGCTCAAGAACACTAATGGGAAGCGCAGCTGAACCTGAAACCATCAATCGGAAGTTTTTTAAATGTTCAGAGATTCGTTTTTGCTCTTCAATAGGAAATTCGTTCCATTCTGTAATCAATTTAAAATATATGGTAGGTACAGCCATAAATAAATTCACTTCTTTATTACAGAAGATTTCAAAAATGGCTTTGGTATTAAATTTTGGAAGAAACTCGCAACAAGCACCACTCCATAAAGCACAACTTAAAATATTTATAATACCGTGCACATGATGCATGGGGAGTACATTTAAAATATGGTCGTTTTTATTCCATTCCCAGGAGGTGGTTAAGGCTGTAATTTGAGATTCAATATTTGTATGTGTGGTTACCACTCCTTTTGGAGAACCTGTAGTACCGCTGGTATATAAAATCATAGCGCTCCTTTTAGGTTCTATATAAGGAAGTGTGCCTTGTTGATTATTAAATGTCTTTGATGAAATAAACCGAATATTTGGCATATCAAATAAAGGAGCGAGTAAATTTTCAAATTCTTTAGAAAATATAATTGTAGTTGCTTTTGTATCATCAATCACATATTTTATAGAAGAGGTTGGATGTTTTTCACATAGTGGAACTGCAATACCACCTGCACGCCAAATTGCCCATTGAATGCAGGTATATTCAAAACTTGCAGGTACAAGAAAAGCAATTCGAGCTTCATTTACATCTTTTTGTCCATTTAATAATGCTAAGGCTATGTTTTTAGAGGTATCAAGAAGTTGCTTGTAAGTATAGTTTGTAGCATTACTTTTAATGGCTATTCTTTCCTGAAAATTAGTTGCACGTTTTATTAGTTGTATCATATAATTTTCGAGAAGCGTGTATTATTTATGAAGCATTTAGCCTGAATAGTCATCACTTGATAATGAACGAAGTTAGCTAAATTTTTTAAATTTTGTTTTTTATATACTCTATATAATATGTTTATTTGCTGATATTTTAGAACAAAAATCAACTATGAAAAAAATACTACTAATTCTTTTTGTAATTACTTCTTTGTAAACACTTACAGCACAAAATGTTGTTTATGGTGTAAAAGGAAATCTAAATCTTTCAAGACATAGCTGTTTATTCAACCACGTTTCCATTAATAAAAGTTTTCACAACCTTAATATTTTGTAACTCCTTAGTCGGAATTTTTAACGGATTCTTATCTAAGATTACAAAATCGGCATATTTTCCTTTTTTTAAAGAACCTATTTTGTCTTCCTTATGAATTTGCCATGCGGCATTGATGGTCATTGCTTTGATACCATTTAGTACTGAAATACGTTGGTTGAAACCCAAAGTATCGCCTTCCTTAGTCTGTCGTTCAACAGCTGTTTGAATTAACCGAAATGGCTTACTTTCAAACATAGGTTGGTCTGCATGCATTGAATAGATTATATTATTGGCTTGTGCAGCTCCTATCGGAAGAATCTTTTGAGCCCTTTCCTCTCCAATAATATCATTTTTTAAAGCGTTGCCATAATAGTATAAATGGTTTATATGAAAACTTGGAGAGATATTTAATGCTTTTATTTTTTCAATACTCTCCGTAGAGAGTAATACGCAATGCTCAATTCTATGTCTTGCTTTATGGATGTCCACCTGATTATCCACTTGTTCAAAAGCTTCTAAAATCTTTCTATTTGCGATATCTCCTTGTGTATGAATAGCAATTTGCCATCCTTTTGTATGATACTCTTTGATAAAATTCACCAACACTTTTGGTCCGATTAAAGGTTTTCCGCTATACCCTTCAGGAATGTGTAAACCGTGTTTGGTAAGGTCAGAAACAATATAGGGTTCCTCTAAATACATGGAACCTGTATAGGGAGAGCCATCATACCAATGTTTAACGCCTAAAATATTATAAAAATCATTGTCTTGTTTTTCTTTGGGTAATAAAAAAGCTTTGTCAAAACGGACATAAATAAAATGTCTTGGGTTTTGAGTTCTTTTTGGAAGCATTCCAAAAGTCACTAACAATTGATTTAAAAAAGAAGGCTCATTAGTTGACAAATGTTCATATAACCGTAATGGCTTGGCATCATTGATAGTGATACCAGCGGAAACAATGGTAGTATTTCCATTTTTGGCATAATCATGTAACACTTTTGTAGTAGAATTGATAAGAATTTTAGAGGTCATCACCTCTTTTTTCATTTGTTCTAAAATGGGTAAAAACGCTTTTTGTTCAGCGATTAATCCGGTTAAATTACCATTAGTATCTTTTTCATAGAAACTAGACTCAGAAGGATTTTTAGTAGCTTTTGTAATTCCTGCTTTTTCAAATGTGTTGGAATTTACCCAATAAGTATGTAAACTTTGAGAAATTAGAATAATTGGGTTCTCTGGAGCAATTTCATCTAAAAAATTGAGATTAGGCGACACTAGGTCTTTTACCAGAATAGGGTCAATACCTTTGCATACAATCCATTCTCCAGCTTTTTTAGTTTTTACAGCTTTTCTTAAATGATTCCAAACATCTTGATTTGTTTTATGTGTAAAACCAGACAAATCAATCATATTGTCTAAAAATGCGGATAGTGCAACATGTGTATGGCTATCTATAAACCCCGGTAAAATTGTGGCGCCTTTTAAATTGACAATTTTAATATTACTAGATTTTAAGCTGGCTATTTCTTCGTTTGTTCCGATTGCTTTGATAATACCATCTTCTACAAACATGGCTTCTGCAAAAGGAGATTGTTCTTCTAAAGTAATGATGTTGCCATTATTATAAATTGAAGCTTCGGTTTTTGAAAAATCTTTGGAGATATAAAAATAACCGATTAAGGCTATTGCTAAAAGAGCTAGTAAGAATAGATGTTTACGTTTCATTTATTTGTTTTAATACTCATTTATTTTGAATTAATAAAATGGATTCCTGCCAAAGTTTACCTTGAACGAAGACGAAATACAGAAATGACAATGTCGTTTTAAGTCATCTACCATGAGGTTCTAAATTAGGTAATGGTTTGCCATTTTTTAAATAGTCGTCAAACCATTGTTTAGCCATTGCATCTACTTCATCATTAAATTCGCGTAGTCCATGATTTCCTCCTTCAAAAAGCACCAATCTATGTGGAACACGATATTTGATAAATGTTTTTGATAGATCCAATGCCATTTTAGGTGCTACACGCCAATCACCAGTACCATGTAACATTAATATTGGTGTAGTTTTAGAAATAGTTGCTACTTGTTGAATTGCAGAACGTTCTTTGATAGCTTTTGACTTATTTTGTGCATAATTAGGGATGTTTTTATAATAAACCGATTCAATGGTGTCTTTGCGAGTATGTATCCAAGTTTGTAAATCACTGAGTCCTGCTCCTACGACGGCGGCTTTAAATTTATTGGTTTTTGCTAGTGCCAAATAGGTCATCATTCCTCCACGTGACCATCCATAAATTCCCATTCTAGTGGTGTCGGTATGTTGTACATTGTTGAAAAGCGGAATTAAATTTAATACATCATTTACATCAGCGCCACCAAATTCTTCTTTGCCTTCACCACCATCATTTCCGCGGTACTGACTTGCAGCGACGGTATAACCCCAACTGGCAACTTTTGCCAATATAAAAATTGCTTTTCTAGGGCTAAGCTTGCCAAACTCTTTATTGCCACCACGATTGTATATAATACATGGATAATTGCCTTTTTGTTTTGGTGTTACTAAGTAGCCTTTTACTTTTAGTCCATCACTTAGATAGGTTATTTTTTCAATGGTTACTGTATTTAAGTAATCATATTTTGGCTTTAGTTTTTCGTTATTGAAAAGCCGTTGGAAAGCAGTATCATTTTGCCATTGCAATTCTTCTCGGTCTATGATGTTTCCGTTTTGGGAAAATCCGTAATTGATAATTGCTAAAAAGAAAAATGTAAATAAGACTTTTTTATTCATGAGTTTAATTTTTTTGTCATTCCTGCGCTGCGGAGGCAGTTCCGAAAATTCGGGACAGACCTAACTCTGTATATCCCGAGGCTTCGGGACTGCCTTCGAAGGAATGACAATCGTTTTATTTTTGAGATTCTTCGCTTCGTTTTACTCCGTTCTGAATGACAGTATAATGTCATTCCGAGGAGGAGCATGACCGAAGAATCTGAGATTCCCTACCTAGCCGATAGGCAGGTTCCTCACTCCTACCTTGTTCGTCTAAATGACAGACATCTTTTGTTATTTGTTCTTGATATTCCAAAACCTTGTATGGATTCCTGCCTTAGGTTGGTATAAGATTAGTAATTGGTTATTTAGCTTATACACAAAATTAAATTATTAATTTTATACCGTGTTGTGAGCTTTATTTTTTAAAATCTTGATTCCATAATATACATTAAGCAAATACAGAAGGTTCACCAAAGGACCAACAAAAATGACATCATTGAAAGATGTTAATCCAAGAACTATTGTTAAAAAAACTACTCCGCCTATTAGAGCTAAAGTCATTCCCAGATATTTAATCCAACCCTTTTCCACTTGATACACTCCTGCCATTCCTAAAAGCCAAATCAGGTTAGATGCTGCAAATACCCATACAGCCATATTATTTATTATTTGAAATGTTTCTTCTGATGCAACTTTAGGATAACCACCAAGCATGAGCATATATTCAACAAGCATTAGTAGATGTCCAATGGCTACTAAATTCCACCATTTATTATATGTTGAAAAGTTGAACGAAATCCAAGCTATGATTACAACTATGATAAACTCAAATCTCCAAATAAAAGATATCAATCCCCAATTGTTATTCATATGCAGGATTTTTTCTTCCCATGTTCCAGTTGGAGGTTTGTAAACAAAAATGTACAAGATTATAAGCGTAAAAAACACTAATGATGCTACAGAAAAGAGTATGGCTGATAGTTTAGTAACTTGTTTGTTCATATCTATTATGTTTGTTTTTTACCACAGTTCTTTGTTGTAAACCGTTATTTGTAGAATCATTTAGAATTTATTTGAGAATACACTCCCCAGAAATCTTCTAAATGCCAAGTTTTGTCAATTTTACCATCTTTGTTAAAATGATGTAAATCAAATGCCACTAACTTAATTCGCTTATCAGTTTTGGGTATTCCGAATGCATTTCCTGTATGAGTTACTTCCAATTCACTTCTCACGTGAACCAAGTCTTTATCAACAAGAATATGAGTTTGAGTTCCCTTTAGGTTTGAAAACATACTTCCAAACATTTGAGCATGTTTAATGAACCCTTCAATATCAGGTGTTTGTCCAGGGTCTGATGGAAATTGCGTATAATTTTGGGCTAAAATATCTGCTAAAACTGACATATCACCGTTTTCAAAGACACCATAAAATTTCTGAATCACATCCAACTTTTGTTGTCTATCAGATTCCATTTTTTCCATTGCTTCTTCAACAGCATTTTGTCTTTCTTTCTCGATATTTATAGTATTTGTGTCACAGGAAGAAAGTAAGCTTAGTAATACTAATATTGGATAAAAATAAATTAGTTTCTTTTTCATAATTTTTAGTTTTGTCAAGTTATGGAATTCTTTATTTTAGTTTTTAAGGGTTTACAACTTAGGAATAACAGGTGTAATTATTTTTGAAGCAAAGCTTCCAAATCTACTTTCTTCCCGTTAAGGATAACTATTTTATCATTTTTTAAATTTTCAATATCATCTAGTGGGTTTTTATCTAGAATCAAAATATTAGCTTTAAACCCTGTTTTAATCTTTCCGAAGTTTAAACCATAGGCATCATTAAAATTTGAAGTTGAAGTGGCTAATACTTGTCGGTTACTCAAGCCAATCCTCGAAAGTACTTCTAATTCCTGATGTAATGAAATACCAGGCATGGAACCCCACACATCTGTAGCACTTCCCGAAAGATATTTCGCTCCGTTTTTAAAATAGGCCTTTTCAATCATCAATTCTTGTTTTCCTAATTTTTGATAAGCTGCTAATTCTTCAGGCGGATAATTATGTTTACCTGAAATTTTATCTGCAGGGCGATTTACATCGTTGATATCTATAATAGAAGCTATCTTTTCTTTCCATGGATTTTTGCTAAAAGGCATATCTAAATATAACAAGGCAAATGTTGGTTGAATATAGGAGTCTGAATTTCCTAAATTTTCAGCATGTTGCTGTAATGCTTTGTCATTAGGGTCGAGGTTTGTTAAATATTGATAATAGTGCCATTTCGGACTTCCTAAATCGTTGCTAAATGGTTGTTCTGCAACTTTTACAGTCATAGAATCTGGTGCTACATCTAAGGAATAACGCGTAGTATGTACAAATGCATCCACACCTAAATCCATCCCTTTTTTATAAGATGTAAAACCCAATTCACCGATGGTACCCATTCCCAACTTTTTAGCTTCATTATGTGCTAATTCAACTTGCTCTGGTGTTAACTTATACATCATCAATAAAATTTCAGCTCCGTTAGTATGATGTTTCTGAATAGTGTCAAGTATTTGTTGATTTGTAAGGTGTACATCACCAACTTCGCGTAGCATATGGATATTGGGTGATGGATTTGCTTCGTGATAGAATTTTCCTCTACGAAAACTTTCAACGCCAATCACATCGGTTATACCCATATATAAAAAGGCATTGGCATAATTTTGATTGTTGATTACTGTAAACCCGTCTGTTAAACCTGGTAGGATATACTTACCTGTGGCATCAATAATATTTTGTTGGGTATCAGAAAGAGCAGAAGCTTCAACGATTACAAAAATAGTGTCTGCTTTTATAATGATGGCTTTATCTGTAAGGTCATTCATTGACGTTCCATTTTGACTTATATCTATGATGGTACCTCCTTTAATAATGATAGCGTCTTCATAGATTTGTTTTTGGTTGCAGGATATTAAAAGAGAAACTATAAAAAGGATAACCGTCAGTTGTTTGCTCATAATAAGATTGTTAGGATATCAAAACTAGTGTAAATATACATAAACACAATGTAAAAATTTAAACGAATTTCACTTTGGAAAGAGCAAATGCAAACTTTATTAAAAGCGCCACTGATTCACTAATGTTTTTGGTATTAGAGATAAATATTGAAAAAATAACACAAATTTTTGAAAATCCTTAGGGTTTTCAATTAGTGAAATAATAATTTTACGCTTTTAAACAATTTATTTGTGTATTGGTGGCAAAATATCCACGTTACTTTTATACAAGTACGGTTTGTGATCTTAGTGTTAGCTAACTTTTTTATTTATTGAAATGCAATTTCATTCCTTCATGTGACATAACAAAACCTAATTTTTCATAAAATTTAAGAGCTTCAGGCCTTTTTTTGTCAGTTGTTAATTGTAATAGATGCGCACCTCTTTCTTTAGACTTATTAATGGCCCATGCAAACAATTTTTCACCAAGCCCTTTTCCTCTTAGATCTTCTCTAATTCTCACAGCTTCTATTTGAACTCTAATTCCACCTTGATAGGTTAGATATTGAATAAAACTCAACTGTAATGTTCCAATAACTTCTTTGTTTGTATTTTCAATTACAATCAATTCTTGATTTGGATCTTTATCAATATTAATAAAGGCATCATAATATTTTTCTGGCAAAGGTTCTTTATAGTCTTCTCGTAAGCTTCCGAGTTTATCATTTGCAATCATGCTGACAATAAACGGGACATCATTTTTAGTTGCTTTTCTGAATTTTATTTCCATTATTTATTGCTCAAAAATATACTGATACGATGACTCAAAGTCATCGTATCAGTATATTATAACTATTGTTCCAAAAACGGATATTTATAATCTGTTGGTGGAACAAATGTTTCTTTGATAGTACGGTTAGAAACCCAACGCAATAGGTTCCAAACAGAACCTGCTTTGTCATTTGTACCAGAACCTCTAGCACCACCAAAAGGTTGTTGTCCAACGACAGCACCTGTTGGTTTATCGTTAATATAGAAATTGCCTGCGGCATTTTCTAAGGCATTTGTAGCATAGTCTATTATATATCGATCTCCGCTAAAAATGGCTCCAGTCAGGGCGTATTCTGATGTATTGTCAACAGTTATTAATGATTCTTTCCAGTCATTATCATCATAAACATAAATGGTAATTACGGGTCCGAATAATTCTGTACACATGGTAGCATATTTTGCATCTTTCGCTAAAATAACGGTAGGTTCTATAAAGTACCCTTTTGATTTGTCATGACCGCCACCAACAATAATTTCTGCATCAACATCCGCTTTGGCCTGATCTATATAACTAGAAACTTTATCAAAAGAAGCTTCATGAATCACTGCATTAACAAAATTTGAAGTGTCTTCTGGGCTTCCCATTTTAATAGACTTAACTTGATTGATTACATGTTTTTTAACCTCTGTCCATAAACTTTTAGGAATATATGCTCTTGATGCGGCTGAACATTTTTGTCCTTGATATTCAAATGCACCTCTTGTAATTCCCGTTGCAACTTGTTGAGCATTTGCGGAAGCATGTGCCCAAATAAAATCTTTACCACCAGTTTCGCCAACAATACGAGGGTATGTTTTGTAAGTAGTGATATTATTGCCAATTTGTTTCCAAAGTAATTTAAAAACATGAGTTGAACCCGTAAAATGCAAACCAGCAAAATCTGGATGATTTAAAATAGTATCACTAATCATTACAGGGTCGCCATATACTACATTTATAACACCATCTGGCACTCCAGCTTCTTTAAACAAATCAACAATGACTTGTGCAGAATATACTTGACTGTCTGATGGTTTCCAAACACACACATTACCCATCATTACTGGCGATGCACATAAGTTAGCAGCAATAGATGTAAAGTTGAATGGCGAGATTGCGTAGGTAAACCCTTCTAGAGGTCTGTATTCCATTCTATTCCAAATACCAGGGCTGGAAATAGGCTGATTCTGATAAATTTCGGTCATAAACTGTACATTGAATCTAAAGAAATCTATCATTTCGCAAGCCGCATCAATTTCTGCTTGCATTACATTTTTAGATTGTGCAATCATAGTTGCAGCGTTCATTCTTGCACGATATGGTCCTTCTAGTAAATCAGCCGCTTTTAAAAAGATAGCTGCTCTGTGCTCCCAAGGAGTTTTTGCCCATGTTTCACGAGCCTCTAATGCATTTTCGATTGCATGTTCTACATGCTTTTTTTCTGCTTTATGGTACTTGCCAACAGTATGTTTATGGTCGTGTGGAGGATGAATAGATACAGTATCACCTGTTCTAATTTCTTGACCATCTATGTAAAAAGGTATATCAATATTCTCATTATACATTTTTTTATAAGTAGCTAATAATTCATTGCGTTCTGGACTGTTAGGTTTATAGCTTTTAACGGGTTCGTTAATTGCTGGAGGTACATTGTAAAATCCTGTTGCCATTATTTATGTTTTTAAGTTTTAATCGACTAATTTTGACGAGCAAAGTTAAGACTTTTTATAATAAATTACCCTTCCAGAGTTTGAAACTCTGTTAGGGTTAAAGAAAAGTGAAAAAATGAATAGAGAACCATTAATTGAAGGAAATTACTATCATATTTACAATCGTGGTAATATTGGAGGTAATTTGTTTTATGAAAATGAAAACTATGATTACTTTCTTCGGTTATATGAAAAATATATTGAACCAGTTACTGAAACTTTTGCTTGGTGTTTATTAAAAAATCATTTTCATTTGTTGGTTTATATAAAAGAACCAGATGAAATAGACCCAAAATTTTTGTCTTACTCAACAGTAAAAAAACCTAAAGCTATAAACGTTTCAAAACAATTTTCAAATTTATTTAATGCTTATACACAAGCAATAAACAAAAGGTATAATAGAACAGGCAGCTTATTTGAGAAGAACTTTAAAAGAAAGCGTATAACTAACGAGAAGTATTTTCAGAATATGATATTTTATATACATAATAACCCTGTTAATCATGATTTTGTCGATAAAATTTTTGATTACCCTTGGTCTTCTTATTTGAGTATTTTATCCAATAAACCACCAAAACTGAAAAGGGAAAGAGTGATTAAAATATTTGATGATGTTGACAATTTTAAATACGATTATTCATGCAATCATAAAATAGATAATATTGAAGAATTAATAATTGAATAAGTTCACCTGACAATCCTTCCAGAGTTTTAAACTCTGGAAGGGTTAAATCAATAAATAAATGTGTACAGTAACCTATCTTCCGTTGGGAAAATCAGATTTTATTTTAACCTCAAATAGAGATGTTCCGTTTGTGCGAAAAAAAGCGATACATCCAGAAAAATATGTAGAAGATGGCATAGATATCTATTATCCCAAAGATGGTAAAGCAGGAGGGACTTGGATAGGAGTTAGTGCAAAAAACAGATTAATTTGTTTGTTAAATGGCGGATTTGAATACCATACTTCTAGAGCATCCTATAAAAAAAGCAGAGGGATTATTGTTAAAGAATTATTGAAAATAGATGATATTCATAATGGGTTGAGCACAATTGATTTGGTTGATGTAGAGCAATTCACATTGACTATTGTTGATTGGAATAACACACTAGAATTAATAGAATTTGTTTGGGATGGTGAAAAAAAAAATATCAAAAAATTACCTCAAGAACCACATATTTGGTCATCTTCAACCTTATACGACGAAAGTGTAAAACAATTACGACGTAACTGGTTTGAAGATTGGCAAAAGACGACTAAGTTTTCCCAAGAAAAAATTTTAGAATTCCATCATAACGCAGGGATTGGTGACCCAAATATTGATATCATAATGGATAGAAAAGTGGGTGGAACTGTAAGTATTACATCGTTAAAAAAAGAAAACAAAGGTATTATTATAAGTTATGAAGATGTACTTGATATAAGCAAGGAAGTTGAAATATTAGAGTACAAAAGCTAAAAATGAAATAATTACAAAACCTACACTCGATAGAATTACAAAAATTGTATTTAGTATAAAGTATTTGACAATAGTTTTGAACCTGTTCTGCTTATAAAAATTTCGTAAAGATTTGTAGAGATAAAATAGAAAGATAATAAAAAATAGACCTATACCTACATCTGTTTTAAAAATTCTATCAAATATTGTAAAGAAAATAAGAAGGATGAAAAATACAGTTTGTACGTTAAAAACCAATACTAAATGCTCTGTGTAATTTTCCCCCCCTCTAATATATAAGAGTGAAATAAACCAAGTAAAAATTGGTAACATAAAAAATAAGGCAATAGATATTTTTGAAACGACATCGTCTAGATATGCACTACGAAAATCAGAATCATTTTTAAATTTATTTATGTCTTGAGCTTTTTTGTAGTAGAAAATATTCCATCGCGTTTTTTCATATTCTAAATCATCTAGAGCTTCATGGACAGAAGCATCTTCGTTGTTTTTATCATACTTCATAAAGACACTTACTTTTTTAAAAACGCCTTGTCCAACAATATCTAGGAGTATTTCATCATCAACAGAGATATTTGCTTTTTCAGGGATGGCGTAGGTTATTGCATTAGATTCAAAAACATCTTTAATATAGTTTATTGCATATTCTTTTAAGGCAGTAAGGTTTTCAATTTGTTTCCAACTTTTTACATTTTTACTATCCAATGTTTTTGAAATAAAATTGATAATAGAATCGTACAACTCATCAAAGATGGAATCTTTTTGTGCTTCAGTAAGGGTGTCGTTTTTTAAATCTGCTAAAATGTTTGTAGCATTAAATATGGAATCAATATGGAGTTTCGTTTTTTGTTTAGCGATATTTAATATGGAATCTTTTATTGATTTTTTAGTGTAAGGAATGCCATATTTCTTGAAAACAGAATCGGTTTTAGCTTCTTTTAGTGAATCATTAATAGAGATGTCTGGGATATCTATATTAATGCCTTGAGATGCTAAATCAGTTTTTACATTGTCCAAGGTGTTCTTTGTTTTTTCTATAATAGAATCTGTTATTTTTGATATAGAATCAGTTTCAATTTTAGTAGAATTTTTAGTAAAAGAACCTGATATTTTATATTCATCGAAAGCAGAAAACAAACCTTGTAGTAAAAAGAAAATAATAGTGACG
>Ga0256847_1001044_pt1 | contig 15199 bp, 12 predicted proteins | sample TeddybearmetaG_FD_189099 | JGI IMG/M metagenome (GOLD analysis project Ga0256847, IMG submission 189099) | Hydrothermal vent microbial communities from East Pacific Rise, Pacific Ocean - Teddybear | ecosystem: Environmental > Aquatic > Marine > Hydrothermal vents | place: Pacific Ocean: East... | reverse complement strand
AAGGATTGATCGATTCTGTTCAACATGGAGGCGCTCGTCCTCAACATGTGTCGCAAGATTGAACGAAGAAAAATAACCCTGACTCACACCACCCATCCTTGTAGTACAGCAGGCTCGAATGTGGGTTGGCGCTGGCCAGTCGGGCTCAATCAAGTGAATCATTTTTCAGTTCGAAGACATTTCAACATCTGTTCGAAGTCTTTTGATTTTGGCGCGGTGAATTCGACTAATTGCAGGGATTCTGGGTGTAAAAAAGATAATCTTTTTGCGTGAAGCGCCTGTCGTGGAAATTGGCGAATTTCTGCTTCAAGATTCGTTGAGATTCCGGCTGGAATTTGCAACCGACCACCATAGGTTTTATCGCCCAATAAGGGATATCGAATGTGTGCAAGGTGCACTCGGATTTGATGGGTACGTCCAGTTTCCAACTGTACATTTATCAAGCTGTGAAATCGAAACTTCTCCGCCACCTGAAAGTGTGTAATGGCATGTTTTCCATCATCTCGAACTGCCATTCTTTTACGATCAACCGGGTGTCGATTAATGGCGGCATCGATTGTTCGACCAGCTGTAACCACACCCTGGGTAATCGCGATATACTCTCTTTTTACCTCATGCCGCTGAATTTGATCGACCAGAAAGTTGAACGCGCTCAAGTTCCGAGCGACTACCATGATGCCTGTTGTATCTTTATCCAGACGATGAACAATGCCACCCCTGGGCAACTGTTTTAATGAAGCATCATGGTAAAGCAGACCATTGACCAGCGTACCCGAGTCATGACCTGCGGCTGGGTGCACTACCAACCCGGCAGGTTTATTGATGATAAATATATCTCTATCTTGATGCAAAATATCGAATTTTATTGATTCTGGTTGGTCGAATATTTTTTGAGTTTCAGGCACATCCAATGTTATGACATCACCGGCAAATACTTTGTGTTTAGGTTTTACCTGATGTTGGTTTAACTCAATAAAACCAGAATTGATCCATTGCTGGATTTTACTGCGCGAAAATTTTGCCAATTGTTGGTGTATTGCCTGATCAAGACGCAAGCCTGTAGTTTTGGCATCAATCTGTATTTGTTGCTGAATTAATTTCATACATTAGTGTGGCGCAAAGGATATACTGTTTCAATCAATTAGTAGCAAGTGACCAAGTAAAAGTGAATTTAAATCTCATCAGTAAATCAGGCTTAACCGTCCTGTTTTTTACCATTTTATTATTAGTATTATCAGGCTGCGCACTTGAAGAAGATGAAACAGTTGATTGGAGCGCGGAGAAATTTTATAACGAAGCGAAATCCGATCTAGATTCCGGTAATTATTTCGAAGCCATCAAACTTTATGAAACGCTGGAATCTCGCTATCCCTTCGGCAAGTATGCCACCCAGGCGCAACTGGACGTGGCCTATGCATATCACCTTTTTGATGAACCGGAATCTGCGTTAGCATCAGCTGATCGATTCATCAGACTTCATCCAAGGCACAATGGGGTGGATTACGCCTATTACCTGAAAGGCCTCATTAATTTTAAGCGTGGTGGCACTGTACTGGACAGTATTCAGACACGTGACCTTTCTGAATACGACCAGTCACATTTGGTCGCTTCATTTGATGATTTTTCTTTGTTGCTCAAACTTTTTCCTAACAGTAAATATGCCAATGATGCGCGTGATCGTATGGTTTTTCTTCGTAACAAAATGGCTGAAGCAGAGTTGAAGGCTGCAGAATATTATTTTTCCAGGGATGCCTGGGTTGCTGCAGCCAATCGAACCAGGAATATTCTGCAAACTTATCAAGGTTCCGACTCAATCAAGCGCGCCCTGCAAATTCAATACCTGAGTTACACTAAATTGAATCTAGACAAGTTTGCAGAAGATACTCGACGGGTTCTGATTCATAACTTTGGCGAGAAAAGCGCCGAAAACTTATCTGCTTCTGAATCCTGAGCTGATCGGATAGCGCCTTTCTTTACCAAAGGCCTTACTACTGACACGAACACCAGGCGGCGATTGTCGTCGCTTATATTCATTGATATCGACCAGCCGCGTTACTCGACGGACCTCATGTTCCGTAAAACCTGCTTGAATGATTTCGGTAATAGACTGATCCATCTCGATATACCTTTCCAGTATCTGATCAAGAATTTCATAGGCCGGTAGAGAGTCTGAATCGATCTGATCCGGCGCCAGTTCTGCGCTCGGAGGACGCTCGATCACACGCTCGGGAATGACAGGAGACAGTGTGTTGCGATAACGAGCCAGTTCATATACACGCATTTTTGATACATCCTTCAGCGGTGCAAAACCACCAGCCATGTCGCCATAAAGAGTGGCATAACCAACTGCCATTTCACTTTTATTACCTGTAGTTAACAGCATTTTGCCGAGTTTATTGGAAAGCGCCATGAGGATGACACCGCGCGAACGAGCCTGAATATTTTCTTCTGAAGTATCTCTTTTCAGGCCGCTAAACTCAGATTTCAACGCTGCCATAAATGCTTCTACAACCTGATGAATTGGGATTTGGCTGTATTTTACCTGCATAGTCTCGGCCTGCTTTGCAGCATCAGTCAGACTCATTTTCGAAGTATACTGATAAGGCATCATTACCGCCTGAACTTGTTCAGCGCCAAGTGCATCGACAGCAATCGCCAACACCAGTGCCGAATCAATACCCCCAGAAAGCCCGAGCAAAACGCCATCAAATCCATTTTTAACAACGTAATCATGGGTTGCCAGGACCAGCGATTGATACAGCTGAACTGTATCTGTTTCCTGTTCGACACTTTCACTGAGGGCAATGATGTCACCATCGGGTGTCAGCTCGATTGCAGCCAGCTGTTCTTCATGACCTGCGGCCATGATTTTTAACTGCTGGTTTTTATCCAGCACAAACGAGTGACCATCAAATACCAGTTCATCCTGGCCGCCCACCTGATTGACATAACAAACCGGCACAGAAGTTTCGGCTATGCGTTGCGTTACTTGATGAATACGATCGGTCGTTTTTGATCGATGATAGGGTGAGGCATTAATATTTAACATTATTTCGGCACCGGCTTGTACTGCCTGAAACGTAGGTTCACTAAACCAGATATCTTCGCAAACGCTGAGGCCGAATATAAACCCGTTCAGCTCAAATACTTTAGCGGATTCACTGCTTACAAAATATCTTTGCTCATCAAACACACCATAGTTAGGCAGTTTTTGTTTGGCATAATAGATATTATCCTGATTCGGCCTCACTACAACAGCAGCATTAACCAGACCATTTTTCATGATCACAGGCGCGCCAAAAACGATCACAATATTGAGATTTTTCTTTTTAATGGCCTTAATTGAGGTTTTTATTTGTTGTAAAAACTCCTGACGAAACAACAAGTCCTCTGGTGGATAACCACTCAGACAAAGCTCGGGCAATAGAATCAGATCTGCTTGCCACTGTTTGATGGCCTGGAATGCCGCTTCAATAATTTTATTCTGATTGGCTTCAATATCTCCGACGACAGGATTGATTTGTCCCAAGACGATGCGTGTGCTGGATTTGCGGCTCATACGAAATAGAAGGTTCTGGCGTTTGAAAAAATGACTTTTAAAATGGAGTAGGTACTACACCCTGTGGGAAGCCAAAATGCAGGAAGTAAACACTAATAAGTGAATTCAGCCTGGATCAGTCCAATATTGTGAGCATCTCCGGCTCACCTATGGCCTGACCCTGGACATAGTCAACACCGACTTCTTTGAGTAAATCAATAATTTCATCAGTTTCGACAAATTCAGCTATGGTCTTTTTACCCATCACCTGACCAATTTCATTGATGGCTCTGACCATTGCAAGATCGACTGGATCCTGAAGAATATCCCTGACAAAAACACCATCAATTTTCAAATAGTCGACTGGTAGATTTTTAAGATAAGAAAATGAGCAAAATCCACTACCGAAATCGTCCAGTGAAAATTTACAGCCAATTTTCTTTAGCCTTTCAATAAACTTTACCGCCCTTTCGAGGCTAGTGATGGCAATTGTCTCTGTAATTTCAAAACATATTTTCTCAGGTGGAATTTCTGCCTGTTCAAGTGATTCGATAATAAATTCTTCAAAGCCGTCAGAACTGATCGATTGTGCCGAAAGATTAATACTACACAAATGAATATCATTAAGTTCAACTGTTGTTCCACTCAACCATTTAAATGTTGTCTTTATTACCCAACGATCTATATGAGCACCCAGGTTATAACGCTCCGCAGCTGGCAGGAAAGCGCCGGGAGGTATTAATTTATTACTTTCTTCCTCAAGCCGTATCAGAATTTCGAAGTGAGCGCCGACCGTCCCTTCACCTGCCAAAGGTTGTATCACTTGCCTTGCTAACCTAAACAGACCTTGATCCAGGGCGTGATGGATACGAGATACCCAATTCATTTCATTTAGTCGTTTTGACTGAGTAATATCGTCCGCATCAACTGTATAAACTCGATTCCTGCCTTCTTCTTTGGCCTGATAACAGGCAGCATCTGCTGCACTCAACAGGGTTGAGGTTGTATCTCGATTACCACTAAATGGTACAACGCCTATGCTGAGACCCAGTCGAAATAATTTATCGTCCCAGGCAAACTGAAAATCTTCGACTACCTTGCATAATTCTTTGGTTATTTTATTCGCCTCTTCAATGCTACAGTGTTCCAACAATGCGGCGAAATCATCTCCTCCCAGACGAGCCAGAATGTCACGCTTACGTAGTCGATCAGAAAGTAGTTTAGCTATTTGCCGCAGAAGCTGGTCACCGGCGGCATGACCACAGGTATCATTAACAACCTTAAACTGGTCTAGATCCATGTAACATAAAACATGATCATTTTCGGTGTTTACTGGATTTTGCAAAATATTGTCGAGCTGATTCACAAAACCCTGACGGTTTAGCAGACCCGTCAAAGCATCGTGATAAGACATAAACTGCATCGCTTTTGCAGAGGCTTTTTGTGCACGATGGACCTTGGCACTGGTTAATTCTCTTTCAATGGCCGGAATCAACCGTTTGAGGTTGTCCTTCATGACATAATCACTAGCACCAGCTCGCATGGCATTTACAGCATGCTCTTCTCCGATGTCGCCAGAAACAATGATAGCGGGTATGTCTGGAACAACTTCCTGGATTACAAGCAGCGCTTCAGTGGAACTGAAATGCGGCATGTTGTGATCGGTGAGAATAATATCCCAGGCGTTATTCTGTAGCGCAGTTCGTAGTGTTGAATTGGTTTCAACCAGTTCAAAATCAACCTCGTACCCTTTGTTTTTTAACATGCGTACAAGCAATAATGCGTCATCTTTAGAATCTTCAATAATGAGGACCCTGAGATTTTTAGTGATCATAGGTTTTAAACGTTTACCGTCTTGTTGAGCACCAGCCAGTATAGACCCAGTTGTCCTACAGCCTCAATAAATTTATTGAAGTCGACTGGTTTGACAATGTAACTGTTGGCTCCAAGATCATAGCCCGTGACCATATCAGACTCCTCGGTCGATGAGGTGAGTATCACCACCGGAACATGTTGAGTATGCTTATTTTCCCGCATCTGTTTTAACACACCAAGTCCATCGATCTTTGGAAGCTTCAAATCCAGAAGTACCACCTCGGGTTGCTCGCGAGTATCTCTATCCTGATATTCTCCTTGCCCAAACAGATAATCCAAAGCCTCCCGGCCATCTTCGACAGTTTTAATATTGTTACCCAGGCGGTGATTTTTCAGTGCTCTAACCGTCAGCAGCCGATCATCCGGGTTATCTTCAACTAAGAGAATCGATTTTTTAATGACATACCCCATAGGTTTAACTACAGATTGTTTATAACATTTTTCTAAAACTGTTGCAGGTTAAAATGTGTAAAGTTTAATCGCTATCCTAATGTAAAAAAGAAAGTGGCTCCTTTTCCGGGTGTACTTTCTGCCCATATCTTTCCGCCGTGGCGTACAAATATTCTCCTCACCGTCGCCAAACCAATGCCAATCCCCTCATAACCTCTGGCATCGTGCAGGCGTTGAAATTCACCAAATAATTTGTCTGCATAGGTCATATCAAATCCTGTCCCGTTATCTCGTATAAAAAATACCTTTACCCCATTTTCAACGTTTACCCCAAGTTCTATTTTTGCAGGATCACAATCTCGTGTAAATTTCCAGGCATTGCTGAGCAAATTCATCAATGCCACTTTCACTAAACCTCGATCACCTTCAACTTCCAAATCCTGGTGAATATTGATTTCTACGCTGCGATGTGGGTCTACGACAGTGAGATCGGTTAATAACTCCTCAGCGATAGTGGTTAAAGATACCGTCTCAATGATCATTTCCTGGCGCGACAGGCGTGATAATTTTAATAAACTGTCGATCAACTCGCCCATTCTGACGCTGGCTTTGCAAACTCTGTTCAGGTAATCGCGGCCAGTTTCGTCCAATGAATCGTAATAGTCCTCAAGCAGTGCTTCACTAAATCCATTAATGGCACGCAATGGTTGACGCAGGTCATGCGAAACTGAGTAGCTGAAGGATTTTTGTTCTTCATTAATTCGTTGTAATTCAGCAGTGCGTTCCTGTACCAGGGATTCGAGATGCAGTTGCTGCTCTTTTAGATCTGCCTCTATCTTTTTGCGTTCAGTAATATCGATGATCACACTTTCGACCAACTCCTGTTGGGGCAATGTTTTTTCTGCAGCTGAAATCCAAAATACTGTGCCATCTTTACGCTTGGCTTTTATTTCAGCATACATTTCTCCTTGCTCTTCTAATTTTTGCATCAACGTAGATCTCAGGCCAGGGTCATACCAGGTATCTTTAGTTTTGCAATGTTTGCAGACTTCTGCAGGGTTTTCATATCCAAAAAGCGTTGCAAATGCCTGATTACAGAAGATGACGGATGAGTCATTTTCTGGCGCGGTAGAGATTGTTGCCATTGCAGCCATAGAACCTTCATACAAATGTCTGAAACGTTGTTCTGTTTCGATCAGTTTTTGCTCGATTTGTTTAATTTCGGTTACATCCTGAATGGTCACAACAATTTGCAGTTGAGACTCAACGCGATCGTCCCCATCTTCCACCTTTCTTGACCATTCGATAATATGACGAAATTGCTCATCCTTATGTAATATTCGGTATTCCAGTCGATGCCTTGAATCGTATTTTCCTGGTGATGTGTGTGTGGCGATATAGTACTCTCTGTCATCTTCATGAATCAGCTTTAGCAGTTGTTTTTGGCTGCGGAACTGTTTTATAAATTGGGCTGATGAATAACCGAATATTGCTGCATACTCGTTTGAGACAGACTCGATTTCGAGCTCATCCCCACTCCTGATGGCATACCCCAATTTAGCAATTCTTGCAGCCTCCGACAGCATCGAATCTCTTTGTGCCTGTGCTCTTTTTATATTCAGCTCCTCTGTTAAATCAACACCAATCCCCCTGTAACCAAGAAAATTTCCTTCGGTGTCAAATAACGGTTTACCACTTATTCGTATGGGTATTGGCTGACTCGATTTTGTCAACATTAAGTATTCATAGTCTCGAAAAGGCTTATGGGCCTCGATTAGTGAAAGATGCGCCTGAATTTTTTCAATACTATTAAATTCATCTGGAATTATTAAATCATGTCGTGTCTCGCCAACCACATCATCCAGTGAAAACCCGCTTATTTCGCAGTATCGTTCAGAAATATTAATAAAACGCAATTCTGAATCCATCTCCCAATACCAGTCTGCTGCCGACTCTGCTACATCACGATAAAGTTCTTCAGCAGTTCTTGCGGCTTGTTCTGCCTCAACTAGCTGGCTTAGAAACCCGTCATTGGCATCAGCATACTGATTAATATTTTCAGCTAAAATACCCAGTTCATTGTGCTGATGTTGCTTGTCGATCGTTATTCGTTTTTTATCAGGGTGCTGCGAATCCATTTTTTGTAGATCATCAACCAGTTGTTGTAACGGCCTACCTAATAATCGGCGAAATAACCATACTAATATGAGCGCGAGCAATAAGTTTCTTACTACGCCAGCTATGACCACAAAAAGAGATCGGTTAAAATAATCCTCTAATGCAATATATTGATCAATTTTGATAATAAGCATCCCCTGGTCAGAATATTCGGATGAGGCAGCCCAGGATAGCGGCCTGGTGTAAGTAGAAAAATGCGGCGTAATCCAGTTTAAAATTTGGCCAAGTTGTCTATCGTGCTTACCTGTTACTTGACTACTTGCTAATCGATTTCCATTTTCATCCAGAATCTCAGCTTCAACAATAAAAGCATATTCCAGCAAGCCATCCGTCAAATCTTGAGCGAATTTTTTATCCAGATTGAAAACAGCCTGACTTGCAGGAGCTGAAGCTACCAGAAAAATTTGATCTACAATTGAATCCAGGGCTTGCTCCTGCTGCACAAAATCGATGGTGATTTGAATGAGACTCAATATCAGGCCAAGTGTCAGGGCAATGCCAACACTCAGTTTTGCCAACTTTGATGAAATGCTATGTGCTGATGATGGAACCATAAAAATTCTCAATTTTTTATTGCTTTATCATTCTTATTGATAACTATTTAATAGAAGGCTGACTGAGAAAAGGAATCGTAGCATTGGAGATAAATAATTGTACATTTGAATGATAAATCGATGACTATTTTAGAAACCAGATGCTCAGAAAAAATTTATTCAACTTTAATTACCGTCCACAAAAATTACCAACTTATTTGTATATTAGGCCAAATTAGCTTTACTTGTCCCTTGAAAAACACCTGATATAATTTTAGTAACCGATAAAAAAATAATCTGTCCGTAATTTATCCGTTTTATAAGGAGAAAGTGATGAAATCTTTAACCTTGTTTTTCCTGGCCTTTATGCTCAACATCAGCATTGCCAATGCTGATTCGATTGTCACCATCTGTTCTGATCAGGCTGAATGGCCGCCTTACACCTACATGGAAAGAACCAATGGCGTGCCCAATAAAAATAAACCGCAAGGAGCAATGGTGGAAACCCTCGGAAAAATCACAGAAATATCTGGACTTGAGTTTCAACTGACCCTGATTCCCTGGAAGCGATGTATTCAGGAAGTCACACTTTTTGGAAAAAACAGGAAAATAGAGGTGTTTATGGATGGAACTTTTAAAGACAGCAGAGCCAAGGTGGCATATGTAACTGCACCTGTTTATACGACAACTGCAGGCTACTGGTACTCAAGCAAAAAATTCCCTGATGGTCCTGATATTAAAACTACATCTGATTTGAAAAAATATACTATTTTGGGAATAATTGGTAATAATTATGAGACTTATGGATTCGCTGATAATAACGGGATAGATACAGGTGCATCAAGCATAAAAGCGGCACTGGCAAAACTTGCTGCCGGGCGTGGTGAAATCTTTGTAAATTCAGCACCTGCAATATTTGGATTTGAAGCCATTGGAGAAAATATTATTCCTGAAAATGTTGTTTTTAAAAGATTACCCGATGCCATGCCTGATGGCTTTCACCTGTTCATTTCAAAGGACTCACCAAGAGCTTATGAACTCCTGACCAGAATTAATCAGGCCATTATTACTTTAGAAGAACATGGGACAACTGATAAAATATTCAAAAAATTTCTCTCATGTGGCAGGAATTGCTGATTCAGGCCTGGCTAATCAAAACATCGATGAGTTCAACCATAGATGAGTATAGATACTGGCGGCATACCCCAGGCCTATCACTGGTGACCATTTTAAATGACCGAAAAATGTGTAGGCGCCTTTTGCCTGCCCCATAAGCGCGACACCGGCTGCTGAACCGATTGACAACATACTGCCGCCCACGCCTGCTGTTAGAGTGACCAGTAGCCATTGCCCCTGTGACATTTCAGGGTTCATGGTCAGTACTGCAAACATGACCGGAATATTATCGACAATAGCCGACGCAAAACCAACGAATACATTCGCTGAAGTAGGCCCCCAATCGAGATACATTATTTCTGACATCAATGCCAGATAACCGATCAATCCCAGAGCACCTACGCACAGTATTACGCCGTAAAAGAAAAACAGCGTATCCCACTCGGCGCGTTTTACTTTGTTGAATATATCGAAGTAATCATCTCCGGAAGAGTCATCATTCATACCGACTGGGCTATCGACATAGGCACTCTCAGTTACATCCACTATCTTCCCATCATGATATTGCTTTTTCAGGTAATAAGCATAAAACATCAGGTATCCAAGACCCGTCATCATGCCAACGACGGGTGGAAGATGTACAAAATTATGGAAACTTACTGCAGTGATAATTGTTAAAACAAACAAAAATACGATCATCATTGCGCCAGGTTTCATCTCTATTTTTTCATCCAGATCATCTGGTTGTTCTTTGGATATCCAGAACGACATAATGAATGCAGGAATAACAAAATTCACAACTGAGGGCACAAACAGATAAAAGAAAGTACCAAATTCAACGATACCTTTCTGCCAGACCATCAAGGTGGTGATATCGCCAAAAGGACTGAAAGCGCCACCTGCATTGGCAGCCACCACAATATTGATACAGGCCAGCATGACGAAATTTTTATTGTCACCACCAACTGCCATTACAACAGCGCACATCAACAATGCAGTGGTTAGATTATCGGCAATAGGAGACAAGAAAAATGCGATGATGCCCGTGATCCAGAATAATTGGCGAAAATTAAACCCTTTGCTAATCATCCATGATTTCAATTTATCGAAAACCAGTCGTTCCTCCATCGCGTTAACATAAGTCATAGCAACCAGCAGGAACAGAAACAACTCCGAATATTCCAGTAAATTATGACGAATTGCAGCTTCAGCAGTATGTGTGTCACCACTGGAGACATACATGATCGCCACCAATACCCACATGATACCTGCAGCAATAATGACGGGTTTTGATTTGCGTAGATGAATGAACTCTTCCGCCATGACCAGCATATAGGCCACAACAAAGATACCCAGCGCGGCGAAACCAACCCAGTGTTGAGTCAGATCAATATTTGAACCAGAACTGGTAGAAGCCCATGCCACGGAACCGCCCATAAAAGACAAAACGATTGCTATAAAACCGAAAAGTTTACGACTCATTGATTTACTCATAATTATCCGTTTACCATTAAAACTTATTTGTTGTTGACCAAAAATCTGAAGCAGCTCATGGTGATTTTTTAGTTTGTTTGTCGATTTTTATAACTATTGTAGTTTCCTTCTCAGGATTTATCACTATTTATTCAGCATCAGATTATTGCCGATGCCTGCAAATCTGCATGGTATGAAGATCGTACCATCGGGCCGCTGGCTACCTGTTTAAATCCCATTTTTTCAGCTGTAACCGCTAGTGAATCAAATTCATCTGGTGTCACAAATCGTTCTACCGCCAGATGATCCAGGGAGGGCTGCAAATACTGACCCAACGTCAGCATTTCTACATGATGCTCGCGCATATCCAGCAATACCCGTTCTACCTGTTCCAGAGTTTCACCCAAACCCAGCATCATACCTGATTTTGTTGGCACACCAGGATGAAGCTGCCCAAATTGCTTTAACAAATCCAGTGACCATTGGTAGTCAGCACCTGGACGGACTTTTTTATACAACTGCGGCACTGATTCCAGGTTATGATTGAAAACATCTGGTGGCGATTTTGAGAGGATTTCCAGTGCAACTTCCATTCGACCTCGAAAATCTGGTGTTAGTATTTCAATTTTCAATGCCGGATTCAATCGACGACATTCATCAATGCAGGCGACAAAATGCGCAGCACCACCATCTCTGAGATCGTCCCGATCTACCGAAGTTAACACGACATATTTGAGCCCCATGTGCTGAATCGTTTTCGCAACATTGTATGGTTCTTGCTGATCCAAAGGATTAGGACGACCATGAGCGACATCACAAAACGGGCATCGCCGCGTACAAATATCACCCATAATCATAAAGGTTGCAGTTCCCTTGGAAAAACATTCTCCCAGATTCGGGCAAGACGCTTCTTCACAGACTGTATATAGATTATTTTCTCGCAGCGTATTTTTCAACTGTTTGACCAGGGCTACGTTTGGCGCTTTGGCTCGAATCCAGGGTGGTTTTCGCTGAATGTGTTTGCTCGGTACAACCTTAATAGGGATACGTGACAGCTTTTCGGCACCCCGCAGCTTGACGCCTTGTTGAACTAGCAGCTTCTTTGACTTGGCGCTAGAGGTGTTTGTTTGTTGCTTCATGTTGATGCTCAAGTTTCTGACATAATAAAGAACTCAATTGAAATGCCGCTTCCTCCATGTTGATATCAATATTGAAATCGGCCAACTGCGTTACTTCAAGGTTCTTAAGACCACATGGGTTGATCCGTGAAAATGGAGACAAATCCATTTCGTGATTAAAGCTCAAGCCATGATAACAGCATCCTTTTCGAATCTTCAAACCCAATGCTGCAATCTTGGCGCCTTTGACATATACACCCGGCGCATCCGGATGGGAATCTGCCGCTATATTAAACGTTTGCAAAAATTCGATGACAGTCTGCTCCAGTAATGTTACCAGCGAACGCACGCCTACCTGTAATCGACTGATATCAAGCAGGCAATATAATAATATTTGTCCGGGGCCATGATAAGTGACCTGTCCTCCTCTATCAATTTGAACAACCGGAATCTCGCCTGTATCCAGAAGATGATCTGCCTTGCCATTCAGACCCTGAGTAAAAACCGGTTCATGTTCGGTGAGCCAAAGTTCATCGCAGGTTTGAGCATTCCGGTTATCGGTGAAAACCTTCATCGCTTTCCAGGTTGTTTTATATTCTGTACGACCGAGGGTTTTAATTTCGGGTGGCAAAATGTACTGTTCAGTCATTGACGTTAAAGCGTCATTACAACATCTTCAGAATCGTATAAATCCTGATAAATATCATCTAGTTGCTGTTGTGAATAGGCGGTAAAGGTGATTGTCAGAGCTATATATTTTCCTTTTTTGCTCTGGTTTTGGCGGATATCAAAGTGTTCTGTTTGCGGACAGCGAGGCACCAGTATTTCCAGCACTTTTTGTTCAAAATCTACTGAATGGAAACCAAATACCTTGAGCGGAAATTCACAGGGAAACTCAAGTAGCGATCTTCTTTCTTCTGCAACCTGGTGCGTTCCGCTTGTCATGTTATTGAAAAAACAACTTGATACTATCGACCGTTTTCTGAAATAAGCCGCCATCATTAATCGAGTGAGTAGCAACAACGGCCTGACTGGCCAACAGTTGATCACCAAGTTTAATGGTGATTCGACCCAGTTCCTGGCCAACCGCAATCGGTGCTTCGATCTGATTATCTATATCCATCGAAGCGTCAAGATTTTTATAGTTACCTCGTGGAATAGTGACAAAAATATTATTTTCTACGCTCATGGCAACTTCTTCTCTGTCCCCAAACCAGACCCTGGCTGTTTTGAGCACTTCATCATCCTGATAAAGTTGAAAAGTTTCATAAAAACGAAATCCGTAGTTCAGTAATGCCTGACTATAACGTGTTCTTTTTTCATCCGAAGATGCACCCAAAACAACAGCGATCAAACGCATGTCTTTGCGTTTAGCGGAAGCCACAAGACAATACCCGGCAGATTCTGTATGGCCAGTTTTCAAACCATCGACAGAATCATCGCGCCAGATCAGTCGGTTACGATTGATTTGGCGAATATTATTGAAGGTATATTCTTTTTCTTTATAAAGTTTATAGGTTTGCGGGAAGTCTCGAATAATGGCACGGCTTAAAATCGCAATATCACGAGCGCTACTGTAATGATTTTCGCCAGGCCATCCCGTTACGTTTTCAAAATTAGTATTAGACATACCGAGTGTCTTCGCCTGCTGGTTCATGTATTGTACGAAAGCTGACTCAGATCCAGCTACATGCTCTGCTAATGCTATCGCCGCATCGTTCCCAGATTGAATAATCATACCCTTGAGCAAGTCTTCGACTGATACCTTTTTGCCAACCTCAATAAACATTTTAGAGCCTTTCATAAGCCAGGCTTTTTTGCTGATTAACACCTCATCCTGAAGGCTGATATCACCATCGGCCATAGCAATATCCACGATGTAAGCGGTCATCAATTTGGTAATACTGGCGGGCTCAACATGTTTATCAGGGTTTTTCTCGGCCAGTACCCGCTGGCTTTGAAAATCGATCAGGTAATAGCTATCAGCATTCAGATTAGGTGCAGCTGGCGCAGTTTTGACTGCAAAAACAGTCTGCCAGCCGAATAGCAATAAAGAAAAGAAAAGAGTCAGTTTAAAAGTTTTCATGCTCACCATTTAAGTTTTAGTTGGCGCGGATTGTAGACCCCGACTTTGCTACCTTCAAGACTAATTTTTAGCCCAATCACTCAGCAGAAAAATCTTTTTCGCCACAGAGGTCACAGAGTATGAAGAGTGTAGCCAGACTCTATCGGAAACAGTTATTGGTCGAGCTATTCAGGTATATCGTACATCAGGTGCCCTAAACTACAACAGATTCGTCAATGGAATTGAATGTTATAAACAAAAACTCCGTGTTCTCCGTGTCCAGGAAAATATTTGCACGAGAAAAGTATTATGTTTCTTAATCCTGAATAACGATACGAGCCTGGCTAAATCCTTGTTTCTTCAGTTTATGCATTACGCTTTGTGCATGTTGAAAGTCAAGGACAGGACCGACACGCACCCGGAAAAGTTTTTTACCAGCAGATAAAATTTGGTCGATTCTGGCACTACCTTGTTTTGCACCCAGCAATTGTAGCTTTAGATTAATCGCATTAGCTTCGCTGGCAAAAGAGCCCATTTGAATAAATATGGTGCCTGCCGGTCCCGTATCTGCTGTTTTCAATGGAATAGTCCTGACCACTGGACGAGACCGGTCAGTACTCGATTTCAGTGCACTGATTTCGACTCTAGCAGTACCACCCTTGACCATATCCAGCTTGGTTGCTGCGGTATAAGATAGATCAATTACGCGCTCATTAACAAACGGGCCTCGGTCATTTACCCGCACCACTACTGATTTCCCATTATCGAGGTTCTGTACTCTGACCCAGGTTGGCAAAGGTAATGTTTTATGTGCCGCAGTCATCGCGTACATGTTGTAGGTTTCACCATTTGATGTTTTTTTACCGTGGAATTTTTTGCCATACCAGGAAGCGACACCTCGTTGAAAAAACCA